>OKRY01003608.1_pt1 | contig 11285 bp, 9 predicted proteins | sample 1601121 | NCBI WGS metagenome assembly OKRY01 (sample SAMEA3541546, study PRJEB24748) | human gut metagenome | biome: human gut; feature: human-associated habitat; material: faeces | place: China | collected 2012
TATACAAACAGCTCCTCCATCCGGCATTGGGCGGAGGTTTCCAGCCAGACCTCCCGGTACAGCCCGCCATAGGTGAGATAATCAATGACAAAGCCGAAGGGCGGCAGCGTCGGATCCTCCCGGGTGTCCAGGCGGACAGACAGGAGATTTCCCTCTCCGGGGTGCACCAGGTCCGTGATTTCCGGGGTAAAGGCCGTATAGCCGCCCCGGTGCTCCCCGGCCTTCTTTCCGTTGACAAATACCTCCGCCTGGTGGGCCGCACCGTCAAACCGCAGAAAAAGCCTGTCCCCAGACTCCGGCGCCGCAAAATATCGCCTGTAGCCGCAGACCATTTCATAGTCCTTGGGGGCAGCATAGTGCAGGGGCAGCTCCCGGCAGGTGTGGGGCAGCCGGACACGCTCCGCCTCTGCCGGTTCTCCCCGCAAAAAAGCATCATCGCAATGTTCCGTGAAAAACCAATCATTGCACAGACTATACTTCATGCCATTCACTCCTCTTTTTACACTCTACCGGTATTGCAAACCAGATACAGAATCTGGTGTGTTTCCGCCATTTTTTGCAGCATCGCCAGCGCCCGCCGGGTGTGCTCATCGTCCAGGTTTACAAAGGGGTCATCCAAAATCAGGAAAGGAGTCTCCTCGCCAAACAGCGCATCCACCAGCGCCAGACGCATACACAGCAGGATGCTGTCAGCTAGCCCTGCACTGAAGCTCTCCACCTCTCGGGCCGCCCCCCGGACATCAATATGGGGCTGCAGATCCTTGTCCACCATCACGCTGCCCAGTTGCCGGGGGAAAAGCTGCTGGGTATAGCTGCGGAACCCCTGCTCGATTTTGTCCATATAGCTGTTTGCCAGAGCGTCCTTGGCCTTTTCCAGCAGGGCCATGGTGCGATCCGTCAGATCGCACTTTCGCTCCGCCTCCCGAAAATCATCCTCCAGGGCCGTCAGCCGATCCTCCCATTCCGGGATGCACTCCACGCTTGCCTGCAGACTTCTGCGCTGTGCCCGGGCCTGCTGCAATTTCTGCTCCAGTTCATCCAGCCGCGCCTGAGTAAGCCGCTCCTGCTGCTCCAGCACCTCTGCCTCCGGCAAAGCGTTCTGCTGCGCCGGGCCCACATCTCCGTTTTTCTTCAGGAAGTCATCCAGCGCATTTTTCGCATTTTCCAGTTCCTCGCAGAGCAGCTTCCGGCGGTGAAGGTCTGTCTCCATCCTTTCCAGGCATTCCGATTCCGTATCTCCAATGAGGTCATACTCTTCCAGAAAATCCCGCACCGTTTCCACAGCCTGTTTGGCCTCCTGCCGGTCCTGGGCATTCTCTATATCGCATCTTTTTCTATTCTCGGCAATGCGCCAGTTCAAACGCCGGTACTGCTCGCCCATCGTCACGACCATGCAGGGAATGTTGGCGCTGCGCACATTGGCGGCCAGCGTGGCGCGCATCTCGTCCGGCGTCAGGTGGTCGTAATCGTCGGAGAACATCAGCCCGGCCTCCTGCTGGTTGCAGACAAAGCAGTCGATCTCCTGCAGGAGGCTGCGGCGCTCCATGGCAATGCTCATGTTGGAGACCGCGGCGTAGACCTTTTTGCGGTACTTTTTGGCGAAGTGCAAAATCTGCTTGACGGTCTCCTTCTCCAGATCAAACTCGATGGCGATGCCGTCGCAGTCGGAAAAGATCTCGTCGCCCTTTTCCTTTAATAATGCGGTCAGCGGCGTCGTGTCGGGCCGCTTCGAGATGGCGGCGCAGACATCGCCGTCGTTGTTGAACACGGCCAGCCAGGTGCCCATGCCGTCCGGCATGCGCTGGATGTAGCGGGTGTTGACCTTGTGCCGGGCCAGCTTGTCAATGACGTCCTGTCCGGAGCCGGTGTCGTCCACCAGACTGACGAAGGTGGGGCGCAGCTCAACATTGGCAATGTCCTCCGCCACGTTGCGGCAGACGCCGCCGTGTACCTGCTCGACCCGGCCCGCGTTGCGCCCGCCCGGGATATAGGTGGACAGCGGATACCCCTTGATGTCCACAAAAACCGCACCGATGACTACAATGCCCATAAGGTGACCCCCAAAAGCTGATTTTACCTGTATTTTACCATACATTCGACATTTGCGCAAACCCCGCCCGAACGGGCAAAACATGTTGGCGTGATGTACACTTTATGCTTATAAGAGGGTCGATTCTGGTATAAAAGCTTGAATAATTTCGTACATCTTGTTTACTTGAGGTAGAAGTAATAAATGTTCCAGACAGAACGGGTGCAAAATGTACAAGCTCTTGCAGTGTGGGGTTAATACTAGCTGACAAAAAAATAAGTGATGCTATGGACATTTGAAATATGTCTGCTATAATGAATACACAAGCCGCAGGCTATACCAAAGATTGGTATCCGGCGAGCCAAAACAAACCGCGAAGGGAGCTCTATTGTGAAGCATAAAAAGAATGGCTTTACCCTTGTAGAACTTATTGTAGTATTGGTAATTCTTGCTGTGCTGGCAGCATTGCTTGTACCGGCTTTGACCGGCTATATTGACAAAGCCCGCAAAAGTCAGGTAATTGCCGAAACAAGAATGCTCACGCAGGCCGCTCAAACTGAACTATCTTCTCTATACGCAACAAACGAATTCGCTGAGCAAAATAAGTATGCTATATTTACTGTTGCTTCCAAGAGCGATAAGCCTTATATCCTTGACACTTCTGAGCGAGAACTGACAGGCCTGAAAAAGAAATATGATAATATCGTCAGTTTATCGGAAGTACCAAGTCTTACAGATGGTAAAGGCGACTTTTTCATTATTGCTGACCATGCCGGAAAGATTCAGTTTACGGTTTTCAAGGACAGTAAGAATTATGTAGGCGTCTACTGTGAGGAAGATGGATCTTATGGCGCATATATTAATGAGTCAGAAATCAAATTTGCAAATGGTGGTGATTATATAGGAAAAGTAGTAATCAACAATATTTATGACAGCGATGGGACGAAAGCGTGGTCTAAGGCAATGGTCTTTGGTTGGCTGGAAATCGAAGGATTTAACCCGGATCCATAATGTGCTTTCGCGTGTAGGTAAGCAAAATAAATTGCGATAAACATTTCAAACGTATAGAGCACCTGACCTGGCAGGCGGACATAAGCCGCCACATCGGACGCCGCCTTGCTGGAAGGCAAACAGAAAATCCAAAAGCCCCTTCGCCAATACAAAAATCCGCCCCGGATGCTGAAAGATTCGACATCCGGGGCGGTGGTTGTTTTTGCGCTTTTTAGGGCAGCGGGAGGATCGTATCATCCTTCTCGGTGTAGCTGCCTCCATCCATGCGGGCGCGCACGAAGGGCACGCCGTCACGCAGATAGAACGTGTTGTGCTCCAGCAGGGCATCCGGGTTCTGGGAAGGGCTGGTATACTGGCTACAGGCTTTCTTGCAACGGTCTGTGCATTCCCTGCGTTGGCTTCTGGCAATACAACACAGTTAGCGATTCACAGCAATCAAACTACTGTGGAAACAGGAAAAACCGTGCAGCTGTCACTGACAATTGATGCCACAGACCAACCCATTTTAGGGGCAAGTTTTGACATGCGGATTGCCGATGGCTTTCAGTTTTCTTCTCTAAGTGCTGGCAGTGGCATTGAGCAAAGCGAGCTGTCCTATAACTACATCGAGGGTGAGATAATTGCCGTTTACATGGACAACGATGCAGGAGGTTCGGCAGCAGGACAAGGAACAGAAATATTGACCCTAGATCTTGTTGCAGTGTCACCCACAGCGGCTGAACCGGTAACGTTCTTGTCTACTGATGTTGTGGGCGGAACGACTACAACGGATATCCAGATGGATGCATCCGCAACGGCAGATCAGGTCAATGTTACAGGAGTGACTGTTGAAATTCCGACACCGGAACCTGTGCTGGTGGAGGATGGACAGCAATCTGAAACACCGGCACAAAATGCTGCGATGGATGAACAGCCAACAAGCCCTGCGGCTGAGGTGATTCAAGATGCCCCGGGAGTCCGTAGTGGAGATTCCAACAGTAGTTCGGTGGAACAACCTGCTGAACAAAATGAAACCAGCCAATCACTTGTCGTGTCAGGCGTGACAAGTGAAACCTATGATGCGGCAGACACGGCGGACAATATGGAATCCGAAGAGAATGGCCAGCGTGAAACGGTGAATTCTTCAAATGCGCTGATTCTGCCAGTGATATTCATTGTTCTGGCTGTACTTATGGTGGCAATTGGGGTGATCTCCTTCTGTAAACGTAAAAAGCAATAGTTTGGAGCAATACCCCCACTTTTAAACGTAAACGAAAATGTTGTTTTGAAAGTGGGGGCTTTTTGCATAATTTTACTAAATATCATTGTATCAACAGATAGGAGAAGTTACGAGCAGTTCTATGTTGACGTGATGAACGCCAACCGCCAGAAGGCGGACTTCTTCGCCAGCGGCGACGGCAACTACCACGTGGAAGAAGCACAGATCGCCGACGGCCTGACCCTGCGCATCAAGAACCCCCTGACCTACGGCACACCCTCCACCGATCTTGAACTGAACCAGTATGAGCTGGTGGACTGCAACGGCCATGAGTACGACCTGCCCGAAGGCCAGATCAGCGGTGCAATCGTGGGCGACAACGGCGTTGTGATGCTGCGCATGAACGAGCACCTCTCCGCCGAGGACGACGGCCTGCCGCTGGCTGAGCACCTGAGCGAAACGTATTCCCCCTAGTATACGATCAAGCTGAACTACATTGCCCCCGATGACTATATCGTGCCCGCCGACCAAATGCGGGGCCTGACCCCCGCCGAGGGCACCCCCAGGGCCGAGACCGTCATGCGGCACTCGAACTGCGAACAGTTTGTGGCCTGGGTGGACGCCGGCGTACACGACATAAAGCTGCATTTCAGCCTGTCTGACCAGAGCGCGGACTACACCGTGCAGGATAGCGAGTACGAAGCCTGGGGCGAAGATCATGTGCAGGTTTGGGTGCGGTTCCATTGGCTGGACCAGAAGGCAACCGACGACTACCCCTACGAGCAGCCGGTCATCACCGCCAAGTGGCTGGATGCCGACGGAAATGCCCATCAAGGCACTTATGATGGGGGCAGCCTAACGGAAGACGAAGCATTGGATAATTGCAAATCATATTAAAGTGGCAAATCAATTGCCACTTTACGCTGTTCTGTATTGTAATCCATTATTACCGTACATTTCAGCTCTCAAAGTGGTCCAACTTTTCGTCTGCACTCCCTTTCCCAACAAAATACTTCGTCTGTGACAATAGTACGAACCAATAGTAAAAATAATGTAGGAGAGGGGTCTGTTCGCTATATTGCATCGTAGGATTCGGCAACTCAACACATACATCAGATGTAAGCGCTCAACAATTGCCGTCCTGTGAAAGAGGCGACTCCTGTGCGATAATATAGTTATCGAGAACTTTTGAGAATTCTCAGTAATTCTCAGTAATTCTCGATAGTTATTGAGAATTCTTAAAAAATCTCAGTTTGGGAGGGAGACGGTTTTGTTCTGCTCTCGAAGCGTTTGCAAAACGGAGTGTTCCAGTGGCCGCGTGACAGGCAGGAAGTCATGGATCTTACGCAGAAGCAGTTCTCGGATTTAATGAACGGGCTAAGTATTGTCAGTACAATACGAACTGCGCAGCCTAAATATTTGTGCTGAAGGATATGGCAAAACGTAAAATTTTCGGCTCTGCCAGATTCATTTTGCCTTGCGGAAACTCTACCCACTACAAACGTCTGCATCCCGAGAGAGCCTCTGCTGTAGAGGCTCTTTTTTCGATTTGACCGAAAAGCAGGATTGAAGCCTGACAGGCCTCTCTCCTCAGCTCAGCGCACGCTGTGCATGGGGCAAAATGCCAAATGCTGGCTGGGGTTCGATTGGACAGCATAGCCAGAAAAGAGTACAATAGTATGTAAAGAAAACACTTTTTTGATGGAGAGAACTGCCATGACTAAGCTTACAGCAGAAGAATTGAAGGGCTATACCAAAGAGGACATGATTGCTTTGGTGATGCAGATGCAGGAAGCACTGGCGGTTTCAAATGCAAAACAGTTTGGCAGAAAAAGCGAAACGATGGAATGCCTTGGACAGGTAAGCCTGTTTAATGAGACTGAAATGTATGCGGATGCATCTGTACCTGAAGCAACCGCTAAGAAAGCACATGGCAAAAAGAAGGCCGGCAAGCAGAAAGAAAACGTCTCCAGACTGCCCTTGCGCGTACAGAACCACGAGCTTCCCGAGGAAGAATTGGTTTCTGTCTTTGGTGAAAACGGCTGGAAGCGGTTGCCGGACAAGGTATATCTGAAAGTGGAATATCTGCCGGCTCGACAGGAGTGCGTGGAACACCATATTGCACTCTATGCGGGTATACGCAAAGAGGACAGGCAGAAGACTGTCGTGCAGACACCGCATCCTGTTGAAGTTATTGAGAAGAGCCTGGCAACATCCTCGCTTATTGCCTGCATTATGAATATGAAATATGTGAATGCCATTCCACTCTACCGCATGGAGCAGGAATTTGCACGCAATGACCTTGTCATTTCTCGAGCCAACATGGCAAACTGGATGATCTATTCCACGGATCATTATTTCAGCCTCATGTATGACCTGCTTAAAAGTATATTGTGCAAACAGCACGTGGTGCAGGCAGACGAGACTACCTGTAATGTGGTACGGGATGACCGCCCGGCCGGCACAAAGTCCTATATGCATGTGTACAGAACGAATGCGTTTCAAAAGGGCCGGCAAATCGTTCTGTACAAATACAGCCCGGGGCGTGGGCACAAGGTAGCCGCTGAGTTTCTGGAGGACTTTCACGGATATCTGGAAACGGATGCTTTCAGTGGCTACAAGGCTCTGGAAAAGGAGCAGACGCAAATTACAGCAGCTTTTTGCTGGGCCCATGCTCGCAGAGACTTTTCCGATGCCTTAAAGGCAGTCGGTGCTAAGAGCGGAGTTGCAATACCGCAGGAAGGTTCCGTTGCCGCTCAGGCACTAGCCAAAATAGCAAAGATCTACCATCTTGAAGGCTTACTGAAAGATTTCTCACCAGAAGAACGTCTGCGCCGCCGCCAAAAGGAGATTGCTCCTTTGGTAGAGGCTTATTTCGCATGGGTAAAAGAGCAGAACCCTTTGCAGATTGGCAGCAAGAAAACCTGCGATGGATTGGCTTACAGCCTGAACCAAGAAAAGCAGCTGAGAATGTTCTTGTGTGACGGAGAAATCCCTATTGACAACTCTGCAAGTGAGCGTGCTATCCGCCCCTTTACAGTCGGGCGCAAAAACTGGATGATGCTCAACACCCCCAGAGGAGCACAATCCAGTGCGATTCTCTACAGCATTGCAGAAACAGCCAAGGCCAACAATTTGAAGCCGTATACAATGCCACACGCCGGGGCGAATGGTGAGCATAACACCTGCTGGTACACGAAACGCCACCAGGTGCGTCTCTGCTTGTTCCGCTGTATAAAACGCCGGGGCAAAATACACATACATATCATGGTCCAGGCTGAGGATTCCTTCCCCGCCAGGGGCCGTTGGTTCCACCAGCCGAGAATAGCTACCAAAGTTGCGGAAATTGTCTGGGGTAAGTGGACTTATTTCAAGCGTTTTCATATTTTTTTTCCTCTAAAATTTCCAATATAACCGCATTCCAGGGGCCCAGTTCAACACAAACCTGCTCGCTATACGCCATTTCCGCCCCTGTTTCCAGGTTGCGCGCGATTCCTTGCTCCGGTAAGCCGCCATCTGCAGCGGCAAAAGACAGTGTTTTCGTTGCGTTTTCGAAGTTGAATACCGCCGCATAGCGCCGCCCCTCATGGCACAAAGTATAAAACGGGGTGGTGCCATCGCACAGATAAACCGGACGGAAAGCCTGTCCCAGCCGCGCCACCTCATTGATCGCCGCACAGTTGGCGATTTTTTCTGCGCGGGAGCGCGCCTGCCGGATGATTGTGTCATCGCCCACCGGCCCGTAATTGTCCGAGAGCATCATGACTGTTCCGGAAATAATGGCCGAATAATACCGTGCACGCGCCTCGTTTTCGGTGGTCACCCCCCGCCCGTCAACTACAGAATGGCACAACGACACATGGTCCGGGTCATTGAAAGTATATAGGCGGTGGTTGGTCCACCAGGCAAAGTTCAGGGCGTTCAACACATATCGCACATCTTCATGGTGGCCGAAAGCATCACAGCAACAACGGCGGGAGTGCCCAAGGAAAGTGGGGAACAGCGGCGCAATGGACAAACTGACGAAAATTTCACGTCCTGCGCGGTCGATTTTCTCTGACAAAACCGAGTAGGCATAGTTCAGTGCCATGCGCCCTGTAAACTCGGGGCGGTAGTGGGCTCCTTCCACACTGCCGTGGGAAAGAAAGTCGATCTTGATGTAATCCACGCCCAAATCAATCAGATGCTGGATGGTTGCCCGGGCCATTTTTTCCCATTCCGGGTGGGTGACATCCAAGGGCTGGGAACCATCGATGGCCGGCAGCAACGCGCCCGTATCGTCCCGCAGGAAAAGATCCTTCATCTTGACGTTGGTACCCTGCGCAGGAATATCACCAAGTGTTACGAACCAGTTACAGGGGATGGCATACCAGCCTGCTTTCTGTCCTTTTTTGTGCAGTTCCTCTATAATCTGTCGGATTTTTTGCTCATCCAACCCCAGCGCACCATCCAGGTTGATGAATGTTTCCCCCTGTTCCCCGCAGAAGTTCGGCAGGGCAGTACGGATAAATTCCCCTGCCTGTTCCCAATGAGCCAGTTGCAGCCCTGGCCCCACAGCAGAATAGCTGTTCCATCCGAACGGGACTGAACCTTTCCGCCACGGGCGCGGCGGGACCAGGGCCGCATACAAATCACTGTAATGCCCCATACCGTCCCGGATGCTGTCGCACCAAAACATGACAAAGCAGGAAGATTTCACCCATTCGCCGCACACCAGGCCGTGGGGGCATACATCGTGCGTGCCGGGCCCCGCCGCCCCGCAGTACGCCTGTATGCTGCGGGCATCGTTGTGCAGCCAGCGGATGGCGTTTTTCCATACGGAAAAATCCAACGCACCCACCACAAAGCTTTCTTGTGTGCGTTCATCATACAGCGCAGTAACATCATAACTTTCCCGACCGCAGGCAGGCACCGCAGATTCGTACCGGGACCACATGTCGTTGTCATACGGAACGACCAGCATTTTCTGGTCCAGCGATAAAAACAGTGGTCGTTCTTCCCACGTGGGATAGGGCGTTATCACCGGCGCTAAAAAACGTGTGGCGGTTTTCCCCCGCGTATCATGCAGTTTCACCTGTACCGTCAGTTCCCCGCCGTCATACGCCGTCACTATCTGGTGCAGACGCAGCGCCCCATGGCGATACCGCGCCGTCATTCGATGGTATCCGCCCAGTTTATCAGTGCCTTCCTCGCAGCTGTATCCTTCCAGGCTGGTATCCCTGGTACTGATCACCTGGCCATCGCGGTTTTTCCTTCAGAATAAAACGCGCGAATGAACGTTCCCTTCTGGTAATAACGGCATATGCCATTGCTCAACAGTTCCGCCTTCGCCAGACCGCGCTCGCAAACGCATTCGACTTTGGGCGGCTGCATTGTCAATGCTTTTTTCAAAGTATCTTTATCAACAGTAGCGTCCATTCGGTTACCTCCTTTGTGCAGTAGCACAGCATCTTTTCTGCCCAAATCAACTCAAAGCCAATCCGGACAGTGTATAAAAAAACCAATGGCTGACCGGTCAAACGACTGGTCAGCCATTGATCGCATCACGGATTAAACGGCCTGTATACTATAATGCCCACTGGATCAGCCGTCAAATTCAGCACCCGTGATCTTAGCCATATCAACACCTTTGGTCTCTCCCAGTTTGGTCATCACAATGACAAGGCACAGCAGCACCAGCGGGATGCAGACCACACCACATACCAGCGCCAAAGAAGAAACATAGCGCATGCAGATCGAGATGATGGTGGTAGAAACGATACCTCCGGCGATCAGGACCAGCGACAGAGTCCCAAGGACAGATGCGCGCAGATTGGTCGGGGTGGACTCGCCGGGGATAACCAGATACAGCAGGTCGCTCACACTCCAGTAAGCACCTACGAAAATGCCGTAGCAAGCACCTACCAGGTAGGCATTCCAGCCTTGGGAAGCCGCAAATACGAACGCGCCCAGCATCACAAAGCAGACCATACCCATGGTCAGGGCGGAACGCTTACGGCCCAAACGGTCGGTCAGGAAACCGCCCAAGAACGTCATACAGGCATTAAGGATCGGGTAGGCTACAAGTGCCTGGTTGATTTGATTACTATCCATGCCGGAAGTGGACATGATGGAGGTGTAAACACCTGTTATACCAATAGACATCGCTACCCATCCCCATGCCAATGGTATTGATGAACAGGAACAGTCGCCGCCCCAAACGGTCTGCTAATGCCTTATAAAACGGAAGAATGAGGATGATGATATTGGCCGGCAGGGACATCAACGCAAGGTTGGACAAACCAATGTTATAATCAAGGCCTTGTCCCATGACAAAAAAATCCGTAATCACTTCCGGCTGAATCGAACTAGAAATATTTGAAGTCAATTCATCTACAATAAAGATAAGCGCCAGCATTGCAATCAAAAAAACAAAATACCCTTTGCCTGTTGACTTCTCCAGTTGTTTTTTTCGTTTTTCCAATTCTGTAACACGTTTTGCATCCGTCATTGTTTTTTCCATATCGATTCTCCTCGCATAATTAAGTTTTGGGTTTCATGGTCTGGTGCGGGATTTCTGTACACTTTACATTTCGACGCACTAACCGAGAGGGCACATCAGGTCATCACCATTCAATCACCGCTATTTGTGCAATTCGAACAATTGCTTTCTACAATTTTTGCCTTTTTTATGTATTGCGTTCTTTGGCTTCAGTATAATGCTGTCTCCCAAAATAAACAATCGCAAAAAGCGACACCCGGAAAAAATATTTGTATCATTTTACGAGAATCATAGTCTTTGTTTCCCTTTTCTCTCACGCTGCCCCCCGAACACAGCACTTCACCCATTCACTCTTTGACTGTCCTACTGCCACATTTAAGTTATACAGTAAAATTTTTTTTACGAAAGAAAATTAAAACAATTTTGCTACGAACTTGAAAGGCATTTTCAGTTTCGACCAACAGCTGCATTTTTGTAATGTCGGACTTGAGTAGACATATCAATACCAAAAAGGCTGTTGCACAAGGAAAAAATCCAAGTGCAGCAGCCTCTTTACGGTTAAATGC
>OKRY01003624.1_pt1 | contig 11264 bp, 12 predicted proteins | sample 1601121 | NCBI WGS metagenome assembly OKRY01 (sample SAMEA3541546, study PRJEB24748) | human gut metagenome | biome: human gut; feature: human-associated habitat; material: faeces | place: China | collected 2012
GAAGGAAAAGTGGTGGAGATTCTCGGGCATATCAATGATCCGGCTGTCGACGCAATTTGACAAATTCCTTGGAAAAGTGCTTCATCTGCGCCATGCTCAACACGATCTGCAAAACAAATGCAGCCGCTACGATCAGCAAGAGCTTTGTCATCTGTGTTCCTCCGTTCTGTAGATTTGTTCAGATTACTCCCATGTTGCGATACAGCACACGGAGCAAATCGGAAAATGTTGCTGCTGCACTGACCTTGTTCAGCAGCTCGGTATCCTTTGTTATACTAATGATTTCATCATATACACGAATGAGCAGCGTGTCATCCGCCTGCACCAGCCGCGGCAGACCCAAGAGAAAGATGACGCGGATTTCCTTCCCCTTATGCTCAATCGCCTGCGGCACAACGCCCACCGCCAGCACGATGTAAAACAGCGCCATAAAGGGCACGAGGCGCTCGCTTACGCTGCCAATACGCTTGATGCCGCCCAGCAACACCATGGCGACCAGCATGGCCACCACGATGCCGACCACGAGGTTCAGTGTGGAGAGCGCACCATTGCCGACAACGTTGTACTCCAGCAGGGCAGTATCGATGGCCGCCACGATGGTGTTGACCTGGGTGGCGTTGCCGGTGCCGAAGACCGTCAGCACGCCGAACAGCGAGTACAGCACCGCGAGGAACTGCCACCGGCTGCCGAGACCGTTTTTAATATAGTACATGGGGCCGCCCACCAGCTCGCCGTTTTTGTTCCGCTCGCGGAAATGCACAGCCAGCGTCACTTCGGAGAACTTGGTACACATGCCCAGCAGAGCCGAGCACCACATCCAGAACACTGCACCCGGCCCGCCGATGGCGATCGCGCCCGCCACGCCGGCGATGTTGCCGGTGCCGACGGTAGCGGCCAGCGCCGTACACACTGCCTGGAATGGAGTCATCGCGCCGTCGGAGGCATCCTTTTTGCGGAAGATGCGGCCAATGGTCGTTTTGATGGCATAGGGGAATTTCCGGAGCTGCAAAAAGCCTGTCCGCACGCTGAGCAGCAGGCCCACGCCGATGATGCAGACCATCGCCGGGATGCCCCAGATAAAGCTGTTGACCGCCTGATTGGCGGCTGTGATGGTTTCGAGCATACTTTTACGCCTTTCTTTTTCACTTTGACACAACGAAAAATATTTTATCGTATTTTAAGCGGCCTGTCAATTTACTTTGAACGTGAAATCTGCACGTCTCGGCTGAGAGTTTGTTAAAATAGCTTCACCTTTATTTTCTCTGCTTCTTTGCCCGCCAAAACCCTACACAAACCGCGCGGGTTGTGCTATGATAAGGGTGAAATTTTGGTTTGGCACTGCCAACCGCAAGGAGATGTCATGGATGTCTGAAACATCTGCTCTGATGGATACGCTGCGGCAGGAAGGGATCTCCCCCGACCTGCTGCGCGCTGTGGAAGAATACCGCGCCTCTCACGAGCTTTCTGAGGCCCTGCGCCCCCGCATCCCCTCCCCTGCCTTCGTCTACTACGGCAGAGAGGTGTGGGAACAGGCGCTGGCCGCCCTGCTCTGCGGCGAAAACCTGCTGCTGGCGGGCGGCAAGGCCACCGGCAAGAATGTGCTGGCCGAAAACCTCGCCGCAGCCTTCGGACGCCCCGCGTGGGACATCTCGTTCCACGTCAATATGGACGCGGCGTCCCTCATCGGCATGGACACCTTCGAGGGCGGACAGGTCAAGTTCCGCCCCGGCCCGGTCTACCGCTGCGCCCAGAGCGGCGGCTTCGGCGTTCTGGACGAGATCAACATGGCCAAAAACGAGGCGCTGGCCGTCCTGCACGCGGTGCTGGATTTCCGCCGTGCCATCGACGTGCCGGGCTATGAGCGCATCCCGCTGGCCGAGGAGACCCGCTTCATCGCCACCATGAACTACGGCTACGCCGGCACCCGTGAGCTGAACGAGGCCCTCACCTCCCGCTTCGTGGTCATCCAGATGCCCACCATCACCGAGGAGAACCTCGAAAAGCTCCTGCGCACCCAGTTCCCCGATTTGAACAGCAAGTATGTCAGGCAGTTTGCCCTGCTCTTCCTCGATTTGCAGAAAAAGTGCGACAGCGCGGAAATTTCCACCAAAGCTCTCGACCTGCGCGGTATGCTGGATGCCCTGCGCCTGATGCGCCGGGGCGTCGCTGCCGGGGCTGCGCTGGACATGGGCATCACCAACAAAGCCTTCGACTCCTACGAACAGGGCCTCATCCGGGATGCCATTGCCGCCCGCATCCCGTCCCAGCTCACCGCCGCAAAGCTCTTCGATTAAAAAAAAGGGGCGTTTTTATGGAAGCGCAGAGCTACACCGCCGAAGAGCGGCGGGCCGCCAATCAGGTGTGGGCAGCGGCAGGAGCTTACGGCTTCGAGCCGCTGTTCCTCGCCCGGAACACCGACGGCACCATTGATTTTTACATGAACTGCGTCGTGGGGCTGGTCCACAAATACTACGGCGACGAGCTGGTGCGCAGCCTCTTTGACGCATGGGAGGGCGACATCCGGCAGGCCATGCTGGACGATTTGACCTGGCTCTACCTCGAGAGCGCGGTCTACGCGCTGGAACTGCCCCGCCGCCCGGTGCTTTCGGCCCTCCGCCGCGCCCATGCGGACTACTTTTTCGGCATCCAGTACAAGCTCTCGCGGCAGGAGTGGATGGCGAAGAACCAGCTGGTCTACTCCATGCAGGCCGCGCGCTGGCGGGCTGTGCAGGGGCGCACGCCGCCGGTCATGACCCCCTACGAAAAAGATCTTGACGCCGCCCTCAGTCCCGAGACGCCCCCGAAGCCGGACGAGCTGAAAGCCGCACTGCTGGCCGTCTACGCCAAATTCGAGCTGTTCAACGGCACGGTACATAAGAAGGCCGGGCTGCATCTCCATCTGGACGGCCTGCTGGCGTCCCTCATGACCCGTACCATGCCCACCCAGATGATAAAGACCGACCGGGTGACGGTGGAGCATTCCGGCTCGGTGGACGCCTCCGGCAGCGGCATCCATGCCGACAAGCGACTGGCCCACATCACCCTGCGCCAGCGCGCCGAGGAAGACCGCGCCTACATCGAAAGCTGCTTTGGCCGGTCGCTCTACCCGCCCGAACGGCTGCGGAAGGCCGAGCAGGAACTTTGCACCGGGGAGCATCTGGGCTGTCACCTCTGGTTTGCCTCCGGCGTCCCCAGCCCGGAGCAGGCCCCTACCCCCGAGGCAAAGCACCTGGCCGAACAGGCCCAGCTTCAGGCTGAGCGGAACCGGGCGTACTATTCGAAAAATCTCGAGCTTCACCGCAGCGTCGTGCTGCGGCTGACCGAACAGATACGCAACTGCATCCTCGTCCACCAGCAGCCCAACGCCCGGGTCGCCCGCAGCGGCAATCTCGACCCGGAGCGGGTCTGGCGCACCGTCATGGACGACGACCGGGTGTTCCGCTGTGCGGAGGAAGAGAACCACCCGTCCTTCACCGTTGACCTGCTGCTGGATGCTTCGGCTTCCCGCCTCCACTGTCAGGAGGTCATCGCGGCGCAGGGGTCTATCCTCGCCCAGAGCCTCGCGGCCTGCGGCATCCCGGTGCGGGTGAGCTGCTTTTCCAGCCTGCGGGGCTACACCGTCCTGCGGGTGCTCAAGGGCTTCAAGGAGAAGAGCTTACAGGGCATCTGCCAGTATTTCGCCTCGGGCTGGAACCGGGACGGTCTGGCTCTGCGGGCCGCAGGCGACCTCATCGGCTTCGACCCCGGCCCCGCCGCGCGTCACCTGCTCGTCCTTCTGACGGACGCTTCCCCCAACGACAGCCGCCGCATCCCGCCCTCCCCCGATGACCCGCTGGGCCGCGACTACGGCGGCAGCGCGGGCGTGGAGGACGCCGCCGCCGAGGTGCGGGCGCTGCAGCGGAAGGGTCTGCGAGTCTCCGCCGTCTTTATGGGCGAAGACGCCAGCGCCGCCGACGCCTCCCGCATCTACGGCAAGAACATGGCCCGCATCCGCGGCATGGACCAGCTGGCCCGGGCCGCAGGCCGACTCATCCAGAACGAGATACGGGAGCTGGGCGACTGAATCATAATAATGTACGGGGCCGCTGTGCAGTTGTATCTGCTGCCAGCGGCCCCGTATTTTTGTTGTTACTCACAACCATCTTGTTTTGCATTGCAGAAGAATCAAAAAGTTTTTTGGTTTATTTGCAAACTTATAGTTGTATTCTGGCGCAATTTATGATATACTACAACCAACGAAGGGCCGCACACCTACACACCACCCCGCGCCCACAGGAAGGAGAACCGCTATGGATGCCGCACGTTATTTTGAAGAGATGCATCTTGCCATGTCCAGCCAGAAGCCTGAGTACCGCCTTGTGCTTAGCGTCAAGGTCCAAGACCTCGGAGGCGCAGACGCTTATCTCGAGCTGCGGCAGGAGCCGGTCAGCGGCAAGGCCCGGGTGTTCTATTCCACGATGGGACGTCAGAAGCTGAACTTCCAGCTCGTCCGCAAAGGCTGGCAGAGCTGCCACAACGCCTCGGGCGAGCTGACGGGGCGCTTCCCCGCCACCGCCGACGGTCTGCTGGCCCAGACAGATTTCTCTGCTTTTGTCCGGGACGACGCCCTCGACAGCGGCCGGATGGCGCGCATTCTGGATGTTATGGCCCATACTGCCGGTGGTTGTGGGACGGTCTCCCCCTCTACTGCCCGGGAGGGTGCGCTCATCACGGTGGAGCGGTTCGTGGGCCGTCCCGCCCATTGGAGCTATTGGAGCACCCGCGCCGCCGAACAACTGAATATCGCAGCTATCCTCTGCTGGCTGGGCGACTACCTCGCCGGGGCAGAGCGCCGCACCCTGCAGAGCTGCCCGGAGGCCATGCAGCTTGCCGCCGCATGGCAGGCCGCGCTCCTCTCTCCCCTGCCCCAAACGGCCCCGCGGCCTCAGCCTGTACAGTCCCGGCCCGTCCGCCGTGCGCCTGTGGTCGAGAATCCGCGCTGGCAGAGCATCCTCGCCGTGCTGGCGACGGTGTAAAAGAAAAGCTTCCCGCGAGGGGAAGCCAGTTGCCGTATTCGGCGTATATTCGTTTATATTTTCAGCTTTGAAAAATCCGTGCAGAGATATTCATAGAGCTTATCGACAGACTGAAATCCCATCTTTGCATACATATCCTTCGGGGTGTCCTCGGGGTCGGCATGAAGATACAGAACAGCCCCGCGTTCCTGTCCCTTTTCGGCAATGTGCTTCACCAGGGTCGTGGCGATGTATTGATGACGGAAAGCTTCATCCACCAAAAGACTGTCCATGCAGACGTATCCATCGGATGCGAAAATATAGCAGTCGCCCGCCAGTTTCCCGCCCAGATACGCTCCAAGGTAGGTCAGTTTTTCCCGGAGATGCCGGTTGTTCCGCACGGTGAAATCTTCCCCATACAACGGCCCATAGTATTTCAGCTCGTGCTGTTCTAGTTGGTCAAAGTCCGGGGTTTTGATTGAGACCTCCGGATTCGCTTTCCAGCCGCTGATGTCTGTTCCCTTCGGCAGAACCATCGTCACAGTCTCCTCGCACTCCATGCCGAATGCATTGGCCAGCGGCTCGTATCCTTCCAGTTTGAGGAAGGCGTCTCCCCGCGCTTTCTGATAAGCCAGCGCGGCCCGGAGCTCGTCCTCCGTGGGCTGGCCGGAATAACAGAACGCATTGTGGTCGTATTTATCGCGCAGTTCATTGTCTTCCCGCTTGGTCAGATGCTCTGAAAAGGCATGAAAGGTCGAAAACAGCCGATAAAATTTTTCATCGGTCTTTCTTGTAGGTATCATTGTGTTTCTCCAAAATTTGCCGCTCACTTCCACCCCCGGGCCGAGGGGTCGAGCATCTCGGCGGCAGAGTAGATGAGGGCGTTGCAGATGGCCGCGGCGACATTGCTGCCGCCCTTGCGGCCCATCGCCACGATGGCGGGTACGCCGTACTTTTCGCAGACGGCGAACAGCCGCTCCTTGCTCTCCACCACGTTCACGAAGCCCACCGGCACACCGATGACCAGTGCGGGCCGCAGGCCGCTTTCGATTTGTTCTGCAATCGTCAGCAGAGCCGTGGGCGCGTTGCCGACGGCGAGGATGGCCCCGGGATGCTCCTGCGCTGCCTTTTTCATCGCTGCGACGGCCCGGGTGGTGCCAGCCTCTTTTGCGGCGGCGGCCACCTCGGGGTCAGCCATGTAGCAGCAGGCCGACCCGCCCAGCTTCGCCAGACCGGGCTTGGTGATGCCGGCCAGCGCCATATTCGTATCGGTCACGATGACGGCCCCGGCGTGGAGGGCCTTGACGGCCTGCTCCACCGCGCGGGGAGTGAAGTGGAGATTCCGCGCATAGTCGAAGTCGGCGGTGGTGTGGATGACCCGCTTGACCACGGCTTCGTGCTCGGGCGGCGGGGTCAGGCCCATCATTTCCAGCTCTTCGGTGATGATGTGGAAGCTCGTCCGCTCAATGTCAGCAGGTAAATGATGCTGCGGCGTCAATATTCTATCCCCTTTCGTGCTTTTATCCCCTTCTGGTAGGGGTGGCGGTGGCATTTCATCTCGGTGGAGTAGTCGGCAGCGTCCAGCATCCACTGGGGCGGCGTGTGGGCCGTCAGGACGCACTCACACCCAGCAGACCGCTCCAGAACGGCCTTTTTTAATAGATCGACGTCCACCATATCCAGCTCTTCTGCGCTCCCGGCTTCGTCCAGTATCAGCAGGTCGGCAGGCTGTGCTATGGCGGCGGCGAGGTTCTGGTTTTGCAGTTCCCGGGTCGCGGCCTTTTCCTCCGGCGTCATCTGAAAGACGAATTTCTGCCCGGCCTTGCCCCGGTAGATCTCCGCGCCAAGCTGGGCCAGAAGCGGTATCTCGCCGCTGTTCCCGCCCTTCAAAAACTGGACGATGACCACCCGCTTCCCGGACCCCAGCGCACGGAGCGCAAGACCCATAGCGGCGGTGGTCTTCCCCTTTCCGTCGCCCCAGTACAGATGCAAAAGTCCCTGTTCCATTCAGCGCTTCTCCATTCCCATCGCGGCATACACCGCGTCCATATCCAGCGCCCCGCGCACGCCGTCGGCCAGGATGTCGAACTGCTGGCGGCGGTACTCTTCCATCGGGATGAGGGCCGCGTCGGAGGGGTCGATGCCCTTTCGGCGGCAGAGCCAGCCCGCCAGCGCCTCGGTCAGCGTGCCAGTGTCGAACAGACCGTGGAGGTAGGTGCCGAACACATTGCCCTGCACACAGCCTTCCCGGCCTCCGTCGGGGTAGTGGGCGAAGGGTTCGCCCTCAGCCTCGGTCACGCCGGTGTGTATCTCGTAGCCTTCCAGCTCTGCACCCGCAAAGGGGGCGGCGGCAACGGTCGCTTTGACCTGTACACGGCGCTTCTGCTCGCTGAACACGGTCCGGGTGGGCAGCAGACCCAGCCCCCGCAGAGTCTGCTGTCGGCCGCTCTCGCTGCCGGTGGGGTCGTCGAGGGTCTGGCCCAGCATCTGGTAGCCGCCGCAGACGCCCAGCACCGGCGTGCCTTTCGCGGCCAGCTTGAGCAGAGCCGTTTCCAGCCCGCACTGCCGCAGCCAGAGCAGGTCGTCCACCGTGTTTTTCGTCCCCGGCAGCAGGATGAGGTCGGGTGCGCCCAGCTCATGAGCGTTCGAAACATACCGCACACCCAGCATCGGGTGCTGTTCCAGCGGCATGAAGTCCGTAAAATTGGACAGATGCGGCAGACGGATGATAGCCGCATCCAGCGGCTTTTTGCCGTCCCGCATCTCGAGGCGCTGGCTCAGGGAGTCCTCGTCCTCGATGTCCACCTTCAGGTACGGTACGACGCCCACCACGGGCAGATGGGTCTTTTCTTCCAGCATCGAAAGGCCGGGGCGCAGAATTTCTACGTCTCCACGGAATTTATTGATGACGAGTCCCTTGATGCGCCGGCGTTCTTTTTCTTCCAGCAACTCCACCGTGCCGTATAGCTGGGCGAACACGCCGCCCCGGTCGATGTCGCCCACCAGAAGCACCGGCGCGTCCACCATCTCGGCGAGGCCCATGTTCACGATGTCCTCGCTCTTGAGGTTGATCTCTGCCGGGCTGCCCGCGCCCTCGATGACAATGACGTCAGCCTCCTCGGCGAGGCTGTTATATGCCTTCAGGATGTCCGGCACCAGCTGCCGTTTTGTGCGGAAATACTCCGACGCTTTCATCTGGCCCCGCACCTCGCCGTTGACGATGACCTGACTGCCCACGTCACTGCTGGGCTTCAGGAGGATGGGGTTCATCCGCACGTCCGGCTCGACACCGGCGGCCTGCGCCTGCACCACCTGCGCCCGGCCCATCTCGAGGCCGTCTTTGGTGACGAAGCTGTTCAGAGCCATGTTCTGGCTCTTGAACGGCACAGCGCGCAGGCCGTCCTGCGCAAAAATGCGGCAGAGCGCCGCGCAGAGCAGGCTTTTTCCTGCACCGCTCATCGTACCCTGCACCATGATGCATTTTGCCCTGCTCATCCCAGCACCTCTTTCATAAGTTCCAGCAGCCGGGCGTTCTCGGGGGCCGTGCGCACCGCCGTGCGGTACCACTCCGGCCCGAGGCCCGGATAATTCGCGCAGCTGCGCACCTGTGTTCCCAGCGGACGAAGCCTCTTGTTCAGGTCGGCGGGCGCGCGGAAGAGCAGATAGTTCGCCTTTCCATCGATGACCCTCAGGCCCAGCGCCCGCAGGCCCGCCGTCAGAACGGGCCGCTGCCGGGCGATAAGGGCGCGCACCTCGTCCACATAAGCGGTTTCTTTCAGGGCCGCGACGCCTGCCGCCTGCGCCAGACTTGACACGGCCCACGGCTGGCCCGCTGTCTGCATTTTTTCCAGAAGCGTTTCGTCGCCGCAGAGGCAGTAACCCAGCCGGACGCCGGCCATGCCGTAGAGCTTGGTGAAAGCTTTCAGGATGACGAGGTTCCCACTTTCCAGCAGAGGCTTCGCGGTCCACCCGTCGGCGTCGGACAGAAAGTCCAGAAAGCACTCATCTACGGCCAAAATCGTGCGGCACTCCCCGCACCGGCGCAGCAGCTTTTTCACCAGTTCGGATGAGGCCAGCTGCCCCGTCGGGTTGTTCGGCTGGCAGAGGAACACCAGGTCGATGCTCTCGTCCACGGCGTCCACGAGGGCGTCCGTCGGGGCGAAATCATTCGTTTCATCGAGGAAGAAGCGTTTCACTTCGCACCCCACCGTATCCAATGCAGAGGCGTACTCGGCAAAAGTCGGGGCAGTCACCAGCGCCTTATGGGGCTTTACGGCCCAGACCAGCCGGAAGATGAGGTCCGCCGCGCCGTTGCCGCAGAGGATATGCTCCTGCGGCACACCCTCGGCCCGGCTCAGCGCCGCCCGCAGGGTACGGCAGAGGGGGTCGGGGTAGCGGTCGGCCAGAGGCAGTGCATCCCGAATGGCCTGCGCCACCCCTTCAGGCAGACCGAGTGGGCTGACGTTCGCCGAAAAATCCAGCGCGTCGCGGCCAAAGCGTTCGCGGTAGCCCATCCAGTCACCGCCGTGGACCAGTTCCATTTTCTTCTCCCCCTTTTATGCAGCAAAAATTCGCAGTGCCAGCCCGGCGGCAAGCGCCAGCAGGCTTTCGGCGTACATCATCCGATCGGCCCGCAGGATGTCCTTCGGCTCGATGGGCCGCAGCGGGTCGCCGATGGTGGGTTTCGGGTAATACTCGCCGAAATAGTAGGCCGGCCCGGCCAGCTGAACGCCCAGCGCACCGGCGCAGGCGCTCTCGGTCTGAGCGCTGTTGGGGCTGGCGTGATTGCGGCGGTCCCGCCGCCAGATGCACCATGCGCCCGAGGCGCTGTTCCCGGTCAGAGCCGCGGCCATTACCCATAACAGCCCGGCCAGACGGCTCGGGATATAGTTCGCCACATCGTCCAGTTTTGCAGCGGCACGGCCAAAGTAGAGATATTTTTCGTTTTTGTAGCCCAGCATACTGTCCATGGTGTTGATGGCCTTGTAGGTCAGGGCCAGCGGCGCACCGCCCAGCAGCATATAAAGCAAAGGCGCAATGACGCCGTCGCTGGCGTTCTCGGCCACCGTCTCCACCGCCGCTTTGGTCACGCCCTCGGCAGTCAAGGCTTCCGTGTCGCGGCCCACGATGCGGCTCACAGCCTTCCGGGCGGCGGGCAGGTCGTCTTTTACCAGTTCACGGTAGACGTTCGTGCTCTCCTGCGCCAGCCCCTTTGCGGCCAGCGCCTGCCCGCACCAGAACATCTGGACGGCCAGCCCCAGCAGCGGGTGAAGCATCGCCGCGCCCCAGCAGACAAGGCCCGTGAGCAGCAGCGTCCCCACCGGCAGGCAGAACGCCGTCACCGCACCGCCCAGCAGCTCGCCCTGAGGCGTTTTGGGCAGGCGGGCGCGGAGGAATTTTTCCAGCCGGGAGATGGCTTTGCCCATGTACACCACCGGGTGGGGCAGCCACGCCGGGTCGCCGAAAATGGCATCCAGCACGAAGCCTCCCAGCACAGCCCAGGCGGTCATCATACGCCGGCCTCCGCATCTTTCGTGTACTGCACGGTCTTCACGAGGCGGAGCTGGCGCTTCTCGGCCCAGTCGGCGGCATCCAGCACATAGCCGCCCGCGTTGGGGCCGCACCACGCATAATAACCGCGCCTGGGCAGGGCGTACCGCTCCATGGCCGCCATCTGGGTGCCGCCGTGGGCCAGGATGACCAGCAGCTCCTCGCCGTCGGCCAGCGCCTTGTCCACCAGAGCAGAGAAGGCGCTGCAGATGCGGTTCGAGAAGTCGTCCTTCCGCTCACCATCGGGGCATTTGCTCTCGCAGTTGGCCTGCACCCACGCCTGATAATCGGCGTCGTGCTCCATCTCGACGTAGTTTTTGCCCTCGAAGCTGCCGAAGCACATCTCCTGCAGGTCCTTCACGACCACAAGCTCTGCCTCCGGGAAGAGCACCCGGGCCGTCTGGGCCGTCCGCTGCAGCGGGGTGATATAGACCACCTTCGGGTCGATGTCGGCCCGGCGCAGCTGGCTCAGGCCCTCCGCCGAGAGCGGGATGTCGCGCTGGCCCTGATAGCGCTTCTGGGCGTTGTATTCGGTCAGGCCGTGACGCAGCAGATAGATCAACATTGGGGTAATTCTCCTTTCAATACCGTCGGGATGCCGCAGAACATCTGCACCACGCAGTCGGCGCGCTCTGCCAGCAGGCAGGCCAGCCGTCCGGCGGCCTCCCGCCCAGCGCGCTCCTCAGCATCCATCGGGACAACACCGCCGCCGACCTCGGT
>OKRY01003626.1_pt1 | contig 11263 bp, 8 predicted proteins | sample 1601121 | NCBI WGS metagenome assembly OKRY01 (sample SAMEA3541546, study PRJEB24748) | human gut metagenome | biome: human gut; feature: human-associated habitat; material: faeces | place: China | collected 2012
CTGCCCGCCTGCTCTGGTCAAAAAGACGCAGCGCAGCAAAGGGAAGCCGCCTCGCGCAGATCAGATCCGCGAAGGGGGAAAGAGCTGTTGGATATAGGTGAACATGACGATCTGCTCCAACTTTGAATTGATTTTGGGTAGCAATCGTCAAATTGAAGATCGCTGCCCGCCGTATTGATCGTTGATAGTGTCGGCAGGCAGCGCAGAGAAAGTGTTTCTCTGAAGCAGCCTGACTAAATAATCAACAAAGGACTCGGGTGTTCGTCCACCGCTCGTCTCCTATAAAAATGATGCTGAAAGTTTAATCTTGCTTATTGAAAAGTCAAGCTTTGCATCACTCATAATGAATAAAAAAATCGATTTAACAAACCAATATAAATAAGAATTTATTGTCTACTGCAGAATTTCTAGGCAACTCAAATTTGTGATAAATCGTTTCAGACTTTGGGACAAACCCCAGATATTTATTCAAAGGCCTCTCTTGCTTCAGGCACTAGCGCGAGCTTGGCCTTGAGCTCAGCGGCGGAATGGCATCCGAGTTTGCGCATCGAACCGGCGCCGGCTCCGCCTGTGATGCCGTAGTCGAACCTGTTGTCTACGGCTTTGTCATGCTGTTCTACGGTCAGTCCCGGGTAGTTGTCCCAGTCGCCGCTTATCGTATAGCTGTCTCCTAAAAAGAAGCCTATCTGCGGACCGGCATGGACGAAGAACTGCAAACCTCTGTCCTTACCGAATGCCAGATGTGCAAGGAAGGGAATTTCCAGATAGTTCATCTTCCGCGTGTATTGCAGTTCGGGATAGTCCTCATAAAATTCGTCCCAACCGTGTTGGGAGAAGTTAAGCTCGATTTGCGCACCGCATATCATGCTGAAATACTTTTCGGAAATATAACGGGCGGTCACTCCGCCGTTGATACCCATCAGGTTGTTCTGGCGGACTCTGGGAGAGAAGCTTACGCTATTCAGGTTGATGCCGCCGTTGATGCCCACGGAAAAGTTATGGCGTTGTTCGCCTATCTGTGCGTTTGCCGGCAAAGCACATGTACCTGCTAAGAGTGCTGTTCCTATAATTGTTTTTAGTTTCATTTTCTTCAATTGAGAATTACTGTAACCAAATGGCTGTAAGGCGTTTCTTTAATCAAAGTCGAGCTTTATCAGTTCGAAATTCTTGGTGAAGCGTACAAAGAACACTTTCCGGTTGATAAATCCGCCCCAGTTGTTTACACGCTGGAACTTGAAGCCGGTCTGAATGGGGACAAGGTCCATTTTGTCCAGGTTCTTTTCAAATCCCGAACCGTAGCGCGACAGTCCTTTGAGGAAGAAGTAGCCCGTGTCGAAACCCAGCATGCCGAATTTGGGATAACGTTCGTCCATCTCCTTGCCATACCATTTGCGGTAGCTCTTGGTGAAGTTAATGGCTGCCGGCAGCAGATTGTTCGTGTAGAACGAGGAGTAGAAGTATGTATCCAGTTCGAAGAAGGCTTCAAGATGGTCTTTGGTGTAAGTCTGCCATTCCGGATAGCCGAACAGATGTATGCGGCTGTCGGGCATCTCGCGTACCAGCAGTGTCAGTTGCGGCAGTATCTTGATCAGTGTGATGTTGCTTCCGGAAGTGGGGATGAATATATTTTCACGGTCGGCACGCAATACGGCTTTCAAGGACTCCACGGTAGCATCCTCTTTCAGTGATTTTGTAGGTATGGAACGGTTGCGCAACTCCTCTTTCAATCCCTTGATGAAGTCCGCCTTCTCTCTGGTTCCCTGGCTTGCCTCGATAAAGATAACGTTGGCGTTGGGAAACTGGCGGACAAAGTGGTCGTACACTTCCGAATAAAGGTAGGATTGGGGAGTATTGATTTGGTATACCGACGGATTGCGAAATACGGTATTGTCTTTAGACGTAAACGGTATCACCAGCCGTATGTCGTGCTTGTCGGCAAAATCGGCCAAAGGCTTGATGTGCTGCTGGTGCAACGGGCCGAAGATAATATCCATGTCCTTCATCTCGCTTTTGCCGAGTATGGAGTTTAGGGAGGATGTAGCAGGACCGGTACTGTAAGTATAAAGGTCTATGGAAGTGCCTGTGCGCTTCAGGCTGTCTACCGCCATAAGGAATCCTTCGTAATATTCCACCATTTTGGCAGATTCGCTTTTGCTTGCCCCGTCGGGCAGGAACGGAAGGACTACGGCAGCCTTGATGACATTGATGCGCTTGCTGCTTCTGGTGTTTTCACTGAACAGTTCGCTGTCGCTCGGTGCGGCCTGCCGGGGTGTATCCTGCTGCGTTGCAGAAGGAGAGGACGGATAGGGGATACAGAGGAACGAACCTTTCTTTATCTTGTTCTCGCCCCGCAATTCGGGATTGGCGGCTATGAGTTCGGCTTCGGTAATGCCGTATTCGCGGCTGATGCTGAATACCGTTTCCTTGCGTTTTACCTTGTGCATGTCGCGGCAGCGGGATTGTACCGGGGCCTGAATGGCAGTGTTGCCTGCGGGCATGCCCGAAAGTGCCTGCGTGTCTGCGGTGGCGGCTGCCGCATCCGTGGCCGACGGAATGCGGATAACCTGCCCGATGCGGAAGTTATCCGCGCTCAGTCCGGGGTTGGCATCGCATATGGCTTTAGCGGACACATTGTATTTCACCGTAAGCCGGTAAAGGGTTTCACCGGGAGCTATGGTATGGAAAGTCTCCTTTTGCAAGCCGGCATCCGTACGCGGAATGCGCAGGGTACGGCCTACGTATATCTTGTCGTCGCTTCCCGGATTCAGTTTTACTATATCCGCCTGGCTGATGTTGTACATGCTGGCAATGGAATACAGGCTCTGGCCTTTTTCTATCGTATGCAGAAAGTAAGATTGGTTTTCTTGTGCGCTTGTTCCGAGGCTGCACGCGCCGACAAGCAGCAGGGAACAAAAAATACGGTTAATCGTTTTCATTCAGTAATCGTTGGTTTATGTTTACAATTTCCCAAAGTAGCCGCAAAGTTAACAATATTGTCCCATTTTAACCAAAGGATTGCGTTAAGAAATAATATTGTGCATTTCAAAACCGAAAAATACCGCTTTTCGACTGATATTCGGTCGGAAACCGTTATTTTTGCACAAATTCATTCATTAAAATATGCAAGAAGAAACAGAATATATCAATGTATACGGAGCGCGTGTACATAACCTGAAAGACATCGATGCGGAAATTCCCCGCAACAGCCTTACGGTAATCACCGGGCTGAGCGGAAGCGGCAAGTCGTCCCTCGCATTCGATACGATATTTGCCGAGGGCCAGCGCCGCTATATCGAAACGTTTTCCGCTTATGCCCGTAACTTTCTGGGCAATCTGGAGCGTCCCGATGTAGATAAGATTACCGGTCTGAGCCCGGTGATTTCCATAGAGCAGAAGACCACCAATAAAAATCCGCGTTCCACCGTGGGTACGACAACGGAGATATACGATTATCTTCGCCTGCTGTATGCCCGTGCCGGCGAGGCCTATTCGTATCTTTCCGGCGAGAAAATGGTGAAATATACCGAAGAGCAGATACTCGAGCTTATCCTGAACGATTATAAGGGAAAGCGTATTTACATCCTCGCCCCGTTGGTGCGCAACCGTAAGGGACACTATAAGGAACTTTTCGAGCAGATTCGCAAGAAAGGCTACCTCTATGTCCGTGTGGACGGCGAGGTGCGCGAGGCATTGCCCGGCATGAAGCTGGACCGTTACAAGAACCATGACGTGGAAGTGGTAATCGACAAACTGGTGGTGGCGGATAAAGACGACACCCGCCTGAAGAACAGCGTTGCCGTTGCCATGCGTCAGGGCGACGGGCTGCTGATGGTGCTTGACGCCCAAAGCGAGAGCGTGCGCCATTACAGCAAGCGTTTGATGTGTCCTGTCACCGGACTGTCCTATCGCGAGCCTGCCCCCCATAACTTCTCCTTCAATTCTCCGCAGGGAGCGTGCCCCAAGTGTAAAGGTTTGGGTGTGGTGAGCCAGATTGATATAGACAAGATTATCCCCGACCGCGAGCTTTCCATCAGCGGGGGAGCCATCATTCCTTTGGGAAAAGCCAAGAACAGCATGATATTCTGGCAGATTGCCGCATTGCTGGAGAAGTATGAAGCTACACTGAAAACTCCTGTCAGGGAGCTGCCGGACGATGCGATAGATGAGATTCTATACGGTTCGGATGAGCGTATAAAGATAAAAAGCTCCCTTATCGGTACGTCTTCCGATTACTTTGTCACTTTTGAAGGAGTGGTGAAGTATATCCAGATGTTGCAGGAAAAGGATGCGTCTGCCACGGCACAGAAGTGGGCGGAGCAATTTGCCAGGACGGCTGTCTGTCCCGAATGCCACGGAGCGAAGTTGAACAAGGAAGCCTTGTCATTCCGTATTCACGATAAAAACATCTACGAACTCTCCACAATGGACATCAACGAGTTGTATGACTGGCTGATGAACGTAGACCAATATCTTAGCAGGAAACAGCAGCAGATTGCGGTAGAAATATTGAAAGAAATCCGTACCCGCCTGAAATTCCTGCTGGATGTGGGATTGGATTATCTGTCTCTGGACCGCAGCGCCGTCAGCCTCTCCGGCGGCGAAAGCCAGCGTATCCGGCTGGCTACGCAGATAGGCTCGCAGTTGGTGAACGTACTGTATATATTGGATGAGCCGAGCATCGGATTGCACCAGCGCGATAATCTGCGGCTTATCCATTCGTTGAAGGAGTTGCGCGATATGGGTAATTCCGTGATTGTGGTGGAGCATGATAAAGACATGATGCTTGCCGCCGATTACGTTATAGATATGGGCCCCAAGGCAGGCAGGCTGGGGGGTGAGGTGGTATTTGCCGGCACTCCGCAGCAGATGTTGCGGACGCATACGCTGACTTCCCGGTATTTGAACGGCGAATGTGCCATTGAAGTGCCTGCCGAACGGCGTAAGGGCAACGGCCATAGCCTGTGGCTGCGCGGTGCAAGAGGCAATAACCTGAAAAATGTGGATGTGGAGTTCCCGCTCGGCAAACTGATTTGTGTAACGGGAGTATCGGGCAGCGGAAAGTCCACACTGATTAATGAAACGCTTCAGCCCATCCTTTCGCAGAAGTTTTACCGTTCGCTTCAGGACCCCTTGGAGTATGGCAGTATCGAGGGACTGGAGTATATAGATAAGGTGGTGAATGTAGACCAGTCGCCGCTGGGGCGTACTCCGCGCTCCAATCCTGCCACGTATACGGGAGTCTTTTCCGATATCCGCAATCTGTTTGTCGGCCTGCCCGAAGCCAAAATCCGCGGATACAAGGCGGGACGTTTCTCGTTCAATGTAAGCGGCGGACGCTGTGAAGCCTGCCAAGGCAACGGTTACAAAACCATTGAGATGAATTTCCTGCCCGATGTATATGTTCCTTGTGAGGTTTGCCATGGCAAGCGCTACAACCGCGAAACGCTGGAAGTGCGCTTCAAGGGGAAGTCCATTGCCGACGTACTGGATATGACGATAAACCGTGCTGTGGAATTCTTTGAAAACGTACCTCAGATATTGAACAAGATTAAGGTAATTCAGGAGGTCGGTCTGGGGTATATCAAGCTGGGGCAGTCTTCCACCACGCTCTCCGGTGGCGAGAGCCAGCGTGTGAAGTTGGCCACCGAACTCTCCAAGCGGGATACGGGCAAGACGCTCTATATTCTTGACGAACCTACTACCGGACTGCACTTTGAGGATATCCGCGTCCTGATGAATGTATTGAATAAATTGGTCGATAAGGGCAACACGGTTATCGTTATCGAGCATAACCTCGATGTCATCAAAATGGCGGATTATATCATCGACATGGGACCCGAAGGCGGTAAGGGCGGGGGAGAGCTTCTCTCTTGCGGCACGCCCGAAGAGGTGGCAATGAGCACGAAAGGATATACCCCGAAGTTCCTGAAAGAAGAACTTCATCTTTAAAATAGTCTGAAAGAAAAATGACGGGTGAAAGGCATCGGACGGCAAACCGTCTTTCTGCAACGGGATGCTTTTCGCCTGTCTGCAATTATAGTTTGTGATGAAAGAAAATAAAATCAACAAGACAAATGCAGCCCGGCTGCTTGATAAGGCAAAGATTGCCTACGAGCTCATTCCTTATGAGGTGGATGAGAAAGATTTGAGTGCCATACACGTGGCTGCCAGTTTGGGAGAGGATATAGAGCAGGTATTTAAAACACTGATATTGCATGGCGATAAAACCGGTTATTTTGTGTGCGTCATTCCCGGAGAGCACGAAGTAGACCTGAAGTTGGCTGCCAAGGTGTCCGGAAACAAGAAGTGCGACCTTATTCCGATGAAGGAACTGCTTCCGCTGACGGGGTATATCCGCGGCGGTTGTTCGCCTATCGGCATGAAAAAGCCTTTCCCTACCTATATTCACGAAACCTGCCTGCAATTCTCCTATATCTACATCAGTGCCGGACAGCGCGGGTTGCAGCTCAAACTTAATCCGAAGGATTTGATAAAGGAGGTACACGCTGAGGTTTGCAGGCTTTTCGAGGCATGAGTTGTGTAGGCATGAGGGATTATGTGATTTTAATGCTTTTTCCGGCACAGATTATCATAGTGTAATTATTCACACGCTTTTTCCGGCTTTTTTCGTGAAAGGGATATTAAAAACCTGATTTCCGGCAAGAGATATTTCGTTTTCTTACCGGAAATCTCGATGAAAAGTATATATTTGCAAAAAATATAAATAAACTAATACTAATTACTAATTTACAAAAACTTATTTTTATGTTTAGCAAGCACCCTAATGGTTTGATTGCTGCCGCTTTGGCTAATATGGGAGAGCGTTTCGGCTTCTATATTATGATGGCAATCCTTACACTGTTTATCTCGGCGAAGTTCGGGCTGTCTGAAACGACTACCGGATATATCTATTCCGCGTTCTATGCATCTATCTATATTCTGGCATTGGCAGGCGGTATCATTGCCGATAAGACTAAAAACTTCAAAGGCACTATCCTTGCCGGTCTGGTGATGATGGCGGTGGGTTATCTGATTATTGCCATTCCTACTCCTACGCCTGTTCCCAGCATGGGACTTTACCTGGGACTGACTTGTTTCGGACTTCTGGTCATTGCTTTCGGTAACGGTCTGTTCAAGGGTAATCTTCAGGCATTGGTGGGTCAGATGTACGATGATCCCAAGTACTCAAGCCTGCGCGACTCCGGTTTCCAGATATTCTACATGTTCATTAACATCGGCGGTTTCTTCGCTCCGTGGATTGCTATCGGTGTGCGCAACTGGTGGCTGAAGGTCAACAACTTCGACTATGATGCCACTTTGCCCGAACTTTGTCACCAATTCCTTAAAGAGGGCGACAAGATGGCTCCCCAGGCTATGGAGAATCTTACGGCTCTGGCAGACAAGGTTACGCTCGACGGCAGCCATGTGGCTGATATGGGTGCGTTTGTCAACAACTACCTGGATGTGTTTAACCGCGGTTTCCAATATGCTTTCATGGCTGCCATCGTTGCCATGTTGATTTCATTGGTAATCTATCTGGTCAACAAGAACCGTTTCCCCGACCCGGCAAAGAAGGTTGTAGCTGCCAAGGAACAGAATGCTACCGTAAGCAAAGAAGAAATCAAGATGAGCGCAGCCGAAATCAAACAGCGTATTTATGCCCTGTTCGCAGTGTTCGGTGTGGTAATCTTCTTCTGGCTGTCGTTCCACCAGAACGGTTATTCGCTGACTTACTTTGCACGCGACTATGTAGACTTGAGCGTAATCGATATTGACCTTGGCTTTACCCGTATCAAGGGTGCTGAGATATTCCAGTGCGTAAACCCGTTCTTTGTGGTATTCCTCACTCCGTTTATCATGTGGCTGTTCGGCGCATTGAAGAAAAAGGATAAAGAACCGTCCACTCCGATGAAGATTGCCATCGGTATGGGCATTGCGGCACTGGCATACGTGTTCCTGATGATATTCTCGTTCACTTTGCCTGCCAAAGATGCGTTGAGCACGATGAGTGCCGCCGAAATCAATGCCATCCGTGTGACTCCGTGGATTATGATAGGTTTGTACTTCATCCTTACGGTTGCCGAGTTGTTCATCTCACCGCTGGGACTGTCTTTCGTGTCCAAGGTTGCTCCCCCTCATTTGCAGGGTCTGATGCAGGGTTGCTGGCTGGCTGCAACGGCAGTAGGTAATTCGCTGCTTTTCGTTGGCGGTATCCTTTATACCACTGTTCCAATCTGGGCATGCTGGTTGGTTTTCGTGGGTGCAACGGGCGCTTCCATGATTGTGATGCTCTCAATGGTTAAATGGCTGGAGAGAGTAGCGAAATAATAGAGAAAACGTAAAGGTCAACTTTGGAATTGCAGAGTTGACCTTTACAGTTATAATGTAGCCCTTTAGAAACGTAATGTAGCTCTTTGGAAACGCAGTGTAGCCCTTTGGATTCCATGATGCGGTCCGCTGCTTATTCTTCGATTTTCAACTGCATGATGTAGTCGTTCATATAATATCCGTTTCCTATCGGAAAATCTCCCTCTCTGGATTTCTTCATCCCCATGTGCTCGTAAAAACCTACCGCTTTGTTGTTGCGGTTTACGTTCAGCTCCATGATGCACGGGGCGGGATGCACATCCCTGATGTATTTCACAGCTTCGCGAAACAGGAAACTCCCGCAGTGTGCGCCCTGATAATAAGGAAGCACATAAATCTTTTGCAGGTGAAACAGGTCTTTTCCTTGTTGCTGTACGGATACATAACCCGCCGCTTCGCACTCCTCACAGGCAATGAGGTACACATGCCCCTCTTCTTCCATCTGTTGGCGGATGCTCTCTAAGGAGTACATCCATTCCATCATATATTCGATTTGTTCTTTTGAAAGAATTTCTTTGTAAGTTTCGGGAAATATCTGCCAGGCGAGCTTATGGATTAACCCGCAATCGGCGCTTGTTGCTTTTCTGATGGTAAACATGTTTTGCTGCGTTTATATTAATATGATGCAAATATAGCATACTTTGTTTCAAACAGAAACCAAACTGCAATTATTTGTGGCATATCAACGGGAATTTTGCGGGTGCGACAGGCGCAGCCCGGATTGCTCTCCGGTCATATATACTCTTAAATAATATTAATGTAAGGTACTTTGTAATACAAGGTACTAAGATAATACATATATTTGTGCCATACAAAGGATGCAGGTATGGCATTTTTTGTTGTAAATAGTCAAACCATTTAATAACATATACGAATTATGGACGTTAATAATGTAAAGTCGCAGATGCGCAAGGGCATGCTTGAATATTGTATCATGCTGTTGCTCCATAAAGAGCCGGCTTATGCTTCGGATATTATACAGAAACTGAAGGAAGCGCGGCTCATTGTGGTGGAAGGTACGCTCTATCCGCTGCTCACCCGTTTGAAGAACGATGATTTGCTGAGTTACGAATGGATAGAGTCCACGCAGGGACCGCCTCGCAAATACTATAGGCTGACCGCAAAAGGAGAGGCTTTTCTGGGCGAGCTGGAGGTGTCCTGGCGCGAACTGAGCGATACGGTCAATCATATTGCCAACAATTAGCGTGAAGCATGTTGGGCTATTGAAGAGTAATGAAAGAATAAATAAAAAAACATATAACGATGAAAAAGACATTAACGGTAAATTTAGGAGGAACGGTTTTTCATATCGATGAAGATGCCTACCGCCTTTTGGATAATTATTTAAGCAACCTGAAGATACATTTCCGTAAGGAAGCCGGTGCAGACGAGATAATCGATGACATTGAACGCCGTATCTCCGAGCTTTTTACGGAGAAGCTTGCTGCGGGTTCGCAGGTGATTACCATTGCCTATGTGGAAGAAGTGATTGCCCGCATGGGAAAGCCGGAGGAACTGGAGCCTGACGCAGGAGATGCCGGTTCCGGAAGCGGCAGTTGGGACGGCAGCAACCATGCCGGCAGTACAGGTGCAGGCGCTTCCGCAACTGCGGAGAAAGTGTCTCACCATTTCTATCGCAATCCCGACGATAAGATGTTGGGCGGTGTGGTGAGCGGATTGGCTGCCTATTGGGGTTGGGACGTGACGATGTTGCGTCTGGTGCTTGTAATAATCATGATTTTCGGATTCAAGCTCCTGATACCCGCCTATATCATTTGCTGGATAATCGTTCCGGAAGCCCGCACGGCAGCCGAGAAACTGAGTATGCGGGGCGAGGCGGTTACGGTGGATAATATAGGCAAGACGGTGACCGGCGGTTTTGAGAAGGTGGCAAACGGCGTGAACGATTATATGAGGTCCGACAAGCCTCGCACTTTCCTGCAGAAACTGGGCGATGCCCTGGTTATGGTGGTGGGGCTGTTCCTTAAAATCTGTCTGGTGATATTCGCTATCATCTGCAGTCCGCTGCTGTTTGTGTTCGGAGTGGTGTTCGTAGCCCTGCTTTTTGCTGCCGTAATGGTGGCCATCGGCGGTGGGGCAGCACTTATCTCGATGTTCCCTACTTTTAATGTAGTATTGCCTGCCTCTCCGTTATCGGCCATTGTGATGTATATTGCAGGTATTCTGGTAGTGGGCATTCCGTTGGTAAGCCTCGTTTGGATGATATTCAGCCAGATATTCAAGTGGCAGCCTATGGTTTCCGGCCTGAAATGGACATTGGTCATTCTTTGGATTGTAAGTGCGTGTGTCTTTGGCATCTGCTTCGCAATGCAGGGAGCGACATTCCCGATATTGGGCGTGCTGGTCTGACAAGCGAGGGCATGGCATAGAAAAAAGGAAGCCGGCAACATCACTGCAACGATGTGCCGGCTTTCTTTTTTCATATTCTTTTTTATCTGCTTTCTTTATTGTTTTGCAGGCTTCAGCCACTTATCCAGCCATTCAAAGAATGTGCGCTGCCACAGAACGCCGTTTTGCGGTTTCAGCACCCAGTGGTTCTCATCGGGATAGATAAGCAGTTCGGCAGGAACACCGCGCATTACGGCGGCGTCAAAGGCAGCCATTGCCTGGTTGGCAAGAATGCGGAAATCCTTTTCGCCATGAATGCAGAGGATAGGGGTGTCCCATTTATCTACGAAGAGGTGGGGGGAGTTGGCAAATGTACGTTGGGCTGTAGCGTTGTCCTTTTCCCAGTATGCGCCGCCCATATCCCAGTTGGCAAACCATTTTTCCTCTGTCTCCAGGTACTGCATTTCCATGTTGAATATACCGTCGTGGGCAATGAATGCCTTGAAGCGTTTGTCGTGATGTCCGGCAAGAAAAACCAGTGCGTTTT
>OKRY01003628.1_pt1 | contig 11256 bp, 8 predicted proteins | sample 1601121 | NCBI WGS metagenome assembly OKRY01 (sample SAMEA3541546, study PRJEB24748) | human gut metagenome | biome: human gut; feature: human-associated habitat; material: faeces | place: China | collected 2012
CACCTTATTTCCATCCAGATCCTTCGCCTGAAAAGACGGAACCTTTTCCCATAGGGCGTTATCGCTCGCAAAGATCTCGTTTTCCTTTTGCAGCAGCTGCTGGTACAGCTCGGCCGCCTCCTCGGCGCTCGACGGCTTTTGCGCCACAAGCTCGGCAATCTGCGCATCGCCGCTCGTGGCATCCTTCGCGTCGCCCTTGGGGGCAGAGCACGCCGCGAGAGTCAGCGCCAGCACGGGCAGCATCAACAGGGCCGCAATTTTCGACAGTTTCATGGTTCCTCCGTTGTATCGAAGCTTAATAGGTACCTATTTGTTTTCGCAGTCCTGCGCGAACTGCGCGGTCTTGTCGCCCGTCACGCCCAGCCCGTAGCGAAAGCTAATGGCATCGACGGGGCACGCACCCACGCATTTGCCGCAACGAATGCACTCGGCATGGTCGGGCGTACGCGTAACGTCCACGTCCATCAGACACACCTTGGCGCACTTGCCGCACGAAACGCATTTGCACTGGTCAACCTGAATCCCCAACAACGACACCTTGTTCATGAGCGCATAAAACGCACCGAGGGGGCAGACCCATTTGCAGAAGGGGCGGTAGAACAACACGCTCAGCACCGCAACCGCAATGAGAATCGCGAGCTTCCAGGTATGCAGGCAATGGACAGTGCTACAAGCAATGCAGAGGATATGATATCAGATCTGTCGCTTAAGTTTAACAGAGCGCGTCAGGCTTCAATTACACAGGAACTTACAGAGATTATAGCAGGAGCGAATGCTATCAATTAATAAAACAATGGAGGGAATAATGGCAGAGAATAATATTGGTAAGATTACTCAGGTTATCGGTGCTGTAATTGATATTAAGTTCACAGACGGTAATCTGCCAGAAATCAATTCGGCCATCAATATTAAGACTAATGACGGCGGTAAGCTTGTTGTAGAGGTTGCCCAGCATCTTGGCGATGATGTAGTAAGATGTATAGCCATGGGTCCTACAGATGGTCTTGTCAGAGGTATGGATGCAGAGGCGACAGGTGCCCCAATTTCTGTACCGGTAGGTGAACAGACTTTAGGAAGAATGTTCAATGTATTAGGTGATCCAATTGATAATAAGCCAGCGCCAGAAGTACAGGAGCATATGCCTATTCACAGAAAGGCACCTGCATTTGCAGAGCAGGCAACTAATACAGAGATTCTTGAGACTGGTATCAAGGTTGTAGATTTACTTTGTCCTTACCAGAAGGGTGGTAAGATAGGACTTTTCGGAGGTGCCGGAGTAGGTAAGACAGTACTTATTCAGGAACTTATCAGAAATATTGCAACTGAGCATGGTGGATATTCAGTATTCACTGGTGTAGGAGAAAGAACAAGAGAGGGTAACGACCTTTATCATGAGATGATGGAATCAGGCGTTATCGAGAAAACTACCATGGTGTTCGGACAGATGAACGAACCACCTGGAGCAAGAATGAGAGTTGGTCTTGCAGGACTTACAATGGCTGAGTACTTCAGAGATAAGGGTGGAAAGGATGTACTTCTTTTCATTGATAATATCTACAGATTTACCCAGGCTGGTTCAGAGGTTTCAGCACTTCTTGGACGTATGCCTTCAGCCGTTGGTTATCAGCCAACATTACAGACAGAGATGGGTGCTCTTCAGGAGAGAATCACATCTACCAAGAACGGATCTATTACATCTGTTCAGGCTGTATATGTACCAGCCGATGACCTTACTGACCCGGCTCCGGCTACAACATTTGCACATCTGGATGCTACTACAGTTCTTTCAAGATCAATCGTTGAGCTTGGTATCTATCCAGCCGTTGACCCGTTAGAGTCTACGTCAAGAATTCTTGATCCAAGAATTGTTGGTGAGGAGCATTACAAGGTTGCAAGATCAGTTCAGGAAATCTTACAGAAATACAAAGAATTACAGGATATCATCGCTATCCTTGGTATGGACGAGCTTTCAGAGGATGATAAGCTTGTTGTTTCAAGAGCAAGAAAGGTTCAGAGATTCTTATCACAGCCATTCTTCGTTGCAGGACAGTTTACTGGTCTTGAAGGAAGATATGTTCCTGTAAGTGAGACTATTCAGGGCTTCAAGGAAATTATCGAAGGAAAGTATGATGACATTCCAGAGAGTTACTTCCTTAACTGTGGTGGAATTGATGATGTTTTAGCTAAGGTAGAGAAGTAGAAAAGAGGTTGTAATGGCAGATTTACAGACAATAAAGCTTCTGGTTAATACGCCGGACAGAGTTTTCTACCATGATGACGCTACATTTGTTGAACTTTCTACCAGTGAAGGCGATATAGGTGTTTATCCGGGACATATTCCGCTTACTGCAGTTGTTGTTCCTTGTGTTCTTAGCATACACAATGGTAATGATGTAAAGAAAGCTGCGGTACACGGTGGAATTATAGAGATTCTCAAGGATAAGATAACTATTCTTGCTGAGGTGGCAGAATGGTCAGATGAAATCGATGTAGAAAGAGCTAATGAGGCGAGACTGCGAGCTGAAAAGAGACTTGCCAGCCATGATTCTAATCTGGATATGGTAAGAGCAGATGCAGCGCTTAAGAGATCACTTGCGAGAATTAAGGCTGTTAATTAAATAATATGTATAAACCTTCCATTATCTGGGAATATTTCAGGTGATGGGAGGTTTTTTATATGGTAAAGATATATAGATTTCAGAGGCTGATGATAGCAGCCGCAGTAATTATATGGGCAGTATTTGCCGGCAGACTTGTATACAAGGGCATAAAGGGTGAGACAATGGATGTTGTAGATACATTTTGTGAAAATGTGTACTATGATATAAGTGCCGACATATCAGCGACAGGAAAGCTTGATAATGGAATGTCGGATACTGCAAAGAAACTTATGATGACACAGATGGCAAAGACTCTGGGACTTAACAGATATAATATAACGGAGGATGAAACAGGAATATATCTTACACAGCAATCAGTTAATGGCAGCGCAGATATATCAATAAAAAAGAGCAGTACAGGAGAATATTTTATAACTGATATAGAACTGTATAAGGGATTTGAGAGCACTTCAGATTATGAAAAGCTGATGAAACAGGTGTTAGAGGAATATGGAATAGATACTCATGTAACAGTCAGCATGAAAGGAAGCATAGCCGGGGATATGTCACAGTATGATAAGAGCGAGGTCAGCGGTAAGATGCTTAAGATGCTGGGTGCAAAGACTGTGACTACGGGACAGATACAGGATTCATATGTTGTGTACGCTTATGCTAAAAGCGTTAAGGATTCTGTAAGCATAGGGAAGAATAAGATAAATGTTAATATAACAATGAATTATGACGAGACAAGGGGAGTGACGGATATACAGCTTTCAACACCGATATATAATGAGGATTTCTGATGATGATTTTTTAAGGCATGAAACTTGCTATTGTGGTTTTTGTCTAAAGAGATTAAAATAACCATGTATATCCAGAGGATAAATCAAGAAAAGATGAGGCAGATATGGAATTAAAAGAGCTTTTAGATAAATGTATTAATGACAGGCTTATTGATCTTACAATAAGCGGACAGAAGGTAAAGAATGAAGAAGCTGCGATGAGGGTCAAGATACGTCCTGTCCAGCTGAAAGATGAGATAAAATATCAGGCATCAGAATTCGTAGGGAAAAAGGTGCTTCATGCTAATTATTCAGAGGAAGAGATTAAGATAAGAATTACAGAATATATGCAGAACACATTTAAACAGGCGCAGTTTAATATGACAGATGCGTCTGCTACAGTACTTAGCTCTAAGAAGGGCGTATGTACCTGTAAATATAAGAGGCTTGCACAGATAAAGAGCCAGAAGGACATGTCACACAACAGAACCAAGACATATATCCTCAAAGAAGGCGAGAAGGTGGATTTCCTTGTTGACCTCGGTGTTATGACCAAAGAGGGTATGATTGTAAGGACAAGGTATGATAAATTCAGACAGATTAACAGATTCCTTGAATTCATAGAGGATATCCTTCCACAGTTAGATAAGGATAAAGAGCAGACAATTATAGATTTTGGATGTGGAAAATCATATCTTACATTTGCAATGTATTATTATCTCAAGGTTCTTAAGGGGTATAATATCAGGATAATCGGACTTGACTTAAAGAAGGATGTAATAGAGCACTGCAATCAGTTAAGAACCAGATACGGCTATGACAAGCTGGATTTCTATGAGGGAGATATTGCTTCTTACAAGGGTGTTGAGTCTGTAGACATGGTTGTAACACTTCATGCATGTGATACGGCTACAGATTATGCACTCGCCAAAGCAGTAAAATGGGGTGCGAAGGTTATACTTTCTGTGCCTTGCTGTCAGCATGAGGCAAACAGAACAATTGCAGATGAAACTCTCTCACCTGTCATGGATTATGGAATCTTAAAGGAAAGATTTGCAGCAATAGCGACAGATGGTGCAAGGGCAAAGCTTTTAGAATCTAAGGGTTACCAGACACAGATACTTGAATTCATAGACATGGAGCATACACCAAAGAATCTGCTTATAAGAGCTGTTAAGACCGGAAAGCCTGATGCTAAGGCTTATGAGGAAGTACAGAATATGAGCAGGATGCTTAATATTGACCTTACGCTAAAGAAGCTTTTGGAGGATTAAATTGAAAAGAATCAGGAATTATAGTATATCAGGTTCTAAGTATTTTATACTTGGAGTTATATTTTTAGTTACGGTTATCATAACATTTATATCAATGAAATTCGAACAGATAATGCCGTCAGCAACCACTATGGCAGATGCAACCCTTCCAACAGTTGCAATGGATACAGAGGCAGGTACACAGTATAATGTGCTTCATGGTTACACTTCGGAGCTGGATTCCACATTATTCTATGGCAATATTACACCTGTTGCAAAGGACAGAAAGCTGACAGTTACAATTAATACATACGGAGAAGATATTGAAGGTGTGGCATACAAAATCCGTTCTTTAGAGGATAAGTCGCTTATTGAGAATACTGAGGTTAGTGATTATGATAATGCAGGCAGCAGTATAAATGTTACATTTAACATAAAGAATCTTCTTGATACCGGAAAAGAGTATGCGCTTGAGGTTGTGCTTAAGACAAAGAAGCATGAGGCAGTATATTATTACACAAGAATTGTTTATGGAGTGGATTATGACCTTCAGAAAAAGCTTGATTTTGTCATGGATTTCAATGCGTGTACATTTGATGACAGCAGACTTAAGGACATAGCCGGATATCTTGAAACTTCAAGTTCAGGCGATAACACTAATTATGGAAAGGTAAATATTAACTGCTCATTAAGCCAGGTCGGCTGGGGAGACCTTGATCCATACGTAGAGAGTGATATTATGCCGGAGGTTATATCAGTTGATGATGATGTGGCAATATTAAGACTTAGTTACAGAGTTGGAGCAGCAAATGATTATTCATCAAGTGATACATATACGGTAAGTGAGTATTATAGAATACGGCAGACTAACAGTGGTTTCTATCTTCTTAATTTCGAGAGGGAGATGAATCAGGTATTTGACGCAAGGAACGACCTGACTTCAACGGCAAAGATTAATCTTGGAATTAATTCTTCAACAGATGTTAATTGTGCATCTGATGAAAAGGGAATATATACCTATTTTGTTAATCAGGGTTCACTGTGGTGTTTTAACAGCAGTTCACAGACATTTACGAGAGTATTTTCGTTCAAGGGTGAGGAGAGTGATTCTGTAAGAGAAGGTTATGATGCCCATAACATTAAGATAATGAAAATAGAAGATAACGGAGATGCAACATTTTTAGTATCAGGATATATGAACAGAGGAGAGCATGAAGGACAGGTTGGCGTATCTTTATGCAGATATTCGTATTCAGATAATGATGTTACTGAAAGACTGTTCATTCCAGTGGCGATTCCTTATAACATTCTCACACAGAATGTTGGTGGAGTTTCTTATGTTTCTAACGACAAATTCTATATACTTATAGATGAGACTCTGTATTCTGTAGACCTTGTAAGTAAAGAGGTCATGACAGAGATAACAGGACTTAAAGAGAATTCATATGCTGTATCAGATGCCGGAGATGCCATAGCATATAGTGTGTCAGGTGATATATGCAACACTGATACGATAAGAGTTCTTAATATGAGCAACGACAGCGCTTATGAGTTAAAGGCAGATGAGGCAGATACATTAAGACCGCTTGGATATATCGATTCGGACTTTATATATGGAATTGCTCATAAGGAAGATATTGTATCAGATGCAGATGGCAGCAGAACATATGCAATGTACAAAGTCGGTATTATGGATGTTGATTATGATATTATTAAACAATATGAACAGCCTGATATATATGTATCTGATACAGAGGTTGAAGGCAAGAGAATTACGCTTACAAGAATAGTGAAGTCAGGAAGCGGTTATGTGTCAACGAGTATAGACCAGCTTATCAATAAGGATGAGAATGTTGTTGAAAATGTTGTAAAGGCTGATACAATAAGCACAGACGCAAGGAAACAGGAATTATATATTGACCTTATAACCAAGGTAAATGATATATCTGTTAGTTACAGAACTTCAGGCGAGATTATATTTAAAGACAATACAAGTCTGGAACTCGAAGATGAATTCACATGGGATGGAAGGTACTATGTATATGGATACGGAACATTCCAGGGAAGCAGAACACAGCTTGAATCAGCAATAACTCTTGCGTATGACACATATGGAACAGTTGTGGATTGTGATTCAAAGTCTGTGTGGAAACGGTACAGAAGCACACAGGCATCAATAGACGGGGTTTCGCCGGTTATGGGTGGAAGTTCTCTTGAAAATGCAGTTACAACGGTATGTAATTATCTTGGGGCTGATTATAATGCCGCGGCTTACATGGAACAGGGGTATACAGCAGTGCAGACAATGAACATGATAAGCGGAGTACATGGAATAAGTCTTACAGGAATAACATATGAGAAGGCATTAAGCTATGTTGGAGAAGGTAATCTTGTCATAGCTAAGGTCGGAGAAGACGAATATATAATTATTACTGCATATAATTCAAGTGAAATCGCATATATTGAAGCATCGTCAGGAGCTGTAAAGACTATGTCCATGAATGATGCTGGAAAAATGTTTTCTCAGGGCGGCAATATATATGTAACCTATTATAAGTGATGATATGCACAGGGATTGGATATTATGGCGAAGAAGAAATTATCAAAAAAGAAAAGAAGACGCAGATTAATAAGAAGGCTGATACTTCTTACATTACTGCTGGCATTTGTTACAACACTTGCAATATTTTCACCAAAGATAGTAAAGATTATAAAGCTTGCGCAGGAGGCTAAGGAGCTTGTAAATAAAAGTTCCTTAGACACATTTATGGCATCAGGAACAACAGTTATATATGATACTGATGGCAACGAGCTGTGTACCATGCGTGAGTCAAAGGATATGTATTATGTTGATATAGGTCAGATACCAGATACATTACAGAAATCTTTTGTTGTAATGGAAGATAAAGACTTTTATAAACATAAAGGAATTGATTTCAAGGCTATAATAAGGGCTGTGATAGCTAATACAGAGAATGATGAAATTGTTCAGGGTGCAAGTACAATAACGCAGCAGCTTGCAAAGAATATATTCTTAAGTCAGGAAGTTACATGGCAGAGAAAGGTAAAAGAAATATTTGTGGCATGGGATCTGGAAAAGAAATATACAAAGGATCAGATTCTTGAATTCTACTTAAACAACATATATTTCAGTAATGGATATTATGGAGTAGGTGCAGCAGCGAGAGGCTATTTTGACAAAGAGGTAAGTGAGCTGACAGTTGCTGAACAGGTATTTATAGCGGCAATCCCTAACAATCCGACAAGATACAATCCACTGACTAATTATGATAACACAGTTGGGAGAAGAGACCTCATACTTGGAAAGCTGTATGAAAATGATATGATTAATTCCATGAACTATTACACTGCGCTTGATACGCAGGTGGTTCTGGCACAGCAGCCCGAGGTTTCAAAGAACAATTCTGTCGAGACATATGCAAGGCATTGTGCGACAGAGAGCATGATGCAGGCAAATGGCTTTGTGTTTAGAACGAATTTTAACAATGATGATGATTACGAACAATATAAAGAAATATATGAAAACAGCTATACACTGTTTCAGCAGAAACTGCTTTCCGGAGGATACAAGGTATACACAAGTATCAACATGGATGTACAGCAGATGCTTCAGGATGCTGTTGATGATAATCTTAAAGGATATACCGCAGAAAAAGACGGAGTGTATGAAATGCAGGCAGCAGCTACCTGTATTGACAATTCAACAGGAAATGTAGTGGCTATTGTCGGTTCAAGAACTCAGGATTTAGATGGATATACTCTTAACAGGGCATATCAGAGCTACAGACAGCCCGGAAGCTCCATCAAGCCTGTGATAGATTATGTTCCGTATCTTGAAAAGGGCAATACACCTGACACCATAGTTCAGGATGAATACATTCAGGATGGTCCGAAGAATGCAGATGGAACATATATGGGAAGCATTACATTAAGAACAGCGGTAAGTCTTTCACGTAACACAGTTGCATGGAATGTACTTAAAGAACTTACACCTAAGGTTGGCAGTTCATATCTTCTCAATCAGGGATTTCATAAAGTATGGATGGATAAAGAATACAATGCGATTGCCATAGGCGGCTTCACATATGGTGTGTCAACAGAGGAGATGGCAGGTGCGTATGCAACAATAGCTAATGAGGGCGAGTACAGAAGAGTTACATGTGTATCCCAGATAAAGGATACAAGAGGAAGAATAGTATATGATTCATCTGGCAGGGGGCAGAAGATATATGATGCTGAATCGTGCAGGATGATGACAGATATGCTTGAAACTGCTGTGAATGAAGGAACAGGACGCGGGGCAGCACCAGATAATGCAATTGTTGCCGGAAAGACTGGAACAACGAACTCTAATTATGATTCATGGTTCTGTGGATACAGTGCTTATTATACAGTGGCTGTATGGCAGGGATATGATTATCCTGCATCAATCCCACAGAGTCATACAAAGGATATATTCAGGCAATTTATGCAGGATTCACATAAGACTCTGGCAAAGAAGGATTTCCCTAAGTACAGACAGAAGTCAGACAATAAGGAGACAGAAACTGAATCTGTAAGTGAAACACAGACAGAAACGCAGTCAGTCAGTGAGACGCAGTCAGTAACACAGACGCAGAAGGGCAGTCAGATCCAGTCGTCAAGTCAGATGGAAACAGGCACGGCAAGGGATAATGATGCAACTGCAGGCACCAGACAGGATAGTACGGCAGGAGGAAGTGAAAGCCGGGCAGATACAGATAAGCCGGCAGAGACTAAAGGGGATATCTCAGGTTATTAATTGCAGATATATCGTAGATGTAAATAAAATAATACTTGCAGAAAAGTGGATTGTATGATAAATTTTAGTGGGGTAAACTTATAGAAATATAAGGACACAAAACTAGAAGTCTAAGGCTAATGCTATGATGGTTCGGTTGCATTTAGGAAATGTTTCTTAAATGCAGCCTTTTTTGTTTTAGCAGAGACTTGAAAATAATTGTTGATAGTGTCAAATGGCACACGAAATTAATGCATAGCAGGGAAAACCTACTAAAGTTGCTAAATATAATGAAATGGTAGGTTAATTGCAAGAAAATTCCGAGGAGAATTAATGAGAATAAAGAAAAAGACCTACTAAGTTGATGATATGTGTCCGAATAGTGGGCTTTTTTGCTAACTAAAACTGTTTGATGCTGTAGATATATAAGAAAAAGACCTACTAAAAGTGTGAATAGTGTTTGTTTAGTAGGCTTTTAAGTTGGGAAGAAGCATTATAAAACAATTAACAATGTGAAAAGACCTACTAAAGTTGCTAAATATGATGAAATGGTAGGTTTACTAAGGAGATTGCATTACTTATGAAAAAGATATTGATAATAACATTAATGGTTATATGTATGATTTTCAATATAACAGCATGCGGAGTAAAAAGTAATAATACCAGTAAGTCGCCATTAAGACAAACAAAGGTTGCCAAGTATCAACTAAGGGATATCCAAAAAATATAGTACAAATTTTAAATGAATTATCTAATATGGTATACCCATTAGTATCAGGAAAATCAACATATGTACCACCAACATTAGATAAAAATAGTGGAGTATTTTCACCAAGTATGAATTCTACATTAAATCAAATGAAAAATAGATATTAAAAAATAACATAGGGGGGAAAAAAGTGCTAATAGTAGTAGTCGTTATATTAATAATAGCAGTATTGGGATTAATAGGATATAATCTTAATATACACAAAAAAATACAAACATATAAAAATATAAATCAAAAAATAAACAATTTATCAGTAGTACAAGACTTTATGAGTACAATAGGAGAAACATCAACAGTAGATGATAAAATCAAAAGAATAAATGATATTTTAATTGAAAAATATGAAATAAAATATTCTACTATTGTAGTTTTCAATGGTGCAGAATATGAAATAAAAGCATCAAATGTTGATGAAAAACATTGGGATTCATTAAAGTCACTACAAGATGTAGATATGTTTAAAGATAGTATAGCACAAGCAACCCCTAAATATGTTACTGTAAATAATGAACAAGAAAGATTACCATATCAAAAAATGGAATTTGGAAGAGCCAAATCAGCGATATTTTTCCCATTATATATTGATAATGTATACATAGGATATTGGATAATTGAAAGTGGAACGCCACATGATTTTGATAATGTTGATACAACTGTTTTAGAGGTAATAAAGGATAATATAGTATCTGTACTAAAAACAGTTGCACATCAAAAAACAATAGAATCAATTGTTAGAAAAGATTTATTTTCAGGTTTATATTCAGAGGAATACTTGTATGGTGAAGGAAGAAAAATAATTGACCAATATACAACTTCAACAATATGTATGTACAAAATAACTAATTTGGAAGAAATTAATCATAAATGTTGTAGAGAGCTAGGAAATAAGGTTATAGAAAAAATAAGTGAATATATTAAAAATAATATATCAGATCAGTATGTTTTTGTAAGATATATGGGACCTAAATTCGTAATAGCTTTTTCAGGCGTTGAAATAAATGGAGTTGCAGAATTTGTTAATGATTTAAAAGAAAAAATCGAAAATACAGAAATATTTATGGATGATGACAAT
>OKRY01003629.1_pt1 | contig 11256 bp, 11 predicted proteins | sample 1601121 | NCBI WGS metagenome assembly OKRY01 (sample SAMEA3541546, study PRJEB24748) | human gut metagenome | biome: human gut; feature: human-associated habitat; material: faeces | place: China | collected 2012
GGCTTTAAGGTTCTGTAATTGATTGTCTCCGGCTTTTTTACTTCGCCATGATGATTTTATAAGAGTTATAAGAGAAAAATACGGCATGACACAAGCTAGAATCATATCAAATTCATTATTTGATTTAGTAGATCCTAATATGAAATGTGTTAAGAGAAGGAATAGTGATAATTCTTCAAAGAATTTTTATACACTTTCTAATGGTAATTTTAAGGAATTTATGCGAAAGGCAATTATTAAATCAGAAATTGTAAATAAAATAACTATGAGTAGTGAAACAAGTTATTCAAGTTACATGAGTATTTCAAATGATGAGTGTTCAAATATAGCACTTAAATTGCTTTCGATCTTTGATTATATATCTTATGAGATTCTTGGTGGTGAGGAACCTGAAATATTTATTCGATTGAATGACCCTCAGAAGGTAAAAAATATTGCACTTGGTAATGTTTATTATTCAAATGATTACATTACAAAAGCAAAAAAGAAACATGATAGAGATGTAAAAGTTCTTTCCGTAACCTCTGGAGCAACCTACTGCGTAACCTCTGCTACAACCTCCGGAGCGACCTTAAGCAGCTCTCATTTTATGTGCAAATACTTCTTGATGACCTCGGCATGCTCTAACGCCAGATAGGGCTTTGCCGCCGTATAGTAGGTCTGCGCCATAGAGAGATTTCCTTGGAATCCCATGGCGAGGATCGCATACATGTTCAGTTCGCTGTCCTTCGGATCGAAGCGCAGAGCATCAATGGTCGTCTTTTGCGCCAGAATATAATCCTTGCACTCCATCTTCAGGTGGACATATCCCTTGGTAATCTGCAGGTACAGGGACTGATAGTACATGGACAACTGCATCAGCCACAGTTCATGTTCACATCTTGGGAGTAACTGTCCTTTATATATATCGACTGCGCTGTGGTAGAGGGAATGCCGCATATCCGGGTTTTCTTCTGTTTTCAACTGAATGCAGGCATCCTCAAAGCGGTCGAAATCCGTATGGATATTGAAGTTGGGATTGATCTGGAATGTACCATTCTTCCCGATGACCAGCTTGTCGAGCCCGATGACGGAAAGAGTACGCCGCAGGCGGTAAACGATATTATTGACGACCTTATATGGCGAATCGAGTTCGTCGTATGGGCAGATGATCTCTGCCAGTGTGTCAACAGAGAAATTCTTTTTGTGGTTCAGAATGAGATATGCCAGAAGCAGGTAGCACTGATCCGCTTTAATATCTTCTCCGGTCAATGTCCCTTTGGAGCTGATGATCTCCATGCCGCCAAAGAAATTGATATGGTTGTCTTCCGGATTGTATTTGGAGGCTTTTGTTGCTGCCAACAGGGACTGCTGCTGTTTGATTTCGTTGAGTTCCACAACCACTGCATAGGAGGCGATGAATAGGAAAACCGGGTCATCCGTGTAGCGGGTCGGATCGTCCACGGCAATGAATCCCTGATTAATCCGTTTGGAGAATGGTGCCGCCAGCAGTGTAGTCACCCCATACTCCCGAAAGAAGGCTGCCTCATCTGGATAGACTTTCTCTAATCTCTGCAAGTCAGAAATCACGACCGGTTTATTGGCCCGAAGTGCTTTCCTCCATCTCGGGAACTTCTCCATGGGCAGGCACTGGAGCATATCTCTCTGCGCCGACACACCATCTTTGCACCATTCATAGGTAATAACGCCGATTCCAAGATCCCAGTCAGCTTCCACCACAGAGGCTCTTGATGCGCCATAAAACTCAGCTGCACCTTTCAGAAGGCCACTGATGATAGTTTCTGAATCCTCGGTGTTTCGCAGACTGGCCTCCAACACGCTCATTCCACGATGAAATGCACTGCATTCAACAAGCGGGGTGGTTTCCTGCATGATTTTGTTGCCCATGAATATGCCCCCTTTGATTTGTAAAAAAATACAGAGACTGTCCAATGTAACTCGGGCAGCCTCTGCTGTGAGCCGCACAGTATGGCTGAGCGGTTATGTACTATACGATTGTCTTGATGAATGCGGCAAGCGCCTCGCGCTGATCCTCCTTGAGAGCCGCAACACTATTATCTAATTCACTCTTGGCGTTAGGTGAATTTGCCGTATCGTTCTCCGTAAAGAACTGCGCCAGTGTGATTCCGCAAGCGTCACAAATCGCATTTACCGTTGGTAGGGACGATTGGTTATTTCTCTTGAAGATATTGCTGATCGTTGTCTGCGACAGGCCAGATTCCTGCGCTAATCGATAAATAGTCCATCCACGCTCGGCCATCAGCTGCCGGATTCGGTTTTGTGCATTGAACATATATACCACCTACTATGTTATTAGTTTACACCTCATTTGATTATCCTTGTAGAACTCATCAGTATGGTATATGGCAATCAAATGATGTGTACTTTGTGGTGATATACTATGCAATTCCGGCGTATTACCCAGAGTTAGAACTGCAAATTGTTTTCCTCTCAGGTTTCAATGCAAATCACCTCTATAAAGCAAAATCCCGCAAGGCATGGATTATACACCGATGCCTTGCGGTTTCTCTGTACTTACAAATATGTTATTTCAGGGAATGGTCACTCACGGGTCAGCCGACGAATATTGCCGATGATGAGCATTAAGTCATCGTCATTCAGCTTTCGCAATTCTTCAATGGCCGTTTGCAGGAGTGCGGGATTTTCTTCGGATTCATCGAAGAATTGGCTTGGTGTAATATCAAAATAGTTACAGATTTGAAGAAATTCTGCCATAGGTGGCAACGATTTGCCAGAGGATATGTTATAAACATAGCTTCTGCTATGCCCGAGATCATAACTCATTTGATATTCAGAGACACCCTTTTTTAATCTCAGCTGAGTAATTCGATCACGCACGAATTGTGTGTCCATATGATATTCACCACCTATCTTATGATTATTTTAGGTGATGACCGAAGAATAATAACCCACGATTTTACGCCGTTTGCATTGAAAGCATACAAGAGTTTATGCTATAATACAGAAAATTATGTTTTTTGCTCTGCGATTCAAGTCATTTATCGAATTGTGCTTGTTTATAGCGTATCAAAAATGTTTTAACCCGCATTGCATTGCAACAAAAAAACGAGTGCCACGGGCACTCGTTCAGGCGTCGCTTCTTTTCGTGAAGTATCTAACTTGAGGACACAAAATCCGGCAAGATTCGATTAATATTATTCTACAAAATGTTGTCGGATTTGTTAATATGCCGCGCTCTGATTTCCAGAAAAACGCCCATCATTTTGGCAGAAGGAGGTCAGACGCACCTGAATCCGTGTATTCGTTGCGATGTCTACTCTTAAAGCCGTCATAGTAGCCGTCAGCAAGGATCAATGAGAGGAGTGTTTTTCTGTGTCCAAAAGAGGCGAGAATATTTACAAGCGAAAAGATGGTCGTTGGGAAGGTCGGTACATCAAGGAGCGTTCTGCTGACGGGAAGGCGAGATACGCATATGTTTATGGGAAAACCTATGCCGATGCGAAGCAAAAACTGCTGGACAGGCGGATTGCCCAAGCGCAAAACATCGACTGCTCTCCCAGCCATACAAAGTACGGGGATATTCTTCGCAACTGGATTGCCATGTCCCGCGTTCATATAAAAGAGTCGACTTATTCCCGATACATCCATCTTGCAAATGCCCACATTCTACCTTACTTAGGAGAGCTGCCGACGGGCAAGCTGACTACCCAGACGGTCGAAAAACACATCTCTTTTCTTTTGAACAAGGGGCGTGTCGATAAAAAAGGTGGTTTGGCCCCCAAGACTGTTTCGGATATTTTAACTCTTATTTAGCCTCGAAAAAGGTTTCTTTTCAGAGATTTCACCGCTGGAAGCCCTTGGCCGGTTGTTTTTGCCGAAAAGAAGAAGCCACTGGCAAGACAGACTAAGCCTATAGCTTACTGTCCTGTCGGTGGCCTCTCATAGCTTGGCGTTTTTAATATTGCGGGACATTCGTCGTTAAGCAACAATGAAAAAACCGCTGACCTATTGACAAAAACAAATTCTCTTACTATAATGATAGTGCTACTATCGATTGCATGACTATCGTTGCGGAGGTGCAGCATGTCAAAACCGGATAAAACCCTCGATCCGAAAATCCTGGACGCTGCAAAAAAGGAGTTTCTGGAGAAGGGCTATGAAAAGGCATCAACCAATGCTATCTGCAAGAGCGCAGGGGTAACATGGGGTGCTCTACAGAAGCGGTATTCCGGGAAGGACGCGCTTTTCTGTGCGTTGGTCGCACCTGTTGCAGAGGAATTCAAAGCGACCCTGATTGGAAGCAACGAGGATTTTCACGCCCAGACGAAGGAACAGCAGGAAGCCGCGGCCCTGCACGCAGATCGGGACGGAAATCCTTTTGTGGAATATATCTACGGGCATTTCGATGTATTCCGGCTTCTTCTGCGCTGTGCGGGCGGCTCATCCTATGAACACTATATGGATGATCTGGTGGACATCTTGGAGCGCTCCACCCGCCGCTTCATGGAAGCCACAGGCCATGAGGCTGTTATCAACGGAAAAAAAGCCGGAGAAAAAACCGTGCATATCCTCATCAGTTCCTATCTTTATGGGCTGTTTGAGCCGGTGGCGCACGAGATGGAGAAAGTCGAGGCTATCACCTATGTGAATGAGCTGAAATATTTCTTCGATGTGGGCTGGGCCGATATTCTGAGTTTGAAATAGTCCTGTTTGAAACCATCCGCCACTATGGGGATGGTTTCAAACGGCCCGGTAGTTAGCGTACTCTAACTCATAAGGAGCAATGATATGAATCAAACATCGAAAACAATCGGAAAGCTCCTGAAATTTTCAGGTCCATTCCGCATCACGATTCTGCTGTCCGCCGTGTTTTCTGCTTTTTCAGCGGTCATTAACCTCAAAGCCTATCTCTGCGTATATGGGGTCGCAAAGGTGCTGATCCAATCCTCCGGCAATTTCGGGGCGCTGGACCTGGCGGCCATGAAAGCACTGGGTATGCAGGCAGTCTGGTATGTGTGTATGGGCTTTGGGACCTACGGTATGGCACTGCTGTGTTCTCACATCAGCGCCTACAACACGGTGGCGCGGATACGGACACAGCTCATCCGCCATCTCGGTACCCTGCCGCTGGGCTATCACATCCTGCACCCCAGCGGGAAGCAGCGGAAGATCATCGAGAAGAACACCGACAATCTCGAAATCCTCATCGCTCACAATATCCCGGACTATGTGCAGTCTTTGGTGCTGCCCATTGCGTTTCTGGTGTTCATGTTCCGATACGACTGGCGGCTGTCGCTCATCTGCCTTGTCCCTATTCTTATCGGTTTCATTCTCCTTTTCTCGATGCTAAAGGGTGAGAGCAGCGGTTTTATCGAACAGGTGCAGAAATCCGGGGAGGACATCAGCAATGCCGCCACGGAATATGTCCGTGGAATTGCAGTAGTTAAGACCTTCGGGCAGACAGCATCCTCCTTCCGGCGCTATCAGCGGTCGGTGAAGGACTACGCCGACTTCATGACGAAATATGCATTTTCCATGGAGAATGCCTTCAGCCTGTACACCACCATTGTCAACGCTGTGTTCCTCTTTCTTATTCCCGGCGGCATTGTTCTTTATAACCTTGGCGGCGGAGCGGAGAAAACCATCATGACCTTTGCGTTCTTTGCTGTACTGATTCCGCTGGTGGCTTCCATTCTGACAAAGCTGATGCACAGCTCCTCTAACCTAATGCTGGCTGACGCCTCGTTCACAGCTATCGAGGAAATGCTGGCAGAGAAGCCCCTTGCAGAGACAAAAAAGCAGCCGGTTCCTCAAAACGGGGAGATTTGCCTGAACCATGTGTCATTCCAATACGAAGCAGGCGTGAAGGCGCTGGACGATGTGTCTCTAACTATCCGCCCCGGTACTGTAACTGCATTGGTGGGAGAATCCGGCGGCGGAAAGAGCACGGTCGCCAACCTCATCGCTCGATTCTGGGATGTGAGCGAAGGCTCCGTCACCGTGGGCGGCGTAGAAGTTCGGGAGCTGGACTACGCCGATTGGATGAAGCACATCAGCATCGTGTTCCAGGACACGAACCTTTTCAAGATGTCCGTTGCGGAGAATGTCGCCATGTACAAGCCGGGCGCTTCACGGGAAGAGATCATGGAAGCGCTGCGTCAGGCGCGGTGCGAGGATATTCTGGAAAAGCTCCCCAATGGCGTAGATTCCGTCATCGGAGCCAGGGGCGTCTATCTTTCCGGAGGCGAGATGCAGCGCATTGCGCTGGCGCGTGCGATCCTCAAGGATGCACCCATCGTTCTGCTGGACGAAGCCACGGCCTTTGCCGACGCAGAGAATGAATACCTCATTCAGAAGGCGCTGGATATCCTGCTCCATGGGAAAACCGTGCTGATGATTGCGCACCGGCTCCAGACCATTGTTCACGCCGACCAGATCATTGTGATGCAAAGGGGCGGGATTGCCGAGCAGGGTACCCACGAGGAACTCATGCAGCGGCAGGGCGTGTACGCAAAGATGTATCACGAATATGAAAACAGCGTATCGTGGAAGATCGGAGGTTGGGCATGATATTCAGTAAGTTTTTTCATCTGAGCCGTGAAGGCCGGTCTTCCGGACTTCTCCGGAAGAAGTCAGTCTTCCAGAGAATAGTCGATGGTAGTCACCACGCGCACCTTCTTTATATAAGGTGTGTTGGCGTCACGGTCGCTGATGCTGAACTGACCCTGGTTGGCATGGCGGATCTTGCCCAGTTTGCTGTCGGAGTCCTTTGCAAACTTTTCGGCTGCCTGGCGCGCATTCTTGGTGGCTTCTTCAATCATCTGCGGCTTGATCTGGTTCAGTCCCGTGTATTCATACTGTACATTATAGCGGTAGTCGCCACCGGTCACGGCGATGCCTTTCCGGAGCAGTTCGCCCTGCTCCGAAATCAGTCCCCTTACCAGGTCCACCTTGCTCGAGGTGACCGTAATGACGGTAGTCACGTTGTAGCGGTAAGGATTCCGTTCGTTGCTTCCGTAGCGTTCTGCCTGCAGGTCGATGATTTCCGGCGCATTGATGCTGATTTCCTTCTCATCGATACCTTTCTCTTTCAGGAAAGTCACGATGGTCTGGTTCGACTGCTTGATCTGCTGGTACAACGTATTCAGGTCGTTCCCCAGATTCTTGTACATGAGCGGCCAGGTCACTTTATCGGCGGGCACTTCCATTTCGGCCAGTCCCTTTACGTTCACACTGCGGTCTTTTTCGGCAAATGCATGAATACCTCTTTCTATAAAAACACCGAGCAATATCAGGCCAATGGCCAGGATTGCTGCTTCCAGTCTGAAATTTTTCATATTTTCTGATTTTTGTGGGTTTATACTTTACATACTTTTTTCCGGCGTATGTATCTTCTTACTAAATTACTACAAAAGAACCGGATTTACAATGAATTAAGTAGAATTGTAAGTTAAACTGAGTAAAAATCTGTAAATAAGCGGAGAAGCGGTTCATTGCTGAATTCATTATCCGGCTGCGGGGAATTTCTTTCCGGTTGATTTTTAATTTTCACCTTCTCCGTTTTGCGAAGAAAAGTCCGCACTGTGGTTTTATTAATCAACGCCGCTGATTAATAAAACCACGACGTTGAGTATTCAGATTCCGTCGGAATCCAGGATTGGCTTTTCCTTATGCGGCTTTATGGATAAACGGGTGAAGACTTTTCGAAAGTGGAGGGACAGATAATGTATATAGCGGGTGGAGAGACTGTCGTTCAGGGGATTTCCGAAAAGGGTAAATCCGTCAGGGGTGTCCGTTTGCCTGCCTGAAGCGGGAGTGTGTCTGCATTAATTTTGCATATATATAAACGTGACATACTGAAAGCAGGAGGCAGGGAGAATAAATCAGGATGGAGAATATGTATTTGGATTGAAATGTGTAAATTGCAAGAAAACCGATATTATGAAAAAGATTCTGTCATTCGTTTTGCTGGCATTGATGGGCGAAATGGCCTATGCACAGTTTTTCAATTCACAAAAGGGGACTACCTTGTATTATAAGAGTGAAGATTTTGAAGAAAAGACTCCGCTGGTGACTACCGACACTTCGCGTATCGTGGAGGTACTGACTGTGGGGGATACTCTAATCGTGAAGCAGGTCAACTATGGAAAGGAGTCGGAACTGATGGAGGGAGACGAAGTCTTTACGTTCCGTTATACGAAGGACGGGAAAACGCGACTTTCGCTGATGAGTGCAGAGGAGGGGATAAAAGTGCTCCGTCAGGGATTCATGAAGGGATGGAAGTCGGCCGATTCGGCAAATGTGAACTGCAGAACCGAGGCTGAAATGGAGGCGGACTTTCAGAAATACCTGAAGCATGTGCGGTGTGAGGGGGATTTGTCTCTGATACTGGATGCGAATGCTGCCGAGGGGGATAAATTGCCTGAATCCGACTTTCTGTATAAACTCGGTCCCATGAAGCTGCGGGCTTTCCTCAGTAATGGCAGGGTAGAAGGCTTTGAGTCGATAACGACTCCTGCGGGGACTTTTAACTGCCTGAAGGTTTCTTACCGGGCACAATATAAGGTGATGCTCTTTTCCGAGAAGTCGTATGTCACGGAGTGGTATGCTCCGAATGTGGGACTGGTCAAACGGCAGGAGACTGATAAAAAGGGAAATCTGCTGTATGACAGTGTCCTGACCCGGATAGAGTAACCGGGTAGTCAAAACGACAGGCAGGAAAGCTGCTCAAAGAGTTTTCCTGCCTGTCGTCTATATGAACACCGTCCTTGTTGCGGACGGTGTACGCTGATGCTGTTCGTATCGGGATGGGATTAGTGGCAATGACCGCAACCGCATCCGCAACCTTCTTCTTCCTGACCGTGGTCGTGGTCGCCGCATCCACCGCCGCAACTGTCGCAGCTGCATCCGCATCCGCCGCTCATCATGTTCACCAGGTCCTGGATTTCCTTGTTGGTTGCCTCGCGTGATTCGATGACAGTACCTTCAAAGATCAGGTCTTTACCTGCATGAGGGTGGTTCAGGTCTACCACTACTTTGTCGTCAGTGATTTCACCTACGTTGGCATAGAACTGGTTGCCTTCTGCATCGCTCAGCATGATGATGTTTCCCGGGAAGATGTTTTCTTCGTCGAACTTGCCGTCGGCATCACAGAACATGGATTTGGGCACCTGACGTACGTTGTCTTCGTTACGTTCTCCGTAAGCTTCCGCACAAGGGATAGTGAAGTTAAACGGTTCTCCCTGGTTCAGGGCAGCGATTTCCTTCTCAAATCTGTCCAGTGTATATCCCACACCGGTAATGAACTGGAACGGATGTGCGGCCGGTGCTTCTTCTACCAGTTCTTTCTGGCCGTCAGTGATGGCATACAGTTTATATGCAACAGTAATGTATTTATTTTCCATAATCTAATGTGATATTAATGATATAATATAAATGTGTTATATAATAAGGTGGGCCGACGGATGCCCAGCATGGAAACTTTCCGTCGCTACCTGTTCTGCAAAGGTACGAAGAAGTCCTGAATTTTTGGCATGATTCGGGGAATATTATGGTTTTTTGAGAACTGGGAAGGAGGCGGGAGGAAGCAGCGGTGCCCGACCGGCAGCGGACGACCTTTGCGTGACTGCGGTTCCGGAGGGGGCCGGCCGGCTGAAAAAAGAGGCCGCATTCAAGAGCGGTTATTTTCATTTTGTAAAATCAGAATTGTCAACTCTTACTTAATATTGTTTTTTATTGAATTTTTCTTTCATTTTATTTGTTTGTTTCAAAAAAGCATTTACCTTTGCATGTGTAACAAACAAAGAGAACATATGAATCAGTTTATCCATATTATTAACCTGGCAGTCCTGCATATTATTATTCGCGTCGTGGTCTTGAAACCCATGAGGTGAGCGGGGGTGCATATATGGATGTCTGAAATCAGATAAAACGAAAGCCTTTCTCACCGTGTGTGCAGAAAGGCTTTTTTGTTAGATGAAGGAGCAAAAGGAAAGGAATAAAGAGATGAAACATCAGTTACGTAGTTCGATGAGTACCCAGGGACGCCGCATGGCAGGAGCCAGAGCGTTGTGGGTAGCAAACGGAATGAAAAAGGAAATGATGGGCAAGCCGATCATTGCGGTTGTCAACTCGTTTACACAGTTTGTACCGGGACATACCCATCTGCACGAAGTGGGTCAGCAGGTAAAGGCGGAAATTGAAAAACTGGGATGCTTTGCCGCTGAGTTTAATACGATTGCCATTGATGACGGCATTGCCATGGGGCACGATGGTATGTTGTATTCGCTCCCTTCGCGCGACATTATCGCCGACAGTGTGGAATACATGGTGAATGCGCATAAGGCGGATGCCATGGTCTGTATATCGAACTGCGACAAGATTACTCCGGGGATGCTGATGGCTGCCATGCGGCTCAATATTCCGACCGTGTTTGTCTCAGGGGGACCGATGGAGGCCGGTGAGTGGAACGGAAAGCACCTGGATCTGATTGATGCGATGATCCAGTCGGCCGACCCGACGGTGAGCGACGAGGATGTGGCAGAGATTGAATGCCATGCGTGTCCGGGATGCGGCAGCTGTTCGGGTATGTTTACGGCAAATTCCATGAACTGTCTGAACGAGGCCATCGGACTGGCGCTGCCCGGTAACGGAACGATAGTGGCTACTCATGCCAACCGTACCCGGCTTTTCAAGGAGGCGGCCCAGCTGATTGTGAAGAATGCCTACCGTTATTACGAGGAGGGCGATGAGAGTGTGCTGCCCAGAAGCATAGCGACGCGTGCGGCTTTCCTGAATGCGATGACACTGGATATTGCCATGGGCGGTTCAACCAATACGGTGCTGCACCTGCTGGCCATCGCTCACGAAGCGGAAGTGGACTTCTGCATGGATGATATCGACCGGCTTTCACGCAAGGTACCTTGCTTGTGTAAGGTGGCACCCAATACTCAGAAATACCATATTCAGGATGTCAACCGTGCGGGAGGTATCTTGAATATCCTGGGCGAACTGCATAAGGGGGGACTGCTGGATGTGTCTGTCAGTCGGGTAGACGGAATGACCCTCGAAGAGGCCATCCGGAAATACGATATCTGTGCGGAGAAGGTCGATCCGGAAGCCTTGCGTATCTACAGCAGTGCTCCGGCAGGCGTGTTCAGTATCCGGATGGGTTCTCAGGACAAGCAGTATGCCGAACTCGATACCGACCGCGTATCGGGATGTATCCGCAGCCTGCAGCATGCTTACAGCAAGGACGGTGGGCTGGCGGTGCTG
>OKRY01003630.1_pt1 | contig 11253 bp, 11 predicted proteins | sample 1601121 | NCBI WGS metagenome assembly OKRY01 (sample SAMEA3541546, study PRJEB24748) | human gut metagenome | biome: human gut; feature: human-associated habitat; material: faeces | place: China | collected 2012
ACAAAACGTAATCAATCGCGGATAAATAAGATTGATAGAAAGGAATGTATATTGTTTATGACTACTTAGAAGAGTCAATTACAATATACCAGGAATGATATGTATAGAGATCCCATTGGACATCGTATTAAGACCATAAATAACCTAATGAGAAAAACAATGGATAAGAAAACAGGTCAAAGGCCTGATCGTGTAACTTTAATGCATTGTTGGATCATTGGGTTTGTTCAAGATAGAGAAGATAGTGGGCTTGATACATTTCCTAAAGATATAGAAAAAGAATTTTCAATCAATCGTTCTACGACATCAGAAATGTTGAAATTGATGTGTAAAAATGGAATGATTACAAGAGAAGAAGTGGATTATGATGCAAGATTAAAGAAGATTGTTTTAACAGAAGCTTCAAGGCAACACAATTGTAATATTGAAGATAAGATGAGAAAAATGCATTAACAATTAATTAAAGATTTATCTGATGATGAAATTAATGCATTTATTAAAATTTCAGATAAGTTAATTAATAACATTAAAGAAGGTTTATAAATATTCATAAGTTCGGTAATGAATAGGAAAGGAAGTAAATTATGGTCAAAACTTTAATGAAACAAATTAAAGAATATAAAAAAGATTCTTTACTTACAATGTTATTTGCAGCATTAGAAGTTGTTTTAGAAATTATGATACCTTTACTTATGGCAAGTTTAATTGATAAAGGTATTGAAGCGGGAAACATGTCAAATGTCACAAAATATGGGGCTTTGATGTTTGTTATTGCCCTTGGAACATTATCTCTCGGTTTTTTAGCAGGAAATCACGCAGCAAAAGCTTCTACAGGATTTGCTGCTAATTTAAGAGATGCGATGTATACTAATATTCAAACATACTCATTTTCAAATATTGATAAATACAGTACAGCTGGACTTGTAACACGTCTTACAACAGATGTTACAAATGTACAAAATGCCTATCAAATGATTATTCGTATGTGTATTCGTGCACCAATGAATCTTATTTGTGCCCTTGCAATGGCGATGATGATCAACTTTAAATTAAGTATGATTTTCGTTGTAGCGATTGTTTTCTTAGTAGCTGTGCTTGTAACAATTATGTATCATGCTACAAAATACTATAATGATATTTTTCCTAAATATGATACTTTAAATGAAAGTGTTCAAGAAAACGTTGTAGGTATTCGTGTTGTTAAATCTTTTGTTAGAGAAAAATATGAAAATGAAAAATTTAGAAAAGCAGCACAAAATATTTATAAATTAATTGTTAAAGCAGAATCTGTTTTATCTTATAATAACCCAGCAATGTTAATTGCTGTCTATGGTTCAATTTTAATGCTTTCATGGTTAGGTGCTAAAGCGATTGTAGGAGGAACCCTTACAACAGGTGAACTTACAAGTTTATTTAGTTATGTAATGAACATTATGATGTCATTAATGATGCTTTCAATGGCATTTGTTATGATTACAATGTCACTTGCTTCAGGAAGACGTATTGCTGAAGTTATTAATGAACAATCTGATTTAGTATCTCCTCAAGAAGCTTTAACTGAAGTAAAAGATGGTTCAATTGATTTCAATCATGTTGTTTTTTCTTATAAACATGGTAGTGGAGAAGCTGTTTTAAAAGATGTAGATCTACATATCAAAAGTGGTGAAACAATTGGAATTATTGGTGGTACTGGAAGTGCTAAAAGTAGTTTGGTCAACCTTATTTCTCGTTTATATGATGTTGACGAAGGTAGCGTTGTTGTTGGTGGACAAGATGTGCGTAATTATGACCTTGAAGTTTTAAGAGATGAAGTTTCTGTTGTCTTACAAAAGAACGTTTTATTTAGTGGAACAATCTTACAAAACTTACGTTGGGGTAATGAAAATGCCACAGAAGAAGAATGTAAAGAAGCTTGTCGTTTAGCTTGTGCTGATGAGTTTATTGATCGTTTTGAAGATGGTTATAATATGTATATTGAACAAGGTGGTTCAAACGTTTCAGGTGGACAAAAACAACGTTTATGTATCGCAAGAGCGTTGCTAAAAAATCCTAAAATCTTAATTCTAGATGATTCAACAAGTGCTGTTGATACAGCTACAGATGCAAGTATTCAAGAATCATTTAATGAACGTATCCCTGATACAACTAAAATTATTATCTCTCAACGTATTTCATCAGTACAAAATGCAAGTCGTATTATTGTTTTAAATGATGGAGTAGTTGATGGATTTGATACACATGAAAATTTATTAGAAACAAATGAAATTTATCGTACAATTTATGAAACACAAATGAAAGGAAAGGAGGAAAAATAATGAAAGAAGGAACAATGAAACGTTTACTTAAGATGTTATGGAGTAAATATAAGATTCATTTAATTGTTGTTGTTTTATGTATTATTGGAAATGCTTTATTTAATGTTCAAGGAACAATGTTTATGCAAACATTGATTGATGATTATATTGTTCCTTTATTAAAGAGCTCTTTTCCTGATTTTAGTGGATTATTACATGCTTTAATTCGTGTAGCTTGTTTATATGCTTGTGGGGTTGTATGTGCCTTTACCTTTAACCGTATTATGGTTTATGTAACACAAGGGTTCTTAAGAGATTTAAGAATTGAAATGTTTGAACATATGGAATCTTTACCAATTCGTTATTTTGACAGAACTCCTCATGGAGATACAATGTCAGTCTATACAAATGATATTGATACCTTAGAACAATTGATTTCTCCATCAATTCCTCAACTTATTTCAAGTTGTATGACAATTGTGACAACATTTGTCTCAATGATTATCTTAAATATTCCTTTAACTGTATTAAGTGTATGTATGTTAATGGTAATGCTTGTAGTTTCAAGAAAACTTGGTTCTTTATCAGGAAAATTCTTCGTTAAACAACAAAATGATTTAGGTAAAGTTAATGGTTATATTGAAGAAATGATTTCAGGTCAAAAAGTTGTTAAAGTGTTCAATCACGAAGAACAAGCTATTGCTGATTTTAGAAAATTAAATGATGAATTAAGAGAAAGTGCTTATCAAGCTCATAAATTTGCGAATATCTTAATGCCAGTTACGGTTCAATTAGGAAATGTTTCTTATATTATTTGTGCCATCGTAGGAGCAATTCTTGCTTTAAATGGACATTTCTCACTTACAATTGGGACACTTGTTGCTTTCTTAACACTTAATAAAAGCTTTAATCAACCAATTGGACAAATTTCTCAACAAATCAATGCTGTAGCGATGGCACAAGCAGGTGCAGGACGTATTTTTGATTTATTAGATCAAGAAAGTGAAGACGATCAAGGTGTTGTTACTTTATGTCGTGTAGAAACTGTTGATGGAAAAATGGTTGAAACAGATAAAAGAACAGGACATTGGGCTTGGAAACATCCACGCAAGGATGGACAAGTTGAACTTGTAGAAATGAAAGGTGATATTCGTTTAGAAGGTGTTGATTTTGGTTATTTTGATGATCGTATGGTTTTACACAATGTTGACGTTTATGCAAATCCTGGTGAAAAGATTGCCTTTGTTGGAGCGACAGGTGCAGGTAAAACAACGATTACTAACCTAATTAATCGTTTCTATGATATTCAAAAAGGATCAATTACTTATGATGGTATTGATATTAAATTGATTAAAAAAGATGATTTAAGAAGATCATTAGGTGTGGTATTACAAGATACACATTTATTTACTGGAACAGTTATGGATAATATTCGCTATGGTCGTCTTGATGCTACGGATGAAGAATGTATTGAGGCAGCAAAACTTGCTAATGCTGATTTATTTGTAAAACATTTACCAGAGGGTTATCAAACAATGCTTACAGGAGATGGAGCTAATTTATCTCAAGGACAAAGACAATTATTAGCGATTGCCCGTGCTGCTGTTGCTAATCCACCAGCATTGATTTTAGATGAAGCAACTTCATCGATTGATTCTCGTACAGAAAAACTTGTACAAGATGGTATGGATAAATTAATGCATGGTAGAACAACTTTAGTTATTGCCCATCGTTTATCAACGATTAAAAATAGTGATTGTATTATGGTTTTAGAACAAGGTCATATTATTGAAAGAGGAAATCATCAATCACTTATTAAAGAAAAAGGTAAATATTATCAATTATATACAGGAGCTATTGAAATGGATTAATCCATCAATAGCTTTTTCTTTGGACTAAATGTCCATTGAAATAGTAAAAATTGAAAGGTAAAATAAGTATAAGAAATGAGACATTTGTGAGACATTTGTGAGACAAATTTGAGACAAACTTGAGACAAATATTAAGTACATACATGTTATAATCTACTTGTAATAAATCTAGATGACGTTACTTCAACTCAATAGAAAGTAGGTAATGTGTATGATACCCATCAATAAGGTAACCTCTGATAGTGCATGTCGGACATTCTTAAGTAATGATGTCAATTTTGCATCTTTTATTAATGCAGTTGTATTTGAAGGAGAACAACTCATTCGTCCTGAAAATCTTGTGCGTTATGAAAATGATACAGCTTTTATTATCAATGATTCAAAAAGAATAGAGGATAAAAAAAGAAGAAGAGATATTGTTGTTAAAAGTGATGTTAATGGAATCTACTGTATACTAGGAGTAGAACATCAAAGTAGTGTTGATCAAGCAATGGTGGTTAGATGTGCCATCTATGAAATGTTGGAATATTTAAAACAATTAGAAAATAAAGAGTATAAAAGATTAGTACCACAAATCATGGTTGTCTTTTATACAGGACCAAAGAAATGGAATGTACCTGTAAAACTCAGTGATTATTTTGAAATACCAGAAGAATTAAAGAAATACTTTAATGATTGGAAAATCATCTTAGTAGATGTTAAAGAAATGGATACAAGTAAGATCAAAGATGAACAAACACGCTATTTTATAGAAGCCATTCAAGCAATGTATAAGGGAGACTATATAAAATTACATCAAAAAAGAAAGATGAATACCAATAATTTGATTTATGCAGCGATAATTACAGGGAGTTTGGATATGATTAAAGATATTGTAGAAGGAGATGAGATGGATATGTGCGAAGGAATGGAAAGAATGGCAGAAGGATTTAGAAGTGAAGGCAGAACTCAAGGACGTGAAGAAGGTATTCTTGTTGGAAGAGTTGAAGGTAAATTAGAAGAAAAACAAAATACTTTATTAATGCAATTAAGATGTAAGTTAGGAGATTTATCAAAAGAAACAGAAAATACGATAAGAAGTAGTACGATGGAAAAACTAAATAAGCTTACAGTATCTATTTTTGATATACAAAGTGAAAATGATGTTTTAAAGTTAATTCGTTAAACAAAAAAAAGAAATCATGAAAAGCAATGATTTCTTTTTAAATATTATTTTAAAGGAACTAATAATTGAATTGATTTTTGTAAATTATGTACATCAATAGGAAGATGTGTGCCTTCTTCACCATCTATATCCATTGTAAGATCTTGATCACAAGTAATGTGAATATGTTGTCCTTGAATATAATGGATAAAAGGACTCTTATCGTGTTTACCAAAACGATAATCTTTAATGAGTGCAATTAAATCTGTGATTGAACATCTTTTTACAATCACTAAATCTAATTTACCATCATTGATATCTGCAAAAGGAATAATACCATCGAAACCACCAACACGATTGGTATTTGTGATGGCAAATATGTAAGCATCTTCTTCAAAACTTTCATCATCAACCGTTACATTAAGATGTAGATTTGTTGATAATTGTTGAGGAAGTTGGGTCATGCCTTTAAAATAATAAGCTAATGGACCAAACTTTTTCTTTTCTTCTTTTGATACCACAAAAGAAATATCTGAAAACATTCCTGCAGCAGCAACATTAATGAAATATTGATTATTAATTTTTCCTACATCACTCGAAATAACATTAAAGTTTTTAATCATTTCTACAATACCATTTACTGAATTTGGAATATTTAAATAATTAGCAAAGTCATTTACTGTGCCTGCCGCTAATATGCATAATGGTATTTTTTTATGACTATCTACCATTCCTGAAATAACCTCGTTTAAAGTACCATCACCACCAACAGACATGATAAAATCATATTGATTCTCATCACAATCTCTTGTTTTATAATAGGCATCATCTTTTTTTTCTGTATAAAATATTTCAAAATGTTCTACAATGTTTTGTAATGTTAATTGACCAATAATACGATCTAGTTTATTTTGAATAATATGTTTTCCAGATGATGGATTAATAATAATAAGACAACGTTTCATGTTACTACCTCACTTAAATATCCTATATACATTTTAAAACAATTAAAAAAGATATACAATCATTGTTTCAATGATTATAATAAAATAGAATAAGCAGAGGAGTTTATTATGGCAAAATTTTATGCAGTAAAAGAAGGAAAAAAGCCAGGAATTTATCATAATTGGGATGAATGTAAAGAACAAGTTAATGGTTATTCAGGAGCAGTTTATAAATCTTTTACAAATGAAGAAGAGGCAAAAGCATTTATAAAAAAAGAAGAAAGAAAAGTGAGTGATGATTTAGGATTGCTTGCTTATGTTGATGGTAGCTATAATATTAAAACTAAAGAATATGGTTATGGTTGTGTTTTAATTGAAGGACAACAAGTCATTAAACAGTTACTTGGAAAAGGAAATCAACCAGATTATGCATCTATGAGAAATGTTTCAGGAGAAATTTTAGGATGTATGAAAGCTATTGCTTATGCAATTGATCATCATTATGAGTCTATTTGCATTTATTATGATTATGAAGGTATTGAAAAGTGGGCGACAGGTTTATGGAAAGCAAATAAGGAACAAACTCAAAATTATGTTAAAACAATCAATGATATGAAAAAGAAGATAGATATTTATTTTCAAAAGGTTTTAGCACACAGTGGGGATTATTATAACGAAGTTGCTGATGGGTTGGCTAAAAAAGCAGTGGGTATAAAAAAATAAAGCTTGAAAATTAAGCTTTATTTTTTTTAGCAATAATATTAATAATAATATAAACAACTAGAACAATAGCAAAAATCCATAAGAAATTGCTTTTAATATATTTAGCATCTCCAGACCAACAACCAAACCATTCACCACATTTTTTAACAAGGATAGAAAGTGCATAAGATAAAGTTCCACATCCAACAACACTTAATAATACTTTCATAACTTTATTAAAAATCTCTTTAAATAAAATAAGAGAGATAAAACATACTCCAGCAACAAATACATTAATGACAAAATGCATATTATTTCCTCCTTATAAATACTTTAATAAAATAGCACAAAATCAAAGGAAATGCAATAATACGTGTACTAATAGATGAATTATGATAAAATATTTTTGGAGGATTAAATTATGAAATTATTAACAGTATGTATACCTTGTTATAACTCAATCATGGAAATGCATAAAGCCATTAATTCATGTCTTTTAATGAAAGATGAAGTAGAAGTATTAATTGTTGATCGTCATTCACATGACGAAACATTACAAGTAGCTAAAGAATATGAAGAAGCTTATCCTGAAACTGTAAAAGTTATTACAACAAGGGAAGATGTTCCTTTTTTAAAAATAGCTCTAGAACATAGTGAGGGACTTTATTTCAAAATACTTCAATGCTTTGATTATTTAGATCAACCTTCACTTGTAAGTGTTATTGAAACGATTCGTGACTTTATTCGAATTCAAGCTAATTTAGATTTGCTTGTTACTGATTATAAATATGTTATTCCCCAAGAAAAAGAAAAACGTGTCTCTTATAAAAATGTTTTTCCAATGGAAACAATTTTTGAATGGCATAATATTAAAGCGTTTCATAAACATTTTCAAATTGATTTAGGTTCTGTCATTATTAAAACAAGTACTTTAAAAAAGATAAATACAGATGAAGAAAATATTTTTTATAATGAATTAACAGTTTATGGAACAATTCCTTATATTAAATCAATGTATTATTTAAATGTTCCTTTCCATTGTTATGGAACACGTCGAAAAATTCATATTTCTAAATCAAATAGTTATGTTGACTTAATGAAAAGCTTATGGGATTTATATGATGTTTATTCTTTAAAGAGTCGAAGACAAAGAAGTTATGTTATTGAATATTTATCTAAGGTATATGTTATTACTGTTTATTTGTTATTAAAATCAAATCAAAAGGAACAAATTGAACTTTTAAATGTACATTTAGGATTTAATGATCCTAAATTATATAAAGCACTCACAAAGCGTGTTTATGGTTTTTTAATTAGTAGTAGTAATGAAAAGCTTTATGGTATGCTTATTAAAGTCTTTGAAAAAGTTTATCAATTAGAAATAGAAGAATAAGATGAAAAAGAAATTTTTATTTATGATTCCTCTTTGTTTATTTATCATTGATTACTTTTTGATTAAATATCAAGTCATTCAATCAATAGATTGGTTCATTTATCATTTGGTTCAAAATTTAAAATGTGATTTTATGACATCCTTTTTTAAACTTTGTTCAACCCTTGGAAGTACTTGGTTTTATGTGATTCTTGTTTTAACTTTAGTGATTCTAAAAAATAAAAAAGATATTTGGGTAGGAATTCACTTGTTAATTATTCAAGGAATGAATCGTATAATTAAAGCTTTGGTTAAAAGACCAAGACCACCTCAAATATATCATTTAGTTAAAGAAACAAACTATAGTTTCCCAAGTGGTCATAGTATGTCAGCAATGATTGGTTATGGATTATTAGTTCTTGAAGTTCAAAAAAGCTCTCTAAAATATAAAAAAGTAATAGAAATATTTTTAATGATGATGATTTTTTTAATAGGATTAAGTCGTATCTATTTAGGTGTACATTATTTTTCTGATGTTATAGGTGGTTTTTTGTTGTCTTTAAGCTATTTATTATTTATTTATTATAATACCTCACTTTATACATAGAATGTGTAAAGGAGGTTTTTTTATTGGATATTGATATCATTAGTGGTTTATATCATTATGGTTTGACCATTATAAAATATGAACAAGATTATTGTTTAGTAGATTTAAAGACTCAAGAAGTTTATGAAAAAATGAGTATTTATTATATAAGAAGATTATTAAGAAGTTGGAATAAGCATCGTAAAAATATAGAGAGTGTGATATAATGGAAAAAAGTTTGAGGTGGTTTAAAATGAGGACAGTAAAGAATTATGTAGGAATTATTTTGTGTGCGTGTGTTATTATTTTTATTTATAAAACATTTGATATTTCATTATTTTCCAATATTTTATCAGCTTTTATTCCTTTGATTGTAGGAGCAATACTTGCTTATTTTTTACAACCATTGGTTTATAAATTTGAAATGTTTTTAGACTCTTTTCAAAATAAAAAGCTTATTAAATATAGTCATACAATTTCTTCTATTTTTGTTTTTGTTGTCTTTGTTTTAATTATTGTTGTTTTAATGATTGCAATCATTCCAGCACTTGTCAATTACATTGTAAATATCGCTGATAACTTAACACTTTATATTAAAAATTTTGAAAAGACTCTAGAAACTTATTTAGGAAGTAATCTTGCCAGTGAAGTTATCATTAAGATAGATGAAATGGTTGTTAAATATGTTAATTCAATTGAAGCTATTGATCCTATTGCGACACTTGGGACTCTTTTTAAAGCAGGAAGTACGATTATTACAGCTGTTTTAGGTTTGATTTTTACACCTTATGTTTTAATTGAAGCAAAAAGGCTTGTAAGTATCTTTGATCGCTTATGTTCGCTTTTTATGTCAAAAGAAAAAATAGAACTTATTCATGATTATGCAGTTAGATCACATCAAATCTTTGGACAATTTATTTATGGAAAATTCTTAGATTCATTAATTATTGGAATTATCGCATTTATTGGACTCGCTATTTTAAAAGTAAAATTCTTCCCAATTCTTGCTGTCTTTATTTTGATTACGAATATGATTCCTTATTTTGGACCATTTATCGGTGGGTTTCCTGCTGTTCTTGTAGCCTTGATGACAGGAGATTTATTTCATGCTTTAGCGGTCTTAGTTTTTGTCTTTGCTTTACAACAATTTGATGGTTTATTCTTAGGACCAAAGATTTTAGGAGATGTTGTTGGTATTTCACCATTTTGGGTTTTACTTTCTATTACCGTCTTTGGACATTTCTTTGGCTTTATTGGAATGTTCCTTGGAGTACCAATGATTTGTGTCATTCGTATGCTTTTTAATGATATCATTGACTTTCGTAATAAAATGAAAGAATTAGATACATAGATTGTATTTTAAATAAATATTTGTTAGGATAATAGAGGCTTTGTCCTCGTAGCATAGCTGGATAATGCAATCGCCTCCTAAGCGATAGATCGGGTGTTCGAATCACCTCGAGGACGCCAATATGATTAAAAAGTCTTGATTTTCTAAGACTTTTTTATTAATTGAAATTTGGCAATAGAAGTGAAAATAATAAATAAAAGTTGATAGAAAAAAATGTGTAATGTAGATGATTGTTTAAATAGTTCAATTAATTACAATAGATGAGGTTCAATATGATAATAGGTATTTTATTTATTATAAAAGGTGTATTTAATATATTGAAGGGGTTAAACTATTTTATTTTCAAAGATAATTTTAAAATGATTCCTATGGAATTAACATCTGTATATAAATCACCACCCAACAAATCCTTCATCTTCTTATAGTGCATACCTTTAGTAGTATTCACAGCTAAACCGACCACATAGCTATTATGCTGGTCAATCGTATGATTGAAGATCGAACTGAAATTGAAAGCTAACTGGTCATTATGACGTTCTTCCTGATAATACAAGGTCTCTTTTCCCAATGCATTGGCCTGCTGATTGGCAAAGTACATCTGATCCCAATCAATTTGACGAGTAGACTTACTGGTTTTCCAGCGCTCTGTTACTTCATTGAACAGATTCAACTCATCTTCACTCGGCACTGTCGACTTATCATATACATTAAAGATAGAACTAGGCAGCTTCTTATAATAATCCGGACGAGGATCGGCAGCATTGCCCGACCATCCAAGTGCACTTGTTCCATAATTACTATATTTGAATCCTGCGCTTGTCTTCAGCTTCATTTCTTTATTGATATCAAAATCCCAAGATGCGATAGCAGAAGGCTCGAAAGAGCGTACAACACGTGAGTTACGCTTTTCACCATTCTGATAACCCCAGTTTGGATTGTAATAGTGACTATTAGCCAGATAATAAGCTTCTTCTGTAGAGGCACCTTGC
>OKRY01003636.1_pt1 | contig 11241 bp, 9 predicted proteins | sample 1601121 | NCBI WGS metagenome assembly OKRY01 (sample SAMEA3541546, study PRJEB24748) | human gut metagenome | biome: human gut; feature: human-associated habitat; material: faeces | place: China | collected 2012
TAAGACATAGAAGAGGTCTTCCAGTAAGAGGACAAAGAACAAAAACTAATGCTCGCACAAGAAAAGGTCCAAGAAAATTAGTAAGCAAATCTAAAAAATAGAATTATAAATCAAAATATATAAAGTTGATGAAATAAACATCAAACTCTAATTAAGGAGGGAAAATAAAGACATGGCAAACAAAAATGGAGTTAAAAAACCAGTTGCTAGAAGAAACAGAAAAAACATCGATAAAGGTGAAGCTCATATTCATTCTAGCTTTAACAATACAATAGTTACAATTACAGACACAAAAGGAAATACAATTTCATGGGGGAGTGCTGGAGGACTAGGATTTAAAGGTTCAAGAAAAAGCACACCATTTGCAGCAGGAGAAGTTGCAGAAACAGCAGCTAAAGCAGCAATGGAACACGGATTAAAAACTGTTGAAGTATATGTTAAAGGACCAGGAGCTGGAAGAGAAGCTGCAATAAGAGCACTTCAATCAGCAGGTCTTGAACTAAGCAGTATTAAAGACGTAACACCAATCCCACATAATGGATGTAGACCACCAAAAAGAAGAAGAGTATAATTATAAAGAATTTATAAACCCTATGTGAAACATATCTTGTCACAAAGGGAATACATAAGGGAAAAATGTGTCCCTAAAAAACCAAAAAAAGTATAGTAAATAGAAAGAGGTGTAAATAAAAGATGGCACGTTATACAGACGAACAATGTCGTATTTGCCGTAGAGAAGGACAAAAATTGTTCTTAAAAGGTTCAAGATGTTATTCTGATAAATGTAGTATATCTAGAAGAAACTATGCACCAGGACAACATGGACAAAAAAGAGCAAAACTTTCTGAATACGGAACTCAATTAAGAGAAAAACAAAAAACAAAATCATACTATGGAGTTGGAGAAAAACAATTTAGAGGATATTTCCAAATGGCATCTAATAAAAAAGGAGTAACAGGTGATAACCTATTACAAATATTAGAAAGCAGATTAGATAATGTTGTTTACAGACTAGGATTTGGAGCTTCAAGAGCACAAGCTAGACAATTAGTAAACCATGGTCAATTTGAAGTTAATGGAAAGAAAGTTGATATTCCATCATACTTAGTAAAAGCTGGAGATGTTATAACAGTAAGAGAAAATAAGAAAGAAAATGCAACAATTAAAGCTAATGTAGAGGCAAATGCAGCAAGACCAGTTCCAGCATGGTTAGAATTAAATAATGAAACTTTAAGTGGTAAAGTAGTAAGATTAGCATCTAGAGAAGATGTTGATATTCCAGTTGAAGAGCATTTAATAGTAGAGCTTTACTCTAAATAATAGTTTTTAATTAGAAAAATATTAGGAGGTAGAAATGATAGAATTTGAAAAGCCAAATATTGAATGTCTAGAGGTTGATGATAATAACAATTATGCAAAATTTGTATGTGAACCATTAGAAAGAGGATATGGCGTTACAATTGGAAATTCTTTAAGACGTATATTACTTTCATCTTTAACAGGATGTGCATTAACAAGTGTTAAAATTGAAGGTGTTTTACATGAATTTTCAAGCATACCAAATGTTGTAGAAGATGTTCCAGAAATTATAGTAAACTTAAAAAATGTTAGACTAAAATTTACTGAAAACGAAGAAAAAGTTATGAGAATTAACTTTAAAGGAGAGGGAGAAGTAACTGCAGGAGATATCATTACAGATGGAACTGTAGAAATATTAAATCCAGACTTACATATAGCAACTGTATCTGAAGGTGGACAGTTGATAATGGAATTGACAGCAGATATGGGAAGAGGATATTCCCCTTCTGAAAAGAATAAAAAACCAAACCAAGACATATCTGTGCTTCCAATAGATTCAATTTATACACCAGTAAAAAAAGTAAATTATCAAGTAAAAAACACTAGAGTAGGCCAAATGGTTGATTATGATAAATTAATTATAGAAGTATGGACAGATGGAAGCTTAAAAGCTCATGAAGCATTAAGTTTAGCTGCCAAAGTTATGACAGGACATCTAGAATTATTTATAGATTTATCAGAAGCAACAAAAAATACACAAGTTATGATTGAAAAAGAAGAATCTAAGAAAGAGAAAGTATTAGAAACTTCAATTGAAGAATTAGAATTATCTGTACGTTCATTCAATTGCTTAAAGAGAGCAGGAATATCTACAGTAGAAGATTTAACAAATAGATCTGAAAATGATATGATGAAAGTTAGAAATTTAGGAAAGAAATCTTTAGATGAAGTAATTGCAAAATTACATTCATTAGGGCTAAATTTCAGACAAGAAGATGAATAAAATTTAATAAAGAGGTGAAAGAAGTGGCTACAAATAGAAAATTAGGTAGAACAACTGATATAAGAAATGCTATGTTAAAAACTTTAACAACAGATTTAATCTTAAAAGGTAAAGTTGAAACAACAGAAGCTAGAGCAAAAGAAGTAAAAGCTATTGCAGATAGCATAATAGCATTAGCAATAAAAGAAAAAGATAACTTTGAAACAGTAGATGCTAAAGTAGTAAAAGCTAAATTAGATTCTAAAGGTAACAAAGTTACAGAATTAGTAAAAAGCAAAAATGGTAATGAATATCTAAAAGTTGTTAAAGAAGAAACAACTGAAAAGAGACAAAAAGATATGCCATCAAGATTAAATGCTAGAAGAAAAATAATGACAAAATTAAACAAAGTTGAAGGCGAAGATGTAATGGCAAAATTATTCAATGAAATCGCTCCAAAATACGAAGGTAGAGTTGGTGGATATACAAGAATAGTTAAAGCTGGTCCTCGTAGAGGAGATGCTGCTGAAGTAGCTATATTACAATTAGTTTAATTATAAAATTGAATATATATTATCAAGAGTGGAGTAGAGAACGGCTCGTTAATCCCACAGCAACCTGCAGTATGTAAGGTGCTAATACCGGCAAAGCAAAAGCTTTGAGTGATGATTTTTTTGAAAAAGACTCATAGCAAGCGCTAAGAGTTCTTTTTTTGTTATATTAGAAAGGTTCTATTTTAGACAGATCAAATATAAGAATTTATTATAACTCAAAGTAGAATAATAAATATGAAAGGAAACGAAGAAATATGAGTAAAAAATGGTATTTTACATCTGAAAGTGTAACAGAAGGACATCCAGATAAATTATGTGATTATATATCAGATACAATATTAGATGAAGCATTAAAACAAGATAAATATTCGAGAGTTGCAATAGAAACATTTGCATCTGCAAATCAAATAACAATAGCAGGACAATTAACAACAAATGCAACATTAGATATAGAAAAAATAGTAAGAGATAGAATAAAAGAAATAGGATATGACAGAGCAGACTTAGACATAGATTATAGAACATGTAAGATAGATATAAACATAACAAAGCAAAGCTCAGATATAGCACAAGGTGTAGACATTGGTGGGGCTGGAGACCAAGGGATAATGTTTGGATATGCTTCAGATGAAACAGAAGAATATATGCCATTTGCAATTTCAATGGCACACAAATTGGCAAAAAGACTTACAGAAGTTCGTAAAAATGGAATAATACCATATCTTAGACCAGATGGAAAAACACAAGTAACAGTTGAATATGAAGATGGAATTGTAAAAAGAATTGACACAATACTTATATCAAATCAACACGAAGAATCTGCAGACATGGATATATTAAAAAAAGACATTATGGAAAAAGTAATAAAAACAGTTATTCCAAAAAAATATTTAGATGAAAATACAAAATATTTTATAAATCCAACAGGAAGATTTGTTATAGGTGGACCTTTAGGAGATACAGGACTAACAGGAAGAAAAATAATCGTAGATACTTATGGTGGATATGCACGTCATGGTGGAGGAGCTTTTTCAGGAAAAGATGCAACAAAAGTTGACAGAAGTGCAGCATATATGATGAGACATATTGCAAAAAATATAGTTGCAAATGGATTTGCCAAAAAATGTGAATTACAAGTAGCATATGCAATAGGTGTTGAACAACCAATGTCAATATTTGTTGACACATTTGGAACAAATACAATACCAGAAGAAAAAATAGAAGAAATAATCAAAAAGAATTTTGACTTAACACCAAAAGGAATTATTGAATATCTTGGTTTACGTGAACCAATTTATACAAAAACAACTAATTATGGTCATTTTGGAAAGCCAGAATTACCTTGGGAAAAAATTATAAAATTAGAGGTCTAGAAAATTATAATACACATAGTATAAAATAAAAATTGGGAAATGTAAGAATTTCTCGATTTTTTTATTTATAACTAAATATCCTTGAAACAAACATATTTTTGTGATAAAATCACACTATCAAAATACGAAAAGAGGACGGAAATTGGAAGAAAAAGAAGGAATACTAGCAGAGATAATATATCAAAATGAAGTAAATAGCTATACTGTAGGAATATTTGAAACAGAAGAAGAACAATTTACAGTAGTTGGATATTTACCATTTATATGTAAAGGAGATTCATTAAAAATAATCGGAAAATTTATAGAACACAAAGATTATGGAGAACAATTTAAAATAGAAACATTTGAAAAATTAATGCCACAAACATTATCTGCACTAGAAAAATATCTTGCAAATGGAAATATAAAAGGAGTTGGACCAGCAACAGCAAGTAAAATAATAAAATTATTTGGAGATGAAACCATACATGTATTAAAATACGAACCATCAAAATTAGTACAAATAAAAGGAATAACAAAAGATAAAGCAAAAGAAATATCTGAAAGTTTTATTGAAAATTGGGAAGTATGGCAAATTGTTGGCTTTTTAGAAAGATTTGGATTAGGGGCAGAGAGTGCCAAAAAAGTATATGATTTATTAGGAATAAATGCAATATCAGAAATAGAAAATGATCCATATATTTTAATAGATATCACAAGAGGTGTGGAATTTTCACAAATAGATAAAATGGCAATAGAACTTGGAATAGAACGAGAAAATCAAAAAAGAGTGAAAAGTGGAATAAAATATGCATTGATAAAAATCACATATAATGGACATTGTTGTACATTAAAGGAGAATTTAATAGAATATGTAAAACAGATATTAGGAGTATCTGAAGAAATAATTGAAGAAGGACTAATAAATTTAAAAGCAAATGAAGATATAGTTATTGAAAAAAGAGATGAAGAAGAATGGGTATACTTATATTCATTTTATAAAACAGAAAATGAAATTGCAGAAAGAATAATAAAATTAAAAAATACTAAAAATGTAAAAAAAGTAAGCAATATAGAAAAAGAATTAAAAAAAGTAGAAGAAAAAACAGATATGATTTTATCCGAAAAACAAAAAGAAGCAATAAGAACTATTAATGATAATAATGTAACAATTATTACAGGTGGTCCAGGAACAGGAAAAACAACAATAATAAAAAGTATTATAGAAATTTATAAAACAAAAAAATATAAGATTGTATTATGTGCTCCTACAGGAAGGGCAGCCAAAAGGATGACTGAAACAACAGGAGAAGAAGCACAAACACTGCACAGATTATTAGAGATAGGAAAAGTTGATGATGATGTATTTTATAAGAAAGACAAAGACTTTGAAGGTGCGCCAATAGATGCAGACATAATAATAGTTGATGAAATGTCAATGGTAGATATGTTTGTAATGAGTTATTTGTTAGATTGTATATATTTAGGAACAAAATTAATTCTTGTAGGAGATACAGACCAACTTCCATCAGTAGGACCTGGAAGTGTTTTAAAAGATATAATATCATCTGAAAAAATTTCAACAGTACATTTAGATAAAATATTTAGACAGGCAGCAAGAAGTAAAATAATAGTAAATGCACATAGAGTAAACAATGGTCAAAAATTTATACAAAAAGATGATTCAGAATTATCAGAAAATGCAAAAGAAGATTTTTTCTTTATAAAAGAAAATAATCAAGAAAAAATATTAGAACAAGTTTTATCATTATGTAATGGAAGATTAAAAAAGTTCGGAGACTATGACTTTTTTGAAAATATTCAAGTATTAACACCAACTAAAAAAGGAATGTTAGGAACAAAAGAATTAAATAAATCATTACAACAAGAATTAAATCCGCCAAGAGAAGGTGAACCAGAAAAAGCAAGTATGGGAGTAATATTCAGAATTGGTGATAGAATAATGCAAACCAAAAACAATTATGATATGTATTGGGAAAGAAGAGAAGGAGACTCTATAGAAACTGGAAATGGTGTATTTAATGGTGAGATTGGAACAATAACAAATATAAATGAAAAAGAAAAAAATATAAGAATAAAATTCGATGATGATAAAGTTTGTTGGTATGAATTCAATGATTTAGAACAAATAGATCATAGTTATTGTATAACAATACACAAAGCACAAGGAAGTGAATTTGATGTTGTTATAATGATTGTACCGCAAGCTGCACCAATGCTTTTAACACGAAATTTATTATATACAGGATTAACAAGAGCTAAAAAATTATTGATTGTAATTGGAAATGATAGAGTTGTAGACTTTATGATAAATAATGTAGATAGTAAAAAAAGAAATACAGGATTGGAATATAAATTGAAAAATACTTAGAGTAATGATATAATAAATTCATAAAATTTTTATAGGAGAAAGAATAGTGTCTGATAAAGAGAATGTTTTAATATTAGATAGAATAAGCGATTTTAATAGTGTAATAAGTTTTTATGAAGAAACAGCAGAACTTATAACAAAATTAAGACCCAATATAACAATGACAGAATTAAAAGATGAATTTGAAAGTCTTTCACAATATGAAAAAATAGTATTTGCAGCTAGAGCAATGGTAGTATCAGAATCATTAAAATTATTTAATATAGAAGAAATATTATCTAAATATCGTATAGGAAATGTAGAACTTGAAAGAATGTTTGAAGGGATAGATTTTTTAGATAAATTTCAATTAAAAAATTCAAATGATAAAAAACAAAAAATAAGGCAATTAAGGAATTGCTTAGCACATGCAATGTATGAAATAAAAATAGTTAATGATTCAAAAATATATATTCACACTAATAATGGATATATATCAGGAGATATAGAAATTAATGAATTTATAGAATTAATAAAAAGTTATGAGAATGTTTTTGATAAATTTATTGAGAAAAAACTAGAAAAACTTGGAGTTTTATATTTTGATGAAAAAAAGCTAGATGAGAAAACAGAAAAATTATCAATTAATAAATTTGTAAATAGTATTACTATTTCAGGAAAGAAAATTTCACCAGAAAGAGAAAAAGAAATAAAAAAATGGTTGAAAAATATAGGAATAAATAATTTAAGAATTTCGGGGAAAGATACTAAAACGAAGCAAAAACAAAAATCACAACTAGTATTAACAACAGCATTTTTAATTAATGCAACTGCTAAGAATGAAGATGATATAAAAGTAGCAGTATCATCAGATGTAAATTATATGATTCAATTATATTCTATGATAATAGCATCACCTGAATATTGGAGAGCAGGTGATGAGCAAGCAATGGAAGAAGAAAATATATCTATAAAAGAATTATATGATTTATCAATTTCACAATTAGCTGCTCAGAAACCATTTTTATATGCAAAATCAGCAATAGCTTTAGCTAATTATTGTTTTGTTTATATAAGAGAAATAAACAAAAATAGAAATAGACCAATTTTTGAATATAATGGAATTGATTTGAGTGGAGTCACAATAAAATATTTAAGTAAAGAAGAATCAATAAAACGAACAATAAATTTAAGAGAAAAGCTAGAGAGAGCACCAAAAAGAAAAAAAGACCAAATACAGAAACAAATAGATAGATATGGAGATGTTATGGTAAATAGTTCTAATTTGTTTAGACATTTAAGAGATAGCATTGCACATAATAATTATAATATAGACTATAGTAAGTATATAAATACAAGAAAATTAGATGATATTATTATAACTTTTAGAACTTATGAAAAATATACTGATGAATTAGATTTTGAAGTAGAAATATCAGTAAAAGAAATAAAAAGATTAGTAAAAGAACTTCAAAATAGTATCAATTTAAGTATTGAGCTATCAGATGAAGGAAAAAACTCAGAAGTTAGTTTTTTAAGAGAAGCATTAGTTTTTAGAAATCTTGGATTAGAAGATATAGAAAAAGAGTCTATATCAATGAAAGAAGAAGAAAGATGATTGATGAAACATATAATGAAGTTTGGAAATTATTAAATAATATCCCTTTGAGAGACTACCTAAAAATTCCAAAGAAAGAAATTAGTGAAATATTAAAAAATAAAATTCCTAATTATAGTGATAGAAAGATAAGTGAAGAAAATATAAAAGCAGTGAGTACGGAAGCATTAAAAATTTATACAAGGTTATATTATAACTATATAGCAACTAAAGAAGAAAAAAATAAAATAGAAGAAATTTTAAAAATTAATAGTAAAAATAAAGCGAAAAAAAGTTCGCAAAACTATTGACAAAAATCAAAGAAAAACATATAATACTTTTCGAACAGACATTTGATATTTAACTTACGAAAAGTATTATTATTTTTTTGGAGGATTGCCATGATTACAAATTTACATATAAAAAATATAGGAATAATAGATGATTTAGAAATAAATTTAAACAAAGGAATGAATGTATTAACAGGAGAAACAGGAGCTGGTAAAACATTAATAATTGATTCATTAGGAGTAATTTGTGGTGGACGATTTTCAAAAGAAATGATAAGAAAAGGTGAAAGCCATTCATATGTAGAAATATGTATGTATGAGCCACAAGATATAAATTCAGTAGATGGAAATATTATTGTAACAAGAGAAATATATAGCAATGGAAGAAATACTTGTAAAATAAATGGAAGACTTGTAACTGTATCAGAATTAAAAGACTTTATGAGTAAATATATAGAAATACATGGTCAAAATCAAAATCAACAATTATTTGATAGTTCAACACATATAAAATATCTTGACAATTTTATAGGAGAAGAATTATTATCATTAAAAAGTGAATACAGCTCAAAATTTATAAGATATAATGAAGTAAAAAGAGAAATAAGAAATAATTATGGAGATGAAAAAGAAAAACAAAGAAAATTAGATTTATTAAAATATCAATTAAATGAAATACAAGAAGCAAAATTAAAAAAAGATGAAGAAGAAAAATTAGAAGAAAAAAGAAAAATAATGTTAAACTCAGAAAAAATAGCAAAAAACTTATCAGAAGCAAGTCAAGCAGTTGGAGAAAATACAATAGATGTAATAAATAGTGCAGTAAGAGCATTAGAAAAAATAGAAGAAATAGATTCAAAATATAGTTCAACAATAGAAAGTTTAAGAAACATATATTATGAAATGCAAGAAATATCAAGAGACATAGAAACATATTGTGAAGATGTAGATTTTGATGAACAACAAAGAGAAGAAGTAGAAACAAGATTAGACATTATATATGATTTAAAAAGAAAATATGGAAATAATATTGAAGAAATATTAGAATATGGAAAAGAAGTTGCAGATGAGATAAATAAAATAGAAAATGCAGAAGAAATAAATGCTAAACTAAGAAAAGAAAAAGCTGAGTTAGAAACAGAGCTAAATGTAATAGCAATGAAAATAAGTGAAATTAGAAAAAAATATGCAACAGAATTAAATCAAAGAATTAATAAAGAATTATTAGAATTAGAAATGAAAAATGCAACAATTAATGTAAAAGTAGAATATAAAACAAATGAATATTTTGAAAATGGTAAAGATTCTGTTCAAATTTATATTAGAACAAATATTGGCGAAAATGAAAGTGAACTAGTAAAAATTGCATCAGGAGGAGAAATGTCAAGAATAATGCTTGCAATAAAAACAGTACTTGCTAAAACTGATAATACATCTGTTTTAATTTTTGACGAAATAGATACAGGAATAAGCGGAAAAGCAGCAAATGCTGTAGCAGAGAAATTATCAAAAATTGCTGAAAAACACCAAGTTTTATGCATTTCGCATTTACCAAATATAGCAGCAGTTGCGGATTACCATTATTTTATAAGCAAAAATATTGTAAATGATAGAACAGCAACATCTATAAAACAATTGAGCGAAAAAGAAAAAATAAGTGAAATTGCAAGAATATCTTCAGGAGAAATAAATGAAATAAGTTTAAAATATGCGGAAAAATTAAGGTTAAAGAAGGTGGCAGGATAATACAAATTGGCTAGAAAAGGTTGAAAAAAGCCTAAAAATGTTGTATTATATACAAAAAATATAACAGATAAAGGTGATAATATGCTAGAAAGAGTAAATGACACAAAAGATTTGAAAAAATTAACAGAAGAAGAAAAGAAAAAATTGGCTCAAGATATAAGAAAATACATCATAGAGGTAGTATCTGAAAATGGAGGACATTTAGCTTCAAATCTTGGAGTAGTTGAACTTACACTAGCATTAGAAAGTGTATTTGATGTAAACAAAGATAAAATAGTTTGGGATGTTGGGCATCAAACTTATATACACAAAATATTAAATGGAAGAAAAGAAGAACTAAAAAGTATAAGAAAGCTAAATGGAATAGCTGGTTTTCCAAAAACAAAAGAATCTGAAACAGATTGTTTTAATACAGGCCATAGTAGTACATCAATATCTGCTGCTATGGGAATGGCAAAAGCAAGAGATATAAAGAAAGAAAAACATTCGGTAATAGCAGTTATTGGAGATGGAGCACTAACTGGAGGAATGGCATTAGAGGCATTAAACCATATAGGAAGTTCTAGAACAAATGTAATAGTTGTTTTAAATGACAATGAAATGAGTATATCTAAAAACATTGGTGGAATAAATATGCTTTTAAGTAAACTAAGAGCAAGAAAAATGTATGCCATATCTAATAAATCTGGAAAAAAAGTGTTAGAAAAAATACCAGTTGTGGGTTCAAAAATAATTAAAATTGTTCAAAGAATGAAACAAGGTATTAAACAATTAATTATACCAAAAATGTTTTTCGAGGATATAGGATTTAAGTATTTAGGACCAATAGATGGTCATAATATTGAAGATATGGAACTTATATTTAAGAGAGCAAAAGAGCTTGATGAACCAGTATTAATACACGTATTAACTAAAAAAGGAAAAGGATATAAGCCTGCAGAAGATGAACCAGATAGATTTCATGCTACATCGCCTTTCTATATAGAAACAGGTAAGACAAAGAAACAAAAAGTCAAGGACTATTCAAAAGCTTTTGGGGAAGAGCTTGTT
>OKRY01003638.1_pt1 | contig 11239 bp, 7 predicted proteins | sample 1601121 | NCBI WGS metagenome assembly OKRY01 (sample SAMEA3541546, study PRJEB24748) | human gut metagenome | biome: human gut; feature: human-associated habitat; material: faeces | place: China | collected 2012
GCTTTGTCTGGTAAGAATCTATCATGTATATATTTTTCTGACATCACAACTGTTTGTTTAATTATATCATTAGAAATCTTTACTTTATGATATTCTTCATAATATTTTTTTATTCCTTCTAGAATTTTTATTGATTCATCAACATTTGGTTCTTCAACCAATACTTGTTGGAATCTTCTTTCTAGTGCAGAATCTTTTTCTATATATTTTCTATATTCTTTTAATGTTGTTGTTCCTATTAATTGAATTTCTCCATTTGATAATGATGGTTTTAAAATATTAGCAGCGTTCATTGAATGTTCTCCATCTCCTGCACCAATTATATTATGAATTTCATCTATTACTAGAATAATATTTCCAAACGCTTTACATTCTTCGATTATTCCCTTCATACGTGCTTCGAATTGTCCTCTGAATTGTGTTCCAGCCACTACAGATGTCATATCTAACAAGTATACTTCTTTATTTAATAGCTTTGCAGGTACATTATTATTTGCAATTTTTATTGCTAACCCTTGTGCTATTGCAGTCTTTCCAACTCCTGGTTCTCCAATTAAACAAGGATTATTTTTTGTACGTCTATTTAAAATTTGTATAACTCTTTGTATTTCTTTATCACGTCCAATAACCATGTCTAATTCATTGTTTTTAGCTTTTTGTGTAAGGTTAGTTCCATAAGTATCTAGATATTTTTTCTTTTTATTAGCAGGCTTTTTTTCTACTTTAACTTTTTGTCTTCCATTTCCGTTAGCCTCTTCTTCGCCATTAACTTTTCTTCCTGGAACTATACTTGCAAAAATTGACCCAATTGGAATTCCTAATGGATTTCCTCCATTTTCTTCCCCTTCTTCGTCATCATATTCTTCCATATCATCAGGATTAAAATCTTCCATTCCTTCTATATTTTCAATTTTCAAATTTGAAGACAAATCTTTAAATAATCCTTCTAATTGTTTTGACATAGCAGACATATCTATATTATTCAAAGGTGGTATATTATTATTACCATTTTGATTTTTATCATTTTCATTTTTACTTGATGGCTTATCAGGAACATCGATGCCTCTTTTTTTAGCACATTCTCTACAAAGGCCTTCCATAGATGATACTCCATTTTCTATTCTATTTATAAAGATTTCCGCATTATTCTTATTGCAATCTGAACATATCATATATTAATTTTCCTCTTTTCTTTAATTTAATATTATATATCATACATTAATTTTCCCAAATAGTCAATAGAAAATGCATTTTGGGACTAGACAAAAAATTAAATTTGTGTTAAGATATTTAAGATGTTAAGAATCAGAAAAAAATTACGCATGAAGTAAACAAAAATGCCCGAATGGCGGAACTGGCAGACGCACACGACTCAAAATCGTGCGGGAAACCATGTGGGTTCGAGTCCCACTTTGGGCACCAGAATAAAAATGTAGCAAAAGCTACATTTTTTATTTTTACTATAATCATGGGACTCGATCTGTCCTTTCCAATAAAATAATTTTGCCAAAATTTAACATGAATAATATACAAATTAATCATACCTCTTGTTTTCTCATGTAAATAATTTTAATCAAATTCATAGAAGTAAACTTCTTCTGTAACTCTACAATTACTATAGGAAATAATGAAATTCCAATTGTAATCAACCATTGAGTCTGAGTCAATGGAACCAACTTAAAAATGTCGGCTAATACAGGAATTAATACAACACTAGTTTGAACTATTGTCCCTAATACAAAACTTCCAATTAAATACTTATTCTCAAATAATCCAATTTTGAATATGGATTGTTCACTTTTTATATTGAAACTGTGGATAAGTTCAAGCAATCCCAAAGAAACAAAAGCCATTGTTCTTGCAACTTCCAATCCATAGAATTTATTTCCTATTCCAAATGCAATAAGAGTTAAAATTCCTAACATTATCCCTTCAACAACAATTTTATTCCATAATCCATCTGCGAAAATTCCTTTTTTATTATCAACAGGGGGTCTTTTCATAATATCTTTTTCTGGTGGTTCTAGTCCTATTGCAATTGCAGGTAAAGAATCTGTTACTAAATTTATCCATAACAATTGTATAGCAAGTAATGGTGATTTTAACCCTAAAACAAGTCCCATAAATACAGTTACTATCTCCCCTATATTTGTTGCAATTAAAAAGTGGATTGCTTTTTTTATATTGTCATATATGTTTCTTCCTTGTTTAACTGCTTTTACAATTGTAACAAAATTATCATCTGCTAATATCATATCAGAAGCATTTTTGGCAACGTCTGTTCCATTCTTTCCCATTGCAATTCCTATATCTGCACATTTTAATGCAGGACTGTCATTTACTCCATCACCTGTCATTGCCACTACATTCCCTGCACTCTGCCAGGCTTTTACTATCCTAACTTTATGTTCTGGTGTTACTCTTGCAAATACTGAATATTCTTTAATCTCTTTCACTAATTGCTCTTGTGAAATTTGGTCAAGTTCTTTTCCTGTTATTGCTTTATCATGTGGTGCTAAAATGTTTAACTCTTTTGCAATTGCTTTTGCTGTCGCAATGTGGTCCCCTGTAATCATTACAGTTTTTATTCCCGCTTTTTTACAAGTTCGTACCGCTTCTTTTACTCCCTCTCTTGGTGGGTCTATCATTCCTATTAGCCCAACGAAATTTAATCCATTTTCTAATAAGTTCATTTCTGAACTTCTCGGCAAACTATCAATTTCTTTATATGATACAGCTATTACTCTTAATGCTTTTTCAGCCATTTGCTGATTTTCCTTCTCCAATCGATGTTTTTCAATACTTGTTAAATTGCATTTATTAAGTAATATGTCTGGTGCCCCTTTTGTTATAACAAGATATTTTCCTCTATATTTATGTATTGTTGTCATCATTTTACGATTTGAATCAAATGGAATTTCTGCCACTCTTGGCATTTCTCTATATAAGTCATTTTTATTTAAATTATATTTTAAACCGTTTTGTACCAGTGCAATTTCTGTTGGTTCTCCGCTTATGTTTTTTATGCCATTGTGTTCAATAATATTGCTATCTGTACACATTGTAGCAAATTTACTTGCTAATAATGTATCTTTGGCTTTAACTTCTACTACAGTCATCTTGTTTTGAGTTAAAGTTCCCGTCTTATCAGAACAAATAACATTACTACATCCTAGTGTTTCTACGGCTGGTAACTTTCTTATTATACTATTATTTTTTGCCATTTTGCTTACACCAATTGATAACATAATTGTTACAATTGCAGGCAGTCCCTCTGGTATTGCAGCAACAGCTAAACCTACTGATGTCATAAACATTTCAATTGGGTCTATATGTTTTATCATTCCTATAAAAAATATTAATGCACATATTGCTAAACAAACTATTCCTAATATTTTTCCGACTTGTGCTAACTTCTTTTGAATTGGCGTTTCTGGAGTTTCATCTTCCATAATCATATTTGCAATCTTACCTACTTTTGTATTCATACCAGTTTCAGTAACTACAGCTTTTCCATGACCATTTACTACAATACTTGCCATAAATGCCATGTTTAACATGTCCCCTAATGGTACATCATTTTGCGCCACAATATCAGCTTTTTTTAAAACAGGCTCTGTTTCCCCTGTTAAACTTGATTCTTCTATCTTTAAATTATGACTTTCCAATAATCTGCAGTCTGCTGGCACATATGTTCCCGCTTCTAACTCTACAATATCCCCTGGTACCAAATCTTCTGCATGAATTTCTTGTATTCTTCCATCTCTAACTACTTTTGCCATTGGTGGAGTCATTTGTTTTAAAGCTTCTATTGATTTCTCTGCTTTTGCTTCTTGAATGACTCCCATAAGTGCGTTAAATACAACAATTGCAATAATTATTATTGAATCAACATAGTCATTTTCTCCTTGAAAGTATGACGTAATAGCTGATAATATCGATGCCACTATCAAAATAATAATCATGAAATCATTAAACTGTTTTATAAATTTTATTATAAGTGTTTCTTTCTTCTTTTCTTGTAATTTATTATTACCATATTTTTGTTTTCTTACTTGTACCTCTCTTTGTGTCAATCCTACACCTTGCTTTGTCCTTAGTTTCTGTAAAACCTCTTCTTTTCTTAAAGTTTCCCACATAATTTTCCTCCTCATTTATCTCTTTAGTTGAATTTTATGTGGCTTGTCTTTAATTTATTACTCAAAATCCTCAATAACTTGGTTTAATTCTTCTTTTCCATATATCTCTAATCCATCTTGCATGTTAAGTAAATCGGCTTCTGTAAGATATTCACTTGATATATTGGTTTTTTCGTAAAGTGTTTTGCTTCCATCATTATTTTCTTTATATACAACAATTTTTCCATCTTCTACTTTTAGCTTAAAATGTTCTCCACAAACATCATCAAATTCTTTATATAATGTTATTTTTCCTTTTTCAAATCCAATTACTTCCCAATCGGCATATTTTTCTTGAACTTGTTCCTTTGTTAAGTTTACTAGTTCTTGTGGTAACTCTACATATTCATTTATAGTATGATCACATTTTTTGTAATATTTTTTTAAAACTAATATTGCATTTGCTGCTACCTTTTCTTCTGTTGATGATACTGCTGTTGTGTCCTGTTGCTCCTGCTCTTCTTTGTATTCTTCTGTACACTCATCTTCAATTTTTTCTGACATATAAATATTTGTTTCTGGTATGTTCTCACTTTTTTTGTTTTGCCTTACTATTAAATATGTTATACTTCCAGCACATATTGCTATTAATATACTTATTATTATAATTTTTCCTGTGTTTTTCAAACCTATCACAACCTTCCGTTTTTCTTATTATAACCAAGGTTATGGTTTTTTATACAAAATTTTCCTAACTCGAATCCAAAAATCCATTCATCTGTATACTTATAGCATTTGCTCTAATCCATATTTCTCCAAAAAAATCCGTCCTATAAATTTTCACATTTCTCTCTTGTAACATTTTTATTGTTTCATCAGCAGGATGTCCAAACTTATTATCCTTACCAACTCCAATAACAGCATATTGGGGTTCAACTGCACTTATAAATTCTTTTGTAGAAGATGTTTTAGAGCCATGATGTGCAACCTTTAAAATATCAGATTTTAATATTTCGTTTTTGCCAGCATATTTTGAAAGAATTGCCTTTTCAGCTATTTCTTCAATATCACCTGTAAAGAGCATAGAAAAATTTTTATATATTAATTTAACTACTAATGAATTGTTGTTTATTGCATTATCAGAAATCATGTTAGTGCTTGATGGCCATAAAACAATGAAGTACAAGCCATTTTCTATTGATATTTTATTTCCTGCTTCTACTGTATTTACATTAATCTTCTTTAAATTAACTATCCTCTTAAATTCTTCATAATTATCACAAGTTTCATATTGTTTTCCTATGACCACTCTTTCTACTTTCATTTCTTTTAAAACATATAGTAATCCGTCCGCACATGATCTTGGTCAAAATGACTAATTATCATATAATCTATTTTCTTGATTTTTCTGTCTAATAAATATGGTAATATTGTATTAGGACCTCCATCAATGAGAATATTTTTACGGTTTGGCGTAATTATTAATGTACTATCCCCTTGCCCTACATCTATAAAATAAATTTTTAAGTTATCTGGAATTCTGTTAATTGAATTAAATAAAATGACTAAAATTATCAATATTATTTTGAACTTTTTAAAATATGGTCTTAATTTATATCTTAACAAATATAATGTGTTTTTGATTCTTACTTGCGTTATATTACAGTTTATTGTACTAAATACTTTGTATAAATATCCTGTAATACTAACTATTAAATAATATAAAATAACTTGATAAATTTCTGGTGTTACAATTTTGAAATTTGCAATATTAATTTTTGAAATTAATATTATTCCATACAGTGGAATTTCTATTACTTTTGCAAAAGCCATTCCTGCTTGTATTGAAACCATAGATATTAAAATTTGAATAAAACCACCTATTACAATCGGTCCTATTATATAACTAAGTAATAAATTAGTTATTAAAAAACCTAATCCAGCAGTGTTAAAATATAGTATCATTACTGGTGCTATAACAATTTGGGCCGAAATTGATACTGATATTGTTGAAATAATTTTTTCACATTTTCTTTGAATTTTTAAATAAACGTATTTCCATCTTCGATTTTTTATTTTTATATTTTTAATTATTTTTTCAACGATTTTTTGAAAATATATTATTCCAATTGTTCCACCATATGTTAATAAAAAGCTAGTACTTATTAAACTATACGGATTGTTAATTAATATTATCATTGTTGATATTGCAATATTATTTAATGTGTTGCTTTTTCTATATAATACAAATGCCATACATGTTAAAATTCCCATTATGCTTGCTCTTACAACAGATATGCTGAATCCTGTTATTATCATATATGCTACTAGTACAAGGCTTGATATAATTTTGCTTAGTTTTTTTCCTAACATTTTCTGTGTAGCAGTTGTTGCCATTAAAATGATATATGATATGTGTAATCCTGATACAGCTAAAACATGTGAAATATTACTATTTGCAAACTCTTCTTTTGTGTTTTCATCGATTTCTGTTGTATCACCTAACATTATTCCTAAAATTATTTTAGACATTTCTTCACTATATGTTATCTTTATATTCTCTTTAATTTTTAGAAATATTTTATTTGATATTTGCATTAATGTATTTGCCTGATTTTCAGCTATAATTTCAATTTTTTCAATTTTCACAGTTCCATATATTTTTAGTGTTTTTAAATATTGCTTATAATTAAACCCTTTATAATTTCGAGCCTGTGCTGGTTCTTTGAATTCTCCGTAAATTGTTATTTTATCTCCATATTTCAATTGTTTCTTTTTTGATACATTTATATATAATTTGGTATTTTTATATTTTTTATTAATAACCTTTATTTCATATCTGTCATAATATTCTTTTTCTTCTTTATTTCCTATTACAATACCGCTAATGCTTAGTGTTTCTCCATCATGATACATATTTTCATATTTATTTTCTTGAATTTTAATTATTAAATTTGATATAAAAGATGAAATAATAATTGTTATAATAATGTTGAGTTTAAAAACTAATTTGATATATCTAAAATATCTTTTAATTGAAAGAATTTTAAATTTCTTTTTCTTATATTTTAAATTGATTATAATATATATTGATATTAGAAGAAAATAAAATGGGAGTATACTTATTTTTAAGTATATCCCCCATATAATACCTATAATATAACCAATTGCTATTACTAAAATTGGCCTATTCAATTATTTTACTCTCCTTGCTCCTACATATCTTTTGCTATAATAGCTTGATGATAATGATGTAATCACTACTCCTTGTCTTGGGTTTGCAGCATGTATAAAACTGTCTCCCCCTATATATATTCCAACATGCCCTATTGCGGAATTTCCTGAATTATTAAATACTACTATGTCTCCTGGTTGTAACTCATCTTTTGATACTGCTACACCATCATTTATTTGTCCTTTTGATGATCTACTTAATGATACTCCGAAATTTTTATATACATATGATGTAAATCCAGAGCAGTCAAATCCTGTTGTTGGTGATGAACCTCCTGAAACATATTTACATCCTAAATAATTTTTTGCATATTCTACTACTGACGTATTTGATTTTGATGTAGTTGTAGCTTTTTCTTCTTTTTGTGTTGTTTCTTCCACATCCATTGGTGTAACTTCTTCTTGTTTTATTGTACTACCACTTCTTGATGTTGTTTCTTTTATCTTTGTATCTTTTATCTTTGTATCTGATATATATTTTGCTGATACATATCCTGTTTTTCCATTTAATTTAATTTGATACCATCCATCAATTTTTCCTGTAATTACTACTTTATCATTTTTTGATAAACTATCTAATTCTTCACTTGATGTTGATGGCTCTTTTCTAACAACTAACCCATCTGCACTAACATATCCAACTTGGTCTAGCTTTTTTACCTCAGTTTTGTTGTCAATTGTTTCTGCTTTGATATCTTCTTTCTTGGTCTCTTCTGTTTTTGTTTCTTCTTGTTTAGAATCTTCTTGTGAAGGTACTTCTTGTTGTTCTGTCTGCTGTGTTTCTTCTGTGATTGTTACTGCTTTTTTTAATGTGTTTTCTCTTATCCATCCAATTTCTTTTTCGCTTTCTATTCTGCACCAATCATTTATTGTTTCTATCACTTTTACTTTTCCACTTATTTTTGTTATTGGCTTTGAGCTTATTAATGGTATTAGTCTTATTTCTGTTTCTTGATTTAATGTATATTCATTTTCTGTTGTTGTAACTACATTTTCTGTTTGTGGTTCTATATCTTCTGCAACTGCTTCTACTGTTGGTTCAGTTTTTGCCTCAACATTTGTAGTTGTTGTTTCTACAGTATTAGCTTGTGGTTCTTCTACATTTACTGTATCTGTTATTTTTACACATTCTTTACTAACATATCCTTTTAATATTTCACCATTTACCTTAACTTTTATCTTGTACCAATCATCTTGTTCCTCAAGAATTTCCACCTCAGTATTTTCATCTAGTTGTTCTATAATTGTTGATTTTGAGTTTGCCTCTCTTCTTAATCTTACTGTTTCAGAATTTATCTTTCCTGTTGTCGCTTCTACTCTTACGCCTAGTAGCATTAGAGTTGTTATCGTTAGTATAAATATTGCTAATTCTTTAACCTTCATATTAACCTCTTTATATTTTATTTTCACGCTTAAAAGTATATACTTAAAATGAAAAAAAGTCAATTATTTTTGACTTTTTTCCCAAAAAACATGTCTTGTTCTTTTGCTTTTTCCATAATATTTACTATCTTTTTTTCATCTACTATTTGAAATTTTTCTTTGCTTATTATATGCCTCCTGTCTGTTTTATGAAAATGTAAAATTGGTAAGTTTAATTCCAAATCATTAATTACATTATCGATTTTTTTACTATATGACATTACAAACATTTTTTGCTTACACAAACAAGACAATATTATTGCATGAAATCTTGCGCATATCATATATTCCATTTGGCTATAGGTATTTAGAAATTTGTCTATATCTCCATCATATCTTACTTCTTCTACCTTTGGATTATTTAAAAATTCTTTCATTAGTTTTTCCATAATAATTTCATCTTGTTCATGCTTACAAAATGAGTATAAATAAACTTTATATCCTTTTTTCAAATAGTAATTAATGTTATTTATCAAAAACTTATGATATTCTTGTGCTATATGTTTTAAATCATGTCTAATATCTAAATTTATTACTGTTATTCCTATGCTATTTTCAATTTTCTCATTTTGTGGAATTTTATAATTAAATGCAAAATCTGGTGCATATCTTACATTATCTATGTCTTTAAATAAATTGTATGAATATTTGTCTCTAAAGCATATGTCTGAACATATTGAAAAATTTCTTTTAGATAATTCAAAATATTCTTTAGTTTGGTATGGTCCATAGTTACAACTTATATAACAAAATGGAATATTTTTATTTTTGCATCTATTGACAAAACCAAAAAATTTTTCTGACAAATTATAAACTTTTCCACCTTCCATAAAAATAGAACCACCTATATAAACATATGCATCAAATTCATCTTCATTCATTTTATATAATTCTTCGTCTGTGTCTTCTCCAATTAGTATTTTTAAATTCTTATATTTAATTAATCCCTCTAAGAATTCTTTTTCCTTTATCCTCATAAAAAAATCTATTTCTGGATATTTTTCTAATAACATCTTTATAAAAATATCATCACCAAGATTTTTTCTTGCGTATGCCATTAAAAACACTTTTTTCATTTTATTCTCCTTGCAGTTCTTCTTTTAATTTATTCCATATCTTATTAGTTCTTGTATATTCATTGTAATGTTTTTCAACGTCTCTATCATACTTTTTCAACTCTTCAAGTAATATAGAGAAACAGTCATCATCAAATAAGTTGTTTAACCTTGGTAATATCTCTGCCAATTTTTTTTCAATATTATTTATTTCCTTTTTATAATTTTCTTTATCTTTTATATATAATAAAAGTGGTTTATATTTTATCCATCCAATAGATGCTTTCAAAAATCTATTTTTTATATTGTTTTCTTTTACATTTATTTTTCTTAAAGTCTGTGGATATACTCCATCCATTATTTGTGTATATTTTAAAAATCCATCATGAAAATGATATACTGGTACTCGTACTGTTTTTGAATTATCTAATAACGTTGAAAAAAACGTATCTTCGCCTCTTGCTGCTGGTGGATTATAAAATGCTGGAATTTTATCTTTATCATTTAAATTCAAACAAAGTGTAGACCCTGCTACCCATTTTCCAACTCCATCTGATTCTATTTCATATGCTCCATTTCCCATTGCTATTTCACGTTTTGCATATGTGACACCATTATTATTTTGCATTTTTTCTTTTATTGATTCCCATGATATTATGTCATTACTGATTACTTCTATAAACTCTTTTAAATCTTGTTCCGTAAATTTTTCATTAAAGTCTATGTATGGTATTGGTGATATGTATCCACAATGATATCCTATTGTAACATTTGCATTTTCTTTATCCATAGATTCTAAATGTTTTAATATATTATCTTGCTTAATCCATTCATTTTTGCCTTTTTCTTTTAATACTGCTAATGGATATTCATCATCATCCCAGAATAAAAGATAATTTATCTTGTTTTTTATTGCATAATACATTACAGTATTTCTACCTTTAGCATGTCCATGCCCTAAAAAGAATTCCATATCTTCAGTTTTTATACCTTTTTTCGTTGTTAATTCTTCTATCTCTTTTTCTATATCTTCTGGTGTAATATATACTATTTTTATTTTTTTATGAACTTCCGGTTTTATGTTGTAAAACTCTTCTCTCGGAGTTTGTTGATATGTTGTATCAAATAAAATAAAAACTGTTACATTTATTTTTTTTGAATATCTCTTAGTTTGCTCTACTATCTGCTCATAATAACTATTAATTACTTTACATACATTTGAACGTCCTGTTACAAATCCAATTCCAAAATTTATTTCTTTTTCCATATTATACCTTCCTATCTTAAACATTACTATTATATCATGATTCAGTATTTTTGTAAAGCATATTAGCTTTAAATTTTACATAATTAATTTTCTTTTTTATCTTGTTTCATTTAAAAAAGCGAGTCTAAGATTTTCTATCAAAT
>OKRY01003640.1_pt1 | contig 11237 bp, 8 predicted proteins | sample 1601121 | NCBI WGS metagenome assembly OKRY01 (sample SAMEA3541546, study PRJEB24748) | human gut metagenome | biome: human gut; feature: human-associated habitat; material: faeces | place: China | collected 2012
TGATGGAGTTCTTGTTTGCACCTACAGTACCGTCAGCACCCAAGCCCCAGAATTTGCAGGAGATTGTGCCGTCGTTGCCTGTAACGTTAACTTCTTCGCCAACTTCCAGGGATGTGTTAGTAACGTCATCCACGATACCCAGTGTGAAGTGGTTTTTGGGTTTATCCAGTGTCAGGTTTGCATATACTGCCAGGAACTGTGCAGGTGTAACGTCCTTGGAACCCAGACCGTAACGGCCGCCAACTACAACGGGAGCGGATTCTGCTTCAAACAGTGCTGTACAAACGTCCATGTACAGAGGTTCGCCCTGTGCGCCGGGTTCTTTTGTTCTGTCCAGAACAGCGATCTTCTTCGCTGTTGCAGGGATAACCTCCAGCAGCTTTTCTGCTACGAAGGGACGGAACAGATGTACCTTAACCAGACCAACCTTTTCGCCCTTTGCTGTCAGGTAGTCGATTGTTTCTTCGATTGCTTCACAAGCGGAGCCCATAGCGATGATGATTCTGTCAGCATCAGCTGCGCCATAGTAGTTGAACAGTCTGTAATCTCTGCCTGTGATTCTGTTGATTTCGCCCATGTATTCTTCTACTACTGCGGGCAGAGCATTGTAGAATTTGTTTGCTGCTTCACGGCCCTGGAAGTAGATGTCGGGGTTCTGAGCTGTACCTCTGATAACGGGATGTTCGGGGTTCAGCGCATTTCTCTTGAATGTGTTTACTGCATCCATATCGATGATCTTTGCCAGTTCATCATAGTCGATGCATTCAATCTTCTGGATTTCGTGAGATGTACGGAAACCATCGAAGAAGTGCAGGAAAGGTACACGACCTTTGATTGCGGACAGGTGTGCAACGCAAGCCAGGTCCATAACCTCCTGTACGGAGTTGGAAACCAGCATAGCGAAACCTGTCTGACGACAAGCCATAACGTCGGAGTGATCACCGAAGATGGACAGTGCATGTGCAGCCAGAGCACGTGCTGTTACGTGGAATACGCAGGGCAGCAGTTCGCCGGCAATTTTGTACATATTGGGGATCATCAGCAGCAGACCCTGAGATGCTGTGTAGGTTGTTGTCAGCGCACCGGCTGCCAGAGAGCCGTGTACTGTACCGGAAGCACCTGCTTCGGACTGCATTTCTACTACTTTAACTGTCTGACCAAAAAGGTTCTTTTTACCATTCGCTGCCCAGTCGTCTGTTTTTTCAGCCATGGGAGAGGAAGGTGTGATGGGGAAGATACCGGCAACTTCTGTAAACGCATAGGAAGCGTATGCAGCAGCTTCGTTACCGTCCATCGTTTTCATTACTTTAGACATTTCTTTTTCTCCTCCTTTTAAAATTTAGAGAGTTCTGTTTGTTCCGAGGGATATCCCCCGTCTTTCATCTTTTGCAGCCATCAAAAATGGCGGCTCACCCTTTTTTCGGTATATAAAGAAAGTTTATCAATCATGTTGTCTTACAACAGCAATCTTCCCCTATACATCCGAAACGGGATTTTTTACGTAATTATTATACAATTAAATCTTTTTCATTTCAACAGCAAAATGAAAAAACCCCCGTTATGTTTCTAACAAGATACTTTTTGTGATGTTGCTTACATGTCTTTTGTTTTTTAAAATATTTTTATGCAAAATTATTTTTTGCTGACGATTATTATTTATTTTAATGTCTGACAACATTAAAAATTGTACAAAAATTTATACCATAAAAATATTTATCAAAAGAAGTTTGTGAATCAAAAAACAAACACCCTGTATACAGTGTATAAAATCGAATACATAGTTTTCCTCTATCTTTTTTTGCATTTACCAATTCGACAGGATAAACTGTCAAATCAGAAAATAAGATGTCTGATTTCATGATTTCAAACTTTTTTCTTTCTTCTTTCAAAAAAATAAAAAAGAGAGTGGATTTTTGCAAATTCCGCTCTCTCTGCTTTATTTTGTAAATATACCCTTATACTTTTTCCGCCAGATACTCTGCTCCGCCGTCAGCGGCTCTATCGTCTGTCCGCCCTCCGCATTGCGTCCAATCAAAATCAGCTCGCCATCCGCCGTCAGATAGAACTGCTCCGCCGTCCAATCCTCGCCTGCCTGCGCCTGTGCCGCCTCAAAAGAGGTCTGCGTCAGCATATCCGCAAGCGTTACAGCTCTCTGCCCCAGAAGGTCAAAGTTTTTTGCAAAGCGTACAGGCATGCCGTCTCTCGTCCCCTCCCAGAGAATCGAAAGAAAATCCTTCGTGCAGAAGCCTGTTGTCACCTGCACCTGCAAAAGGCTGTCCGCCGTATTTTCCTCCGCTATAAATGCTGCGATGTACTCCTGCATCTGCCGCATCAGGGAATCATTCAGGTTTTTTTCGTAATTCGCATCATTCAGCCCCACAATGACCGGCACATCCACAGAATATCCGCCGTTTTCCTCGTCCGCCGTCAGCTCCTTCACTGCCACTACAGGCTCCGTCCCATCCTTCATTTCCAACGTCACCTGCTTGGTTTCGTGGTTAAAGCGAACCTCCCCTGTATAGTACGCCGAAATAACCTCCTCGTCCACATACAGGCAGCCGTTAATCATATTCGGTTCATCCGGCAGAGTGACCGCATACCCATTCAGAACGGCATCCCGTTCCCCGGAACGCACGCGCAGCGTTCTGCCGCGGTAGGAAATCGCCGTTTGCTTCGTTTCCGTATCCCATTTTACCGTTCCACCCAGCGCTTCCATGGTATTGCGCAGGGGCAGCAAAAGCTTTTCTGTATCCTCAAAATAAAGCGGCATATTCTCCATATTTTCCAACGTTTTTACGCCGCCTTCTTCCTGCTCCGTTTCATTTTGTGCCGAGGTTTCCGTTGCCGTCACCTCTATTTTATTCCGCGTAATCAGCGTCATGGAAAGCGTCAGCGCACCTGCCAGAAGCACCGCACCTGCCGCCGCAATGATTGCAACCTTTTTTACTGTCATAATTCTCCCTCTCTCTGCTTTCGCTCAGAAAGTATTTTTTATTTCTGCATCATAAAAAATGCCGCCAGCTTTTCAGGAAATGTTGCCTCATCCTTGATCTCCGGCACTCTTTCAGGCAAATCCTTCCCCAGAAGAATTTCCTTTTCGTCCAGACGGATAGTGATATGCTTCGTATCCTTATCCCAGTGCATTTCCGCACCAATCAGATTTGTTAAGTCGCGCAGCTTATAATACGCCGCATCCCCCTTCGCTCGCCCCTCTATCTCCTTTGTCTCTCCGTCATAGGAAACCCTCACGGCATCGTATTTCACCTTATTGCCATCCGCAGAAAGGTCTATTTCCTTATCCAGAAAAGCGAACAGCTGCTTTGCATTTGGCGCAGAAATGTAATACGCACCCTTTTCATAATAGAACTCAATTCTGTCATCCGCCTCTGCCGTCTGCAGCTGCATCTCCTGCATTGTTCCCTTTCTCCAGGGGTTTGCGGCAGCAGGGTCTGTCGGGTCCCAGCCGCGGCGCACCGTATCGTTTCTGTTGACCTTCGGCACAGCGGCGGGCTGCAAGGGCTCCTTCACATCCCCACGATACATTCTCACGGTTGTGCCAATCGGACAGTTATCATAAATCCATTTTACATCCCGCACTGTCAGGCGGATGCACCCTGCGGATGCAGTTGTCCCCAATTTGTTGAATTCATCATATTCCAATGTGGTTTTGTCCTTTTCAAAATAAGGTACAGAATGAAAGAGATACGGCCCCGTAATGCGTGTGGCATACTGCCCCCACACATTCCCGTATAATGCGCGCCATTCGTATTTCGCACTCGTCCGGAATGTCCCTTCGGGGGTATCCGTGCCGCCGCTGCATCGAAACGCCTTAATGGGAACGGTATAATTTCCCGCCGCATCCTTTTCATACACCGTCACCACATTCGCCGTCAGGTTCACCGTTATGTAATAGGGACTTTTCGTTTTTTCTGCCGCAAATGCTGTGCCGCATAAGCCAAACAGCAGCAAACAGAATACCAATATGCCCAAGCTTCGTTTCTTCATGGTTCTTCTCCTTTGTTACACAGTTGCTTCAATTACCGAATTTTTCTCCTTATACATTATAAAAAAGGATTGCACAAGAATCAAGAAACACTTTCTTAAAAATCGTTGAATTTTTGAGAAATCTGCAAAAAAAAGAACAGGGAACGTCCTTTTCAGGCAATTCCCCGTCTGTTTGTTTAAATATTTTTCAAATCCTTAAAGCTTTGGAACAGGGTTCTGTAAAGCTCCTTATACAGCGTGAAGTATTTCGCATACGCACCATTCGCCGCCATATTCGGCTCGGAACTATCTTTTTTCCGCACCAGCGCATCACAGGCCGTCTCCAAATCGGAATAAATGCCTGCGCCAACGCCTGCCAAAATCGCCGCACCCAATGCGCCGCCCTGGTCAGACTGCACCGTGCTTACCGAACAGCCATACATATCTGCCAGCATTTGTCTCCAGAAGGGGCTTCTGCCGCCGCCGCCGCAGATCATCATATCCTCAATGGGTACGCCCATCTCACGGAACACCTCAACACATTCCCACTGGGAGAAGGAAATCCCCTCCATCACAGAGCGAATCAAATGCGGTCTTTCGTGCATGGCAGAAAGTCCAAAGAACACCCCTCTGCAATCCGGATCGGGATGCGGAGAGCGTTCCCCCATCAGGTAAGGCAGGTAAATCAGCTTTTCAGAACCGATAGGCACCCTTGCAGCCTCTGCCGTCATGATTTCATAAGGGTCTACGCCCTTTTCCGCAGCCTCTGCCATTTCCGGCGTGCAAACGTGATTGCGCAGCCATTGCAGAGAAAGCCCTGCCGCTTGTGTGCAACTCATTACCGTCCATTTGCCGGGTACAGAGGCACAAAGCGTATGCACTCTGCCCTTGGGATCAAGTGCCATTCGGTCGGAAACCGCATAAACCACCGCAGAGGTACCAATCGTGGTGAATGCCTTCCCTTGAGAAACAATGCCTGTCCCAATCGCTGCCGCAGGGTTGTCCCCCGCACCGCCAACCACAATCGTGCCTGCCGCAAGTCCTGTCAGCGCCGCCGCCTCCTGATGCACCTCGCCGGTTACATCCTGCGATTCATACATCTTGCCAAGCAGTCTTTTTTCAATGCCAAGTCCCTCCAGAATTTCATCCGACCATGTCCGCTTTGCAACGTCCATCAGCTGCATGCCGGAGGCATCGGAAACCTCCGTGGCATATTCGCCCGTCAGCTTATACCGAATATAGTCCTTCGGCAGAAGGATATGCGCGCATTTTGCGTACAACTCCGGCTCATGCTTTTTCACCCAGAGGATTTTTGCCGCCGTAAAGCCGGTTACCGCAGGGTTCGCCGTAATCTGAATGATTTTTTCCGCACCCAGCATACGGTTCATATCCTCGACCTCTTCGCCCGTTCTCTGGTCGCACCAGATAATCGAGCGGCGCAGCACCTCGCCGTTTTCATCCAGCATAACCAGTCCGTGCATCTGTCCGGAAAGCCCAATGCCCTTGATATCTGCCACATCCACGCCGGAGGCTTGCAGCACCGCCTGCACACCCTGCACTACTGCGTTCCACCAGTCCTCAGGCTCCTGCTCTGCCCAGCCGTTCTGCTCCTGATATAAGGGATATTCAAATGTTTTTGCTGTGATTGGGTTGGCATCCCTGTCAAACAGAACCGTTTTCGTGCCGGAGGTACCAATATCAATCCCCAGTAAATATTCCATAGTCACACCGCCATTTCTTTCGCATGCATCACAGCTTGATAACAGCCTTTACCACGTTTTCCTTATCGTTGATAGCAGCCTCGTATGCCTCCTGAATGTGTTCAAAATCGAATTCATGGGTTGCTACCATGCCGATGTCAATGCCGTTTGCAACTGCGGAAATTGCCTTTGCATACAGATTTCTGTAACGAAATACGGATTCGATTCTTGCTTCCTTTGCCATAATCTGACCAAAGTTGAATTTTACTTCTGGGTCAGCCGCCATACCTACCAATGTGATAGTACCGCCCTTCTTTACCAGATAAGGTGTCTGTGCGATGGTAACGGGAGAGCCTGCTGTTTCAAATACCTTTTCAATCCCTACGCCGTTTGTAAATGCTTCTACTTCCTTCAGCACATCCTTTTCCTTCGCATTGATTACTCTGGTTGCGCCCAGCTTCATTGCGTAGTCCAGACGCTTCTGCGCCATATCTACCACTGTGATATCCGTTGCACCGCAAGCCTTGCAAGCCAACAGTGTCATCAGACCGATACAGCCGGAGCCAAGGATAATGCACTGGTCGCCCATGCCAACCTTGCCCTGGTGTGCCGCATGCAGACCAACAGCAAAAGGCTCAATCAGTGCGCCTTCCTTTGTGGACATCCCTTCGGGCAGCTTGAAGCACATATCCGCAGGGAATGTGATATAGTCCTCATTGCAGCCCTGCACAGGAGGAGTTGCAAGGAAAACAACATCGGGGCACAGGTTATATCTGCCGGATTTACAGAATTCGCAGTGACCGCAGGTGATACCGGGTTCTAATGCAACCTTGTCGCCCACCTTCAGGTCTGTTACGCCTTCGCCCAGTTTTTCTACAACGCCGCCTGCTTCATGACCCAGCATCAGTTCGCCGTCAACCACGAAGTCGCCGCATCTGCCGTCCTTGAAATAATGCACATCGGAACCACAAATCCCAACATATTCAATCTTCACCAGAACCTCGCCCGCCTTGGGTTCGGGAACTGGGGTTTCTCTGATTTCCATTTTGTTCAATCCAACCATATAAGCTGCTCTGTTTTTCATCTTTTATCTCCTCGCTTTCGCTTTATTGAAATACACAGTTTTATCAGTTTTCGGGAACCTCTCCTGCAAAACGCTCTCCCTTTTATGATAACAGTATAGACGGAATTATGCAAGAATTACACACCTTCCAAAGTACAGTTTTTCATGAAAAAAATAGAGGTATCACTCCCGGAAAACCCGAAAATGATACCTCATATTTACAAATCAATCACGAAAAACAGATTTACCTTCTATTATTCTGTAATCTGACCGTTCTTTTTGTACATTTCAACGTATTCGTCTACGTTGTCAGCAGTAATCAGAACTTCTTCGATATCTGTGTCGATCTGTGTTTCTTCGCCTGTCAGCAGCTTGTGTACTGTGTCAAGGTTCAGAGCAGCCAGGTCGATTGCGGACTGCAGGCATGTAGATGTCATGGAACCATCCTGAATCAGCAGGCAAGCCTCTGCTGTACCGTCAACGCCATATACCAGCATATCTTTGTAAGTGGGGTTGCCCTTTACAACCTCCAGCGCACCTGCTGCCATGTTATCGTTCATAGAGATAACTGCATCAATCTTGCCGTGTGCTGTTGTCCAGTCTTCCATCAGAGCCATAGCTTCGTCCTTGTTCCAGTTTGCGAAGTCTTCGCCTACAATCTGAACGTCAGGTCTCTGGTCAAAGAATACTTCCTGCCATGCGATACGTCTCTGGTCAGCGTGGAAGTTGCCGGAGGGCCCCTTCAGAACAACAACCTTCGCATTTTCGGGAACCTGTGTCAGTGCCAGCTCAGCGTTAACCTGTGCCTGATTGTAAGGATCGGCATCGACAGAGGATGCACCTTCAATGCCTTCAATTCTGGAGTTGGTTGTGATTGCAACCAGACCTGCCTGTACAATTTTTTCAACGTAGGGTCTCTGTGCTTCGCCGTTGTTGGGCTGCACGATGATTGCATCGTAGCCGTTTGCGATTGCGTTTTCGATTGCAGCGTTTTCCTTTGCATCGTCAGCCTGACCATCGAATACCTTCAGCTCGATGTCGTCATACTTGTCTGCTGCCGCTACCATTTCGTTTGCCAGCCATGCTGCAAAAGAGTCAGACTGCGCTCTTGCAATATACGCTACCTTGTAGGTTTTATTGCTGTCATCGCCGCCTGCGGAATCTCCGCCGCCGCAGCCTGTCAGAGCGGTTGCCGCCATAGCCAGTGCCATAAATGCTGCTAAATACTTTTTCATTTTACTCTCTCCCTTTCTTCTTGAAATTACCTTTTTGAGAACATTTTTGCTTTATTTACATTTGATTGATCAAATGAAAGCCATATCATTGGGTTACGCCTTTGCCGCAGGCTCCTTCTTTTCATCCTTTTTCTGCAGGATAACCTTGGGCGATTTTTTATTCTTGAAGTTGATATCATACAGAACAGCCGCTACGATGATGATACCCTTTACCACCTGCTGAATGTAAGAGTCTACGCCCTGCAGGTTCATGATGTTGTTCAGACAGCCGATGATGAAGGAACCGATTAAGGAGCCGGAGGTTGTCCCGACACCGCCGGAGAAGCTTGTACCGCCGACAATGGCAGCCGTCAGACCTTCCATTTCGTAGCCTACCGCACCATTCGGCAGACCTGCGTTTACACGCGCCATGAACAGCACGCCGGCAATCCCGACCAGAACACCGTTAATCAGGAATGCCATGTATTTGGATTTTACAACATTGATGCCGGATGCGATAGAGGCCTCCTCATTGCCGCCGATGGCATAGAAGGAACGTCCCAATCGTGTCTGGTTCATAATATACGAAATAATAATCGTCGCCAGAACAGTAAAGATAACGGGAATGGGAACAGGACCGATTTTCCCCTGCCCGACTACAGCGTATTTCCCAATCTGCAAAATATTCTGTCCGGAGGTATACAGCAGTGCCAGACCTCTCGCCGCCATCTGCGTTGCCAGTGTCACGATGAACGCAGGCAATGCGAAGTTTGCAACAAACAATGCGTTAATCATGTTGAAGATAACCGCAACACCGATGGAAACGGCAAACGCCACTGCCATAGAGCCGGTCGCCTTATACGCACTGACGGAAAGCACACCCGAAAGGGCAAGCACCGCACCCGAGGACAAGTCCAGCAGACCGGATACGATCAGCACCATTTCACCATACGCCAGAATAGTCGCTACCGCCAGCTGCACTGCAATATTGGTAATATTTCTGTGGCTCAAGAAATTGGGGTTCATCACAGAAGATACGATAATCAATACCAGCAGAACAAAGAAAATTTCTGCATTAACTCTTTTGATTTATTATTTTTCACTTTTGATCTCCTCCTTTATTTATTCCTGAATAATGCTATGTGTCCCTGTCGCATAAACCATGATAGCCTCCTGAGAGAATTCCTCCCGTTTCAGCTCGCCTGCAATATGGCCCTGGTTCATCACATAAATTCTGTCACACATACCAATCAATTCGGGCAGCTCAGAGGAAACCATTACAACTGCTTTACCCGCCTGTGCCACTTCTGTCATCAGTTTATAAATTTCAAATTTCGCGCCAACGTCAATCCCTCTTGTGGGCTCGTCCAGAATCAGCACCTCAGGGTCACGCATCATCCATTTTGCCAGCAGCACCTTCTGCTGGTTCCCGCCGGAAAGAGACTGAATCGGCGTTTCCTGTGTCGGTGTTTTTACGCTCATTTTATCAAAATATTTTGCAACCATTGCTTCTTCTTCTTTTCTATGGGAACGCCCGCCATAGAAGAATTTTTCCAAGGCTGCAAGGCTCGCATTTTCGCGCACGCTTCTCATGGGGATAATGCCGTAACGGCGGCGATCCTCCGAAAGCATAACCATGCCTGCCTTTGTTGCATCGGCTACCCGTTTGATTTTGATTTCCTTGCCGTGTACCGTTACCGTACCGCCGTCAATGGGGTCAAGCCCGAACAGGCAACGCATCACTTCCGTACGCCCTGCACCGACCAGCCCTGCAAAGCCAACGATTTCGCCCTTGCCTACATGGAAGGTTACATCCTCAAACAGCTGACCGCTCTTGAGGTCTTTTACCTCAAGCAAAGGCTCACCAATCTCAATATTCTCCTTGGGATATACATTTTCCATACGACGGCCTACCATCAGCGCGATAACCTCGTCAATATTTGTATCCTCCGCACGCATACTCTTTACAACCGTACCGTCACGGAATACCGTAATATCATCCGCAATGCGGAATACCTCATCCATCTTATGAGAGATATAAACAATCGCACAGCCCTTTGCCTTCAAAAGCGCAATCTTCTTGAACAGCAGCTCAACCTCCTTCTGCGTAATGGAGGACGTAGGCTCGTCCATCACAACGATAGACGCATCGTTGGAGATTGCCTTCAGGATTTCCAGCATCTGAATATCGGAGGTAGTCAGCGTTTTCAGCTTATCCGTTGCCTTATAGGGCAAATGCTCCTCCTTCAGCAGCCTTTCGGTTTTTTCGCGCACCTCGCGCCATTTTACTCTGCCCATCCCATCCACAGGCAAGCGTCCCAGAAAAATATTTTCCTCTACGGACATTTCGGGAACATAGTTCAACTCCTGCGCAATCATGGCAATTCCGAGAGATCTTGCCATAATGGGATCTTTGATTTTCACCGATTTCTCATCCACAAAAATTTCGCCGGCATCCGGCTTATAAATCCCGTTGATAATCTTCATCAATGTAGACTTGCCCGCGCCGTTTTCACCGCACAGCGCATGTACAGTCCCTTTTCTGACTGTAAAGTCGATTTTATCCAAAGCCTTTACACCCGGAAAAGATTTTTCGATTTTTGAAACCCGAAGTTTGATGTCATCCCCCATAGGTTCCTCCCTTCCGTAATCACAGACCCAAACGTCTGCTTACTGTTTCATTTGTTCTTCCGTTCCGACCCACTTCCAAAGGTCATTCTCCGGTGCTGTTTTTTTACATCCTTTATGTAACATTCTTTTTCTGTACATATCTGAGTTTAGTATATACTCAAATGTGCCAAAGTGTCAAGATACTGTATGAAATCCTCTATTCAATTTGAATAAAAGAACTCCATTCAAATCAGAATAATTAAATGCACTTTCTATAGAAAGTGTCTTTTCGGCTTGTCTAATGTGTGACATTGTTTTAACAAAAATACACTCGTCCGCATCCGAAAAACACAGCACTGTTTCCTGCGGATTTTACGCAGATTTTACAGTTTATCCTATTATATTTCATCCACAAAAATATTTCAACCGATAGCACCTGACAAATTTTTCCACAAAAGAAAAGCACAGGAAGCCTCCTGCGCCTTTCTTTTTCTAATGAAATTTTAATCTTTCTTAGCCAATAAATAATGCCACCATGCCGAGCACCACAGATGCCGCCGCCAGCAGCTTTGCCGCCAGTGCTGCATTTTTGCTCTTGCCGCAAAGCCGCACCAGAACCGCTACAACCGCCAATGCACCAAAGCCCCACGAAATCATCTGCTCCTT
>OKRY01003642.1_pt1 | contig 11230 bp, 12 predicted proteins | sample 1601121 | NCBI WGS metagenome assembly OKRY01 (sample SAMEA3541546, study PRJEB24748) | human gut metagenome | biome: human gut; feature: human-associated habitat; material: faeces | place: China | collected 2012
ATTGTCAAATGTAATGCGTCCCTATTATGTGATAGCTTTAGGAGCACCACATATAATCCAACAAATCCACAAAGATATTACGGCTGAAAAAAGGTCTGCATTGGCTGGGTATAAAAATGAATCCTTGTTCGGCTTTGATTTCGAGATGAATTCTCCACAAATGAGAGATAACCAGACTGGTGTAATATTCCTTGATCAGAAATATAAAATCCAATCAAAAGCCAGTAGTGTAGTTCTTGAGTATGATGTGTCTAAACTACCTTCAAGTCTATTGTCAGATATTGATTCACTCATTAAGCATACGACTATAATCACATGCAACGACAGAGAGAACCAGCAGTTGATAAATGGGGAAAACTATAATATCAAATGTACAGATAAACTTCTTACAATACATATAAAAGACAAAACAGATCTCTGTATTCCCGGAAAACTACTTATTCGATTGGGTTGGTGGATGCCATCTTGGATTGAGAAATTAACGGATCGGCAAGATACTAATCCAAAAAACTGTCAAACATTCAATTTAGCATATTTATTAGGCCCATTTAGTGTACTGAATAATGGTAAAAATGGAGGCTTTTTGGATAATGAGGATTCAAATATAATAGAACTAACAAATAAATAATAAAATATAATAACACTATGGATTTATCATCTTTATTTTCATGGGCGACGGATATTAGTGAGCTTTCATCTAATTCACCGTATGCTCAATTCTACAAAGACTACTTTATTGAATCAAGTGTTTGTGGAGAGGTATTTGGTATAGGTGTCGCAATTGCAATTTTGGTTTCAGCAGCATTCTATTTCGGTATAGGTAATTTTGTCTATCAACTGTCAAAACGTATAGTTTGGGGAAGTGCACTGCTAATGACAGGTGCTGTTGTTTTTTTCGTATCCGAGTCCTATATCGTCGGAGTAGATGCAGGTGATGTGTCAGCTAGTACAGGGCTGTATTTAAGTAGTTATCAAACAGAAGATAGCCTGACTAAAGAACTGAAGTCGGACAAAGCAAAACCTATACATAAAAAGGCTCAAGCATACCGGGATGAATTCAGAGAAGGCATTGTAACGCTTCCTGAAGACATTGCTATTATTAATATGATATATGCATTGTTGTTTTTTATAGGTCTTTCATTTGCCTTTAAATCTCATACAACTCATGCGAAAGCTATCCCAGTATAAAAGTATAAAATAAACAAGCGTATAAATATGAGTAAACTATTTTTATTTGCAGTTGGCGGTACTGGTGCAAGAGTTTTAAGGTCGTTCACTATGTTAATTGCCTCTGGTCTTCAAGGGTTCGATAGTTCTACAGAGATTGTACCCATTATTATTGATCATGACCGCCAATGTGGAGACAAAAAAAGGGCTACGGACATGATTCTGCGCGATGAAATCGCTGCTTTGCTCACAGAGAACAACTCGGATGATGTGGACGACTTTGAAACTCCTGTTACGAAGAAGCCATACGTGATTATGGTAGTGGGAGTGAATGGTGTAGGAAAAACCACGACTATAGGCAAACTGGCTTATCAGTTTAAGAAAGCCGGCAAATCCGTTTATCTGGGTGCTGCCGATACTTTCCGTGCAGCGGCGGTGGAGCAGCTGGTTATCTGGGGAGAACGTGTGGGGGTTCCCGTCATTAAACAGAAAATGGGTGCTGACCCTGCTTCTGTGGCATTTGATACTTTGAGTTCAGCAGTAGCCAATAATGCCGATGTGGTGATTATAGATACCGCTGGACGTCTGCATAATAAAGTGGGTCTGATGAACGAGCTGACCAAAATTAAGAATGTAATGAAGAAGGTTGTGTCGGATGCTCCGAATGAGGTATTGCTTGTTTTGGACGGTTCCACCGGACAGAATGCATTTGAGCAGGCCAAGCAGTTTACTTTGGCAACGGAGGTTACGGCAATGGCTGTAACCAAGCTGGACGGAACGGCTAAAGGCGGCGTTGTAATCGGAATCTCCGACCAGTTTAAGATTCCGGTAAAGTACATCGGTCTGGGAGAAGGTATAGAGGACTTGCAGGTGTTCCGTAAAAAAGAGTTTGTCGATTCATTGTTCGGAGGGAATGCATGAAACGGAAAACTATTGATATCATAACATTAGGCTGCTCTAAAAATTTAGTGGACTCGGAGCATTTGATGCGCCAGCTGGAGGAAGCGGGCTTTCATGTGACGCATGATACCGAGCATCCGAAAGGAGAGATTGCCGTAATTAATACCTGTGGTTTCATCGGCGATGCAAAAGAGGAGTCCATCAATATGATTCTTGAATTTGCGCAGGCCAAGGAAGAAGGCGAGTTGGAGAAACTCTATGTTATGGGTTGCCTTTCGGAACGTTATCTGAAGGAACTGGCAATTGAAATTCCTCAGGTGGATAAATTTTATGGTAAGTTCAATTGGAAAGAGTTGCTGCAGGACTTGGGTAAGGCATACCATGATGAACTGCACATAGAGCGTACACTGACCACTCCTCAGCATTATGCCTATCTGAAAATATCGGAAGGATGCGACCGCAAATGTTCTTATTGTGCCATCCCTATTATTACGGGCCGACATGTGTCGCGTCCTATGGAAGAAATCCTGGACGAGGTGAAGTATCTTGTGGCCCGCGGAGTGAAAGAGTTTCAGGTTATTGCGCAGGAATTGACCTATTATGGCGTAGATTTATATAAGAGGCAGATGTTGCCCCAATTAATTGAAAAAATCTCAGAAATTCCAGGTGTGGAATGGATACGTTTGCATTATGCTTATCCGGCTCATTTCCCGATGGATTTATTCCGCGTAATGCGCGAGCGTCCCAATGTATGTAAATATATGGATATTGCCTTGCAGCATATCAGTGATAATATGTTGGAGAAAATGCGCCGTCATGTTACTAAAGAGGATACTTATCGGTTGATAGAAAAGTTTCGGGAAGAAGTGCCGGGAATTCATTTGCGTACTACGCTTATGGTGGGGCATCCAGGAGAAACGGAAGCTGACTTTGAAGAGTTGAAGGAGTTTGTCCGCAAGGTGCGCTTCGATAGAATGGGGGCATTTGCATATTCCGAGGAGGAAGGTACGTATGCCGCTGCCCATTACGAAGACAGCATTCCTCAAGAAGTAAAGCAAGCCCGGTTGGATGAATTGATGTCCATCCAGCAAGGTATTTCTGCCGAACTGAGCGCAGCAAAGGTAGGCAGGCAGATGAGAGTAATAATCGACCGTCTGGAAGGTGATTACTATATCGGACGTACGGAGTTCGATTCTCCCGAAGTAGACCCGGAAGTGCTGATTGAATGTGGTGATGAACCGTTGGAGATTGGTGGCTTTTATCAGGTAGAGATAATAAATTCCGATGATTTCGACCTTTTTGGACGGATTATTTAAATATTTCCTTTCGTACTTCTTGTGTATGTGGGGAAGATTTGCTAATATAGCACAGTAGTTCACAATTTTAAAGCTTGGATTTTGAATAACAAAGAATTTACTTCGGAATTGTCACGCAGGTTAGGGTATACTTTGAAGGATACTTCGGAGTTGGTTACTTCTTTACTGTCGGATATGACGCGGCAACTGGAAGAAGGGAATATGATTTCCATACAAGGTTTTGGAACATTCGAAGTGAAAAAGAAAGCGGAACGTATATCCGTAAATCCAACAACCAAACAGCGTATGCTGGTTCCGCCTAAACTGGTGTTAACTTATAAACCCAGTACTTTGCTAAAGGATAAGTTTAAGTGATCTTTCTTTTAAAATCTTCCATATTATGAATGAAAAACTAAACATACAGGATCTGATTGACTTGCTGGCTGAAAAGCATGGCATGAGCAAGAAGAATGCCGATAGTTTTGTGAAAGAGTTTTTCCAACTGATTGAAGAAGCGTTGGAAAAAGACAAGTATGTGAAGATTAAAGGCTTGGGCGCTTTTAAACTGATTGATGTGGAAAGCCGGGAGAGTGTAAATGTCAATACTGGGGAACGCTTTGAGATACAGGGCCATACCAAAGTCTCATTTACTCCGGAGCCTGCTCTGAAAGATATTATCAATAAGCCGTTTGCACATTTTGAAACAGTAGTGCTCAATGAAGGTACTGTTTTAGAAGATACCCCTGTAGATAGTGGCAGTGAGGAAGATGAAGATACGGAGCAGAAAGTGGAAGATGTTGTGCCGGAAGTGGTTGCCGGTAGTGCGGTTGAGACACCGGAGATTGCGGAGAAAATCGATAGTCCTGTCGAACCGGAACCTGTAGAAGAAGCCGTTGTTCCTGTGGAGACTGTGGCTTCGGAGGAAGTTAATGAAGAGAGGGTGGAGGTTATCAAAACTGCCGGCCCGGCTGAATCTTCCGCAATGAAATACTTCATTGCCATCGTGGCTCTTGTGGTATTGCTATGTGCAGGAACCGTCGCTTATTTGTATTATCCTGATTGGTTTGACGGATTATCGGCTGAATCACCTGTGGAGGAAACCGCTGACAATGAAGCTGGCAATGCGGCAGGTAATACGGTCTTGATGGATAGTGTCGGTGTTAAGGACAGTGTGGTGATTGCCGTAAAAGATACTGTGTCGAAGAAGCTGATTGCTGAGCCTGTAATAAAACAGCAGGAAGCACCGGTTGCCGTCAGACAGCCTGTGGTGGCAGCCGCTACATCTGCTTCCCAGCCGAAAAAAGAGAAGAAAGTTGAGTATGTACCCGATTCTACCAATTATACCATTGCAGGAACGCAGGCGACATACACGATAAAGCCGGGTGAGACATTGACCAGAGTGGCTCTTCGTTTTTATGGAACTAAAGCGTTATATCCATATATAGTAAAGCATAATCCGGACGTTATCAAAAAACCGGATAATGTACCTGCGGGCACAACAATAAAGATACCTAAATTAGTGAAGAAGCAGTAAAAAGATACTGCTTCTTTTTTGTTAAATACTCAGAGCTTGTTTAAATATTCTTGAAGAAGTATTTTCTTCAAGAATATTTGAGTTTCTTCCTGGTCTGTTTTCCTCTTTTTATCCGTTACATAGCCTGCTATGCTCTTAGTAAAAACAGAAAAATATTTTCAAAGAAGAACTCTTGAAAAGAATGCTGAACAAAATTAAACAGGCTCTAAACTCTATGAAAGTAGTTTAATCTAAAGGTTTCACATTGTTTTTTAATAAAAATTAGTTGCTATGGTTAATTTATTCCCGTACTTTTGGAAACGAATTATAATTACCGGTGTATGGCCGGGCGAAAACGAAAAATTAAACATTAAAATACATTGATTTATGGCTGAAACAATTGATATCCGCGAATTGAACGAGCGGATTGAAAGACAAAGTGCTTTCGTTACCAATCTTACTACGGGCATGGACCAGGTTATTGTAGGACAAAAGCACCTGGTAGAGTCGTTGTTAATCGGTTTGTTGTCTGACGGACATGTGTTGTTGGAAGGTGTGCCCGGTTTGGCAAAAACATTGGCTATCAAAACACTGGCTTCATTGATTGATGCACAATATAGCCGTATTCAGTTTACACCTGACTTGTTGCCGGCGGACGTTATCGGTACGATGGTTTACAGCCAGAAAGATGAAGCTTTTCAGGTAAAGAAAGGACCTGTATTTGCCAATTTTGTATTGGCCGATGAAATTAACCGTGCTCCGGCCAAGGTGCAAAGTGCTTTATTGGAAGCTATGCAGGAACGCCAGGTTACCATAGGTAAGGAAACATTCAGACTGCCTGAACCTTTTTTGGTGCTTGCAACTCAGAATCCTATCGAACAAGAGGGTACGTATCCGTTACCTGAAGCGCAGGTAGACCGTTTCATGCTGAAGGTAGTTATCGACTATCCTAAACTGGAAGAAGAAAAATTAATTATACGCCAGAATATAAACGGAGAAAGACTGAATGTAAAGCCTATTCTGAAAGCAGACGAGATTATCGAAGCGCGTAAGGTCGTACGTCAGGTATATTTGGATGAAAAGATTGAAAAATATATTGTCGATATTGTATTTGCAACCCGTTATCCGGAGAAGTATGATTTGAAAGAACTGAAAGATATGATCGGATTCGGCGGTTCCCCTCGTGCATCTATCAATCTGGCATTGGCGGCACGCAGTTATGCTTTCATCAAACGCCGTGGCTATGTTATCCCGGAAGATGTGCGCGCCGTGGCACATGATGTATTGCGCCACCGCATCGGTCTGACTTATGAAGCTGAAGCAAGTAATATGACTTCGGATGAAATCGTCAGCAAAATATTGAATAAGGTTGAAGTGCCCTAATGTAAACAATTTGTTTACTATTTATGTATTACTGAATGGAAACAACTGATTTATTAAAAAAAGTCCGTCAGATTGAGATAAAGACGCGCGGATTGTCCAATAATATTTTTGCGGGCCAGTATCATTCGGCTTTCAAAGGTAGAGGTATGGCTTTTTCCGAAGTGCGTGAATATCAGTTTGGTGACGATATACGCGACATAGACTGGAATGTAACGGCTCGTTTTCATAAACCCTTTGTGAAGGTGTTTGAAGAAGAACGTGAATTGACTGTAATGTTGCTGGTAGATGTTTCCGGTAGTCTGGAGTTCGGTACTGTGAAGCAGATGAAGAAAGATATGGTGACGGAAATAGCTGCTACATTGGCTTTTTCCGCCATTCAAAATAATGATAAAATCGGTGTCATCTTCTTTTCAGACCGGATAGAAAAGTTTATTCCACCCAAGAAGGGACGTAAACATATACTATATATCATTCGCGAATTGCTTGATTTCCGTCCGGAAAGTCGCCGGACCAATATCCGTCTCGGCTTGGAGTATCTTACGAATGTTATTAAGCGTCGTTGTACGGCTTTTGTCTTATCGGACTTCATCGACCAGGAGAGTTTTAAAAATGCCATGACTATTGCCAATCGGAAGCATGATGTTGTGGCTATTCAGGTATACGACCGCCGTGTAGAGGAGTTACCTGCTGTGGGGCTGATGAAAATAAAAGATGCGGAAACGGGTCACGAACAATGGATTGATACTTCTTCGCGTGCCGTACGGCGTGCTCATCGTGATTGGTGGGTGAATAAGCAGACGGAACTGAATGATACATTTACTAAGAGCAATGTAGATAATGTGTCAGTACGTACGGACCAGGATTATGTGAAAGCATTGATGAATTTATTTGCGAAAAGAAACTAATCGGAGAATGAAAAGATATTTATTTCTGATAACGCTGTTGACAGCATTGACGGGTAGGATAATAGCCCAGTCGGTGACAGTGGATGCTACAATTGATTCCTTGCAAATCCTTATCGGGGAGCAGGCCAAGATTAAGCTTCAGGTTTCATTGGACACTGATAAGCGCGCTATTCTTCCTGCCTATACTGATACTTTGGTGCGTGGAGTGGAAATTGTTGATATAGCCAAGCCCGATACACAGATGCTGAATGACGGCAGGCGCTCGTTGATAACTCAGGAGTACACCGTAACTTCCTTTGACTCGGCATTATATTATTTGCCCCCGATGGAGGTGCTTGTTGATAATAAGGCATATCGCTCCAAAGCTTTGGCATTGAAAGTGTATTCCATGCCGGTAGATACGTTGCATCCCGATCAGTTTTTTGGTCCTAAACCCGTAATGAAAGCACCTTTTGCATGGGAAGACTGGTATACGTCTATCGCTTGTGCTGTATTGTTTGTGCCGTTCCTGTTGCTGTTTATCTATCTTGTGAAACGTATTCGCGATAACAAACCGATAATTCGTAAGGTGAAGGTAGAACCGAAACTGCCGCCGCATCAGTTGGCTATGCAGGAAATAGAACGCATCAAAGGTGAGAAAGTATGGCAGAAAGGACAATCGAAGGAGTATTATACAGAATTAACAGATGCTATTCGTACTTATATAAAAGACCGTTTCGGTTTCAATGCATTGGAAATGACTTCCTCTGAAATCATTGATAAACTATTGGAAATGAATGATAAAAATGCAATATCGGATTTGCGTATCCTGTTCCAAACCGCGGATTTAGTGAAGTTTGCCAAACATAATCCACTGATGAATGAGAATGATGCAAATTTGATTAATGCGATTGACTTTATCAATGAAACAAAGGAAAAAGAAGATGAAAATGCCAAGCCGCAGCCTACTGAAATTACTATCATTGAAAAACGTTCCTTGCGTACCAAGATACTGCTTGGTGCAGGTATCGTTGCTTTAACGGCAGCACTTGCCGGTTCACTGATATATATAGGTTTGGAGCTGTATAACTATTTTGCCTGAAAGTAAAAGCAGGGAGATACGCTTCAATCATAAATCATAATTTGTAAAATTGTAAATATCATGGTTTTTGCCAATATTGAATATTTATTTTTGCTGCTGTTGCTTATACCTTATATAGTATGGTATATCATGAGGCGGAAGAATAGTGAAGCCACGCTTCAAATTTCAGACGCTCGTGTATATGCGCATGCTCCTAAGAGCTATAAGAATTACTTGCTGCATGCACCATTTGCATTGAGGATAATAGCTTTAGCTTTGATTATTATCGTTTTAGCCAGGCCGCAAACTACTGATAGCTGGCAGAATAGTGAAATAGAGGGTATTGATATAATGCTTGCCATAGACGTTTCCACCAGTATGTTGGCTGAAGATTTGAAGCCGAATCGCCTGGAAGCGGCCAAGGATGTGGCGGCAGAGTTTATCAATGGTCGTCCGAATGACAATGTCGGCATCACGCTATTCGCCGGAGAAAGTTTTACGCAATGTCCGTTGACGGTAGATCACGCCGTGCTTTTGAATTTGATAAAGGACGTAAAATGTGGTCTTATTGAGGATGGCACGGCAGTGGGTATGGGTATTGCCAATGCGGTTACCCGGCTGAAAGACAGCAAAGCCAAATCGAAAGTGATTATTCTTTTAACAGACGGCACGAATAATAGAGGAGATATTTCTCCGTTGACGGCTGCCGAGATAGCTAAAAGTTTCGGTATCCGTGTTTATACTATCGGTGTAGGTACTAACGGTATGGCTCCATATCCTTATCCGGTAGGTGGAACTGTGCAGTATGTCAATATGCCGGTTGAGATTGATGAAAAGACCCTGACACAAATTGCCGGAACAACGGATGGTAATTATTTTCGCGCTACGAGCAATTCGAAGTTGAAAGAGGTATACGAGGAAATAGATAAGCTGGAGAAAACGAAACTGAACGTAAAAGAATACAGCAAGCGCCAGGAAGAGTATCGCTGGTTTGCACTGGCAGCTTTCTTATGTGTGCTGTTGGAAGTTCTGTTACGTAATTCAATATTGAAGAAGATACCGTAGTATACGCATCCTTTTTCTCAGGATATTGTATTTTGTACAAGTTTAGTAAATAGTAAATCGTAAAAATAATAAATAAAGAAATGTTTCGATTTGAAGAACCTGCATATTTGTACTTGTTGCTGTTGTTGCCCTTGTTAGCAGCCTTCTACTTGTATTCCAATTATCGGCGACGGAAGAATATCCGCAAATTCGGTGATCCGGAACTGATGGCACAGTTGATGCCGGATGTATCCAAGTATCGTCCGGATGTGAAGTTTTGGATGGTATTTGTTGCTATCGGTCTGTTTTCTGTATTGTTGGCGCGTCCACAGTTTGGTTCTAAACTGGAAACAGTGAAGCGTCAGGGAGTTGAAGTGATGATTGCATTGGATATTTCCAATTCGATGCTGGCACAAGACGTACAGCCCAGTCGTTTGCAGAAGGCAAAGAGACTTGTTGCGCAGTTGGTGGATAAAATGGAGAATGATAAAGTAGGTATGATTGTTTTTGCGGGTGATGCATTTACACAGCTTCCTATTACAAGCGATTATATATCAGCCAAGATGTTTTTGGAGTCTATAGATCCTTCATTGATTTCCAAACAAGGTACAGCAATTGGGGCAGCCATTAATTTGGCCTCCCGTAGTTTTACTCCGCAAGAGGTGGCGTCCCGGCTGTCGAACCGGGCGAAGGCCCCGTACAGAAACCGCCCGTTCCGGGGGATGTTCTGCAGAAGCTCCTCCCGGGAGCAGTTGTTGGTCACGTTGCACCGCCCCTTGCCGGTGATGTTCAGTTTTTTGCCCAGACGGTCGTTGGGCTCCAGCAGCGTCACCTGTCCGCCGCCCTCGGCGGCGGCGATAGCCGCCATCAGGCCGGCGGCTCCTCCGCCCACCACCGCGATACGCTTATGATTCATCTTCCGTTTTCCCGAATATGTTGTATTTGGACCAGACATTCTCCAGCTGGGAGAAGGTGCCGGATACTTCCTCGTTTTTCTGCCGCCCCACCGCCACGATCAGTGCGTTCAGCAGGCTCAGGGGAGCAGCCATGGAGTCCACAAAGGAGATCATATCGCTGCGCACCAGCAGCGATACCGTGGCCATCCGGTAAAGGGGCGACATCTGCCCGTCGGTGATGGCCACCACGTCGGCGCCCCGGTCCCGGGCATACTCCACGGCGTGGATGGCCATCTGGGAGTACCGGGGGAAGCTGATGCCCACCAGCACGTCCCCGGGGCCAATCTGGCTGAGCTGCTCGAAGATCTCGCCGGCGGCGGCATTCTGCACCAGGGTGACGTTCTTGAACATCAGGTGCAGATAAAAGTTCAGATACCCCGCCAGAAATGCCGACGACCGCACGCCCATCAGATAGATATGGCTGGCCGTCAGCAGCCGGTCCACCACCTGGTCAAAGGCGGCCCGGTCCACGCTTTCGATGGCGGTGTGGATGCTGTTCATGTCCCGCTGCATCACGCCGGTGAGCACATCCTGCTCCTGCATCTGATCCCGGGACACCTGGATGCGCTGCAGGGACGTGAGCTTGCCCCGGACCAGCTCCTGCAGGGCCCGCTGCATATTGGGGTACCCGTCGTACCCCAGCTGGGAGGCGAACCGCACCACCGTGGACTCGCTGACCTGGGCCTTGCGCCCCAGGTGCCCGGCGGTCATAAACGCCGCCTTGTCATAATTCATCAGAATATAGTCGGCAATGCGCTTCTGCCCCCGGGAAAAGCTGTCCGTCCGGCTTCGTATGGTCTGGAGCACGTTTTTGCTCACGACTTCTCGCTTCCTTCCAAATCGCGCAGCTCCTGCTGCGTCAGATACCGCCACTGCCCCACTGGTAGGTCCCCCAGCGTCAGCGTGTGCTCCCGCACCCGCTGCAAGCGCCGCACCGCCAGTCCCGCCTGGCGGCACATCCGGCGGATCTGGCGGTTTTTTCCCTCATGGATGGTGACGGACAGGGC
>OKRY01003645.1_pt1 | contig 11224 bp, 9 predicted proteins | sample 1601121 | NCBI WGS metagenome assembly OKRY01 (sample SAMEA3541546, study PRJEB24748) | human gut metagenome | biome: human gut; feature: human-associated habitat; material: faeces | place: China | collected 2012
CCAAACGGCTGGAAAGCTTCGACACCGGCGAGGCCGCACAGTTTCAGGCAATGGCCCACAAGCTGGAGCTGTTTGAGTTAAAGGATCTCATCAACCTGACCTTCTGCTGCCAGCAGGCTACGGTCATCACCGACTTTTCCGACCTCGCCGCTGTTGGCCGTGACCACTACATGAACCTGCACGGAGGATGTGCCAAGACAGAGGAATTGGATGCGCTGGATGGCGAGGAAACCGCTCGGCGGCTCATCGAAAACGGCGGCGGCACGGTGACGCCCTACGGCGTGGTCTACGACAACGGCATGAAGTTAGAGCAGATCTATGATGGCCGGTTCTTCCCCTGCTATTACTATGAGCCGAATGCCATCACCGTTGCGGTGACCTCCAAAACCGAGCCAGAGGACACAGAACACATCACATGGCTGTTTCTCCCTATGGTGCAGGAGGAGATCGACCGCGCCCTCCTTCGCGGGGGCATCACAGATCCCGCCGATGTCCGCCTGCGGCTGGAGGACAGCCAGCTCCCCAACGAGGTGGATGTGCTGTTGGATATGGAGTACGAAACCATCTCCGACCTCAACGAACTGGCAGCGGCGACGGATGGATTATCAAAAGCGGATATGGAAAAGCTGGGCGCCGTGGTCACGCTGGCAGAGCCAAAGTCCGCGGCACAGATCAAAAACCTTGCGGAAAGCCTCGACCTCTTTGACCTCGCTCCCGGTGCGCATACGTCGGAGGACTACGGCAGGTACATGATCCAGCAGTCCGGCCGCTTCGAGTATGACGAAAACCTCGACGCTTTTTATGACTATGAAAGGTACGGCACGGAGCGCATGAACGAGGAGGACGGGATGTTCACCGACCGGGGCTACATCGCGTACAAGGGCTACACCAGCATAGAGGAAGTGATGAACGGCAGCCAGAGCAGCCGCATGGAGATGGGAGGGCTTTCACGATGATCATTCAAGCAGAACTGAAGTGTAAGCAGACCGGGTGTGAGGCAGACCCCTGTGCCGTGGATAAGGTCATCGAGCTGCCAAGCCCGCGGTTCCAGCAGTTCAGCCGCGCACTGCTGACTGACTATGATTTCATCGCAGAGAACAAAAATGCTGCCCGACACGATGAGGCTGCCAGGCACTGTCTGCTCGTCCTCGACGCGGAGGGAAAGGACGGTTTCCTTGTTGACCCACAGGGGTACAACTATGCTCGGTACAGTGCCTTTGTCCCCAATGCCCGCAGTTTACTGACACTGGATATGGCAATTGACCGCAGCTACCTTTCGCCGGCAGAGCCTTGGCGGGATGAGAGCAGGGATGAAATGCTCCGCATGACGCTGCGCGTCAATGGAAAGCCGGACTACACCCTCGTCCTCCCCGCTGATGAGGAATACCTCGACGCGGTGAAGGCTTACCTTGATATTGATGTTTTCGCGGATGCCATGCTCTGTGATATTCGTTTCAAGGTGCCATACATTGGGGAGCTGATCCGCGATACGGATTGCCCCGCCGTGGAGGATTACAACGATTTTGCCGAAGCCTTGGAGGACATCTGGCAGCAGGACGGGATGCTTCTGACCTACGCTGCCGTGCTGGAGGCTGAGCAGCCGGATACGCTGCGCGGAGCCTGTGAACTCCTGCGAAATCTGGATAACTACCAGCGCATCACGGAGGACACCTACGGTTACGGTCAGCAGCGATTGCAGGAAACGCTGGGGCTGGATGATGAAGCCATCTATGAGCTGGACGGCTACATGGATTTTGAGCAATACGGTCAGGACTGCATGGAAAACGACTGCGTGACAAAAACAGAGTTCGGCCTGCTGCGGCGGATAGAACCACCCTTCCCGGAGCAGCGGCAGGGACAGAGGATGATGTAAGCAAAAGCGGCTCGATCCAAATGGAACGAGCCGCTTGATAGGTAGACTAATTGGAATTGTCTTTTCTGTAGCCTAATTGAAAACATGGTATGTCTGCAATGTAAGCATTTTCCCAGATTCTGTGGTAATCTCCTCGCATCCGCCCTTTTCAAAATGAAATTTCTCAACCAAGCGAATGCTTGCCACATTTCTCACATCCACTTCATAAATGTAGTACTGATACTTACCTGTTGCATTTAAATGGTCCAGTAGTCCCTTCAACGCTTCATAGCCGTATCCCTTCCCATGTGCAGAACGCTTCAGCCACAGTCCGATTTCAGGCGTTTTCTCTTTAATTCCAAATGCTTCCATGCTTCCGATAAACTCACCCTCTTGTGTGAGAATAACCAGTTCAAGCATGTTTCCCTGTTCCATATCTTTTACAAATCCTGATACGATTTCATTGGCTGTGTTTATATTGGAAAAGCTGTCGGGATACTGATACTTTGTAATCTCGTCCGTAAACTCTTTATAGTATTCCTCCAAAAAAGAATTGCTGTAAGGCTGTATGATAAGCCTTTCTGTTTCTAACATAAACCACATAATTATGTTCTTCTTTCTTGCAAATTTCGATTTGTTTACCACATCATAGCACACCCCCAAAAATGTGTAAAGCCAAATTCTACACCGAAAGGAGTCTTAACCTTGAAAGATGCAACACAACTTCATATCCGACCTGCCCGCCCGGAGGAGGCGGGCTTATTTTATACCCCGCACCCCGAAGAAGATAAGCGGCTGGGTACCGTTGGCCATGTCCGCATGGACTTCGGGCGCAGCGGCAATGAGTTCTGGCACACATGGTGGCCCCGCGGCCCGGAGGAACTGAACAGCCCCGCGTTCAAAGCGGAGCTGCAGGAGGTCGTGAACACGCTACGAGAGGATGTGCTGAAAAGCCGCTTTGCTATGGAGCGTTTCTGCTATGACCACGGCGGGAAAATCGACGGCGGCTATGTACAGAACTACGGCTACATCGTGGAAACGGAGCGCTACCGATACTGTCTGCGGTGCAACCCGTCCCCTGGAGATTACAATGGTTATCTGACCGCTTACGATTTAGCCGTCCAGCGGCAGAACATGGCACGGGACAAGCCTCTGGCGGGCCGCGTGTCCTATGCCAATGGCGATGCACAGGAATTTACCGATGCCGAAGCCTTTCTCAAATGTGTCCGAGAGGAATTGCCGTACCGCCCGACCACAGGTCTGCGCTATGAAGTGCTGACCGACGATCCCGCCGTTCGCAAGCAGGTGGATGACATAATCTTCGACTTCTACGGCGAGGAAGCCCCTTGCCGGCAGGAGGATCACGAGCCTCGGTCCGAGCAGGGCATGACCTTCGGTGGAATGTAATGGACGCTTCAAAAAAGCAGCGAGAGCCGGTCGCATTCAAAAGCCTTGCCGAGCTGAAACGGTTCATCCGACCCGGTGTGGAGATTAAGACCGTCAGCCACGCCAATCACACGGATATGGTGGGGCTGACCCGTGTGGTGACCACGGTGCAGACGGTGGGCTTTTATTCCAAGATCAAGGATCAGCCGGAGCATCCTTTCTCCACCTGCAACCACGGCAAGGGCTTCTACACCGATTTTGGGAAAGCCGGCAATTACATCTTTGATGGTACGACGGTCAAGGTGAAGGATACTCGAAAGCAAGATCGCGGCGTGATCTACGAGCTGGAGTTTTACGACAGAGAGCAAAACATGGAGGAAACGATGATGGACAGAAAAATGGTGAATTTCATTAAGGAACAGTATCCCCCCGGCACCCGCATCCGGCTCAATTCGATGGAAGACCCCTACGCCCCCATTCTTCCCGGCACCGAGGGCGAGGTGGACTATGTGGACGATGCGGGACAGCTCCACATGAAATGGGATAACGGCAGGTCGCTGGCACTCATTCCAGGCGAGGACAGCTTCACGGCGCTGCCGCCCAAGCTGACCACCCTTAAGCTGTATATGCCCCTGACCGCCGATCTCTATGAGCGGAACGAGTACGGTGATCTCGATGACAGCAGCACATTGCTGGAGGGCAGTGAGTTGCGCGGCTATCAGGATCAGATCACGGCGGCGCTGGTGAAGAATCGGACGCCGGAAGAGACGGAGCGCGGTCTCATGCATTGGTATGATGAAGCCGACAGCGTTGACCGCAAGGTGCGCTCCGCCGTCTTCGCCGTGGAGGCGCGTGGCCGGCAGCTCTGGGGCGTGGCGGAATGCCGTGTCGCCGGGGAATTATCGGACACAGAGCTGGAAACCTTAAAGGAATATCTCACCGGACAGGCATCGGACGGCTGGGGCGAGGGCTTTGAGCAGCGGGAGATTTCCGTGGATGACGGCGGTGAATTGCATGTCCACCTTTGGAACTCGGACGAGTGGAGCATCCAAACGGAACAGGAGCTTTTCGCCCCAAAGCTGGCGGAGGGTCTGCCGGAGCTGTGCTTCTCCATCCTTGCCAGCACCGGGGAGCTCATCTGCATCAAACGCGGCGAGAGCGGTTATTATCCGAGTGACTGGAGCACGGACAATCCGCAGCAGAACCACGAGCTGGCAGATTACAACAACGAACGCCTCGGCGTAACACAGGAACAGCGATTGGCGATGGAGTGCGGCAGCATGCACGGCTGGAACACTCCTGGCGCTGACCCCGGTTACTATGAGCAGAAGATGGGAGGAATGAAGTTTGGCTAAGAAAGTGTTTGCCGTTTATCTGGCAAAAGAGGACGTTCCAAACAGCGAAGCCTACGCAACGCTGGAACTGCCCGCCTCCCCGTGGGAGCTGTGGGACGCGATGGAAAAGGTGCGGCTGAAGGATGGCGAAGCACTGTACATGGAGATCGACGATTACTATGCTTTCGAATATCTTGCCCCGCATTTAGAGGAGTTGGATATCAGTCTCAACGAGCTCAACGACCTTGCCGCAAGGCTTGCGACGTTGGATGAGGTACAGGGGATCGCCTTTGAGGGACTGTTCTCCATGGAGGTGCAGAAAAAAGTAAACACCAACGGCGGCGTCATCACGCTGCAGGATCTGCGGGATCTGGCGGTCAGCGCAAAAACCGACTGTTACCATGTGGTGGATGCCGCGGATGACGCCCGGCTTGGCCGCTTCTACGCGGAAAACGAGTTTGTCCCCGAGCTGGACGGCATATCCGACGAGGTATTCGAGATGCTGGACTTCGCCGGCATTGGAAGAATGATGCGATGCAGTGAAAACGGCGTTTTTGTGGGCAGCCTGTATGTGCTGCGGGATAGCGAGCTGACAACCGCACTGCCCGTCCAAAAGACGCTGCCGGAAAAGCCGGGATACCTCTTCCGGCTCACGCTCGGATTGCATCCCGATATTGGCGATGACCGCACGGTGACGTTGATCCTTCCCGCGGCAGAGGTGGAGCTGCTGGACGCACAGGCGCAGCTCGGCGCGGAGGGCTGGGAGGGTGTCACGGTCATTGATTATGACGGGATCATCCCCTATGCGGCAGAATTCACCGACCTGCCCATGGAGCTGGAGGAATTCAACGTACTCGCCGCAGCGGTGCGGGATATGCCCTCGCCTGAAAAGCAGCTTCCAAAGCTGAAGGCTCTGCTGAAGCAGTTTGAGGTGCAGGACATTGCGACCGCCATAAGCCTGACAGAGTGTCTGGATGACTACGTTCTCACACCGGAGATCAGTTCACCGCAGGAAACTGCCATCGACCAGCTTCACTTCATGACGGATGACCACTCGGTGGAATTGCTGCTTTCCCATGTAAACCTCTACGCCTACGGCTGCGACCTCATCAGAGAGGACAACGCAGTGCTCTCGCCCTACGGTCTGCTGCACCGCGCGGACTATCAGCCCATGCTGTCACCGGTGCAGAAACAGGAAATGGAGATGAAAATGTAATGAACAAGGAACATATTCAACACGAAGGTGACCGGACGCTGCCTTGTGCAGCACGGGAGACATTCCGATGCAGACCGGATGCTCTAAGCGATGACGAAAAGACGATCCTCTCCGCCATCGTTCTGCAAAAGGGCGAGGCTGAGGCTGGGGAGATTCTTGCAAATTCACCAGAACAGTTGAGTGATTACACGATCCTCAAGGGCGTCAACAGCTACGCCGCGCTGGGCAGATATTATCACCGCAAAAAGACGGGAGAGGGACAGTATATTGACTGTTCGTCCTCCGAGTGTATTACCGCACTTGTCGGCAACGAGATGATGGAGTATACGATGAATGGCCGCTCTCTCGGCCGCACGGGTAATACCGACCCCGTCATGGCTCCGCACAACGTTTATCGCTGCAAGGGCGACGACAAGTGGATCAGCATTGCGGTCGGTACGGAGGAAGAGTGGCAGAACCTTGTTCATGCCATGGGCGATCCCGACTGGGCAAAGGATGAAAAGTTTGCCGATATGTATGCAAGACACAAAAACAGCGCTGAGCTTGACCGGCACATGGCGGAGTGGACCATCCGGTTTACGCATATGGAGGTCATGGAGATGCTGCAATCGGCGGGCGTCGCGGCGATGCCGTCGTTCTGCGCATCGGAGATACTCGAAAACCCGCACGTCAAAGCGCGTGATGTCATCACCTCCGTGCAGCATCCGGTGCTGGGCAGACAGTATGTGCTTAACCCGCCATGGAAGCTCTCGGAAACGCCCGCAGCCATCCGCAAGTCCGCTCCCTGCATGGGCGAGAACAACGAGGACGTCTTTATGGGACTGATGGGTATGTCGCCCGAGCGCTATCAGGACCTCGTGGACCGCAGGATCATTTATTGATGAAAGAGAGGAGAGCTGCCATGAGCGAGAAAAGCATGATCGTGGATTTCACGCAGGGCAGCGCGCCAAAGCAGCTTGTCGTGTTTGCTGTACCGCTGCTGCTGTCAAACCTGCTGCAGATCGTCTACAATATGGTCGATATGGTCATCGTCGGGCAGGTGCTGGGGAAAGTGGGCCTTTCAGCCGTCTCTGTCGGCGGTGATCTGACGACTTTCCTGACATATCTGGCGATCGGCTTTTCCAACGCCGGGCAGGTCATCATCGCGCAGTACATCGGCGCGGGAGAACGAAAGCGCATCGGCCGTTTTGTCGGCACGATGTTCACCTTTCTCCTGAGCGCTGCGATCGCGCTGAGCGTCATTTGCCTTGTGCTGCGCCGCCGGATACTCGGCTGGATGAACACGCCTGCCGAGGCCTACAGCGAGGCCGGGGCATATGCGACGGTCTGCCTGCTCGGACTGTTCTTTATTTACGGCTACAATGCCATCAGCGCGGTGCTGCGCGGCATGGGCGATTCCAAGCGCCCCTTTTTCTTTATCAGCATCGCTGCCGTCACGAATATTGTGCTCGATCTCCTTTTTGTCCTCATGCTGAACATGGGCAGCATGGGCGCGGCGCTTGCAACGGTCGTGAGTCAGGGCCTTTCGTTTCTTCTGTGCGCGCTTTTCATCTACCGGCACCGCGCACAGTATGAACTCACGGTGGAAAGTGGCCGCTTTTTTGGCATCGACGGCGAGATGCTCGGGCATCTCGTGAAGCTTGGCTTTCCGATGGCGTTCAAGAGTGCGTCGGTCAACTTCTCCAAACTCTTTGTCAACTCGTGGCTCAACTCCTACGGTGTGGCTGTCTCCGCCTTTGCCGGCATCGCCAGTAAGATCAACAGCATCTCAAATCTTGTGTCCAATGCCTTCAGCACGGCAGGCTCGTCGATGATCGGGCAGAACATCAGCGCGGGCAAGTATGAGCGCGTGAAACGTGTCATGGGTTCGGTGTTTTTCATGACAACTGTCTCGGCGCTGCTTTTCTCTGCGGCATTCCTGCTTTTCCCGCAGCAGATCTACAGCATCTTTATCAGCGGCGAGGATGCGGCGGTCATGGCCATCGGTATGCGCTTTATTCCCGTCGCCATCCTCATTTTCTTCGGCAGTACGGCGCGTTCGGGCATGAATGCCCTTATCAACGGCAGCGGCAACCATGTGGTCAACTTTATTGCCGCTATTCTGGATGGCGTTGTGCTGCGCATTGGCCTTTCGCTGCTGTTCGGCCTGGGCTTCGGCATGAGAGAGATGGGTTTCTGGCTTGGCGATGCGCTCGCCGGCTTCACGCCGTTCTGGATCGGTCTGGGACTCTATTGCAGCGGAAAATGGAAGAAAAAAGTAATTTAGCCGTTTCAAACATTATGTCGCAGCGGTTTCCAATTTGCGGCCTGAGAGCTTAGCCCCAGAAGGTCAGCGCTTCAAATCTGCTCAGGTGTGACAAAAGCCCCCGCTCAATTCGAGAAAGTCGAGGAGACCTGCGAATTGGGCGGGGGCTTTTTATGTCTGAAGGGTCTGGAGGCAGAAGCGCATTCGGAGCTTTATTTCGCCAGCTTCGTGAAGCACAGGACTGTGACGGTGATCAGCCCCATCACGGCGAAGATGCCGAGCATTCCCTGCCCTGTGATGAGCAGCGCGATCTCAAGATTTGTCATATCGTTTTCCTCCTTAACCCATGAGCTGCGGCACGAGATTCAAGATCATGCCGCCCGCGAGCACCGATGCGATCTGACCGGCGACGTTCGCGCCGACGGCGTGCATCAGCAGGTGATTGGTGCAGTCCGCCTCCTGCCCCATCTTCTGAATGACGCGCGCGGACATCGGGAAGGCCGAGATACCGGCCGCACCGACCATCGGATTCACCTTGTTCTTGCAGAAGAGGTTCAGAAGCTTTGCAAACATCACGCCCGCGATGGAGTCAAAGATGAAGGCGACAAGACCCAGCGCCATGATGATGAGCGTGTTGAGATTGACGAACTGGTCGGCCTTCATCGAGAACGAGATCGTGATGCCGAGCAGCAGCGTGATGAGGTTCGCCAAATCGTTCTGCGCCGTCTGGGAAAGACGCTCCAAGCAGCCGCACTCGCGCAGCAGGTTGCCGAACATCAGAAAACCCACGAGCGAGACGGACATCGGCGCGATGAAGCCCGCGATGATCGTGACCATGATGGGGAAGCAGATGCGCAGCGAACGGGAGACGTGCTTGGGATTGTAGGGCATGTGCATCGCGCGGTCCTTTTTCGTCGTGACCAGCTTGATGGCGAACGGCTGGATGATCGGCACGAGCGCCATGTACGAGTAGGCGGCGACCGCGATAGGCCCGATATAATTGGAGTGTAAGACCTGTGAAACGAGGATCGACGTCGGGCCGTCCGCCGCGCCGATGATGCCGATGGAGGCCGCGTCCTTGAGGTCAAAGCCCAGCATGACCGCCGCGATCATCGCAAAGAAGATGCCGAACTGCGCCGCCGCGCCGAAGAGGAACATCTTCGGGTTTGAAAGCAGCGGGCCGAAGTCGATCATCGCGCCGATGCCGATGAACAGCAGCAGCGGCAGCGCCTCGCTCGCTTCGATCGTCGTTTCAAAGAGCCACTGAATGATGCCCTGACTCTCGCCCACGCCCGCGACCATCTGGTTCAGAACGCCGGACATCGGCAGGTTCACGAGGATCGCGCCGAAGCCCATCGGCAGCAGAAGCGAGGGCTCATAGTCCTTTTTGATGGCGAGATAGATGAGCAGCGCGCCCACCACATACATCACGCACTGCTGCGGTGTGACGGCGCGGATGCCGTCGAGCAAAAACTCCATGCTGTAAACACTCCTTATACTCAGTCGGTTTTGGTAGCCGGGCAAAAGAAAAAAGACCTTTACCGCGGGCGCCGCCCGGGGTAAAAGTCTTGCCATTTCGCAAGCAGACCGGGGATACTTTCCCGCGATGACGATCTGCTCAACGCCCGTAGGCGCCGGCTACTCCCTTTTTTCCGTGCTGCAAAAGGTATCACATTTTTTTTGCGCTGTCAAGCGCTCACGGGCGTATTTTGCCGTAGTTTACAAGTTTTTACTCCAAATTTACATCTTTTTCTGCCCTGAGAGCGCCGCGGTGGGGTTGACAAAGCCCAAAAAAGCCGATATATTACTACTGCATTATGAAATATGCGTGGATGAGGACAAGTAAGCCCCTCCCCCGCGGCAAAGAGAACCGCCGTTTTGGTGAAAGGCGGGACGCGGCAGGGCCGAATATCACCTCGGAGCAGCCGGACTGAACTCATGAGTAAGGCCGGACGGGTGCGACCGTTATATCGCAGCATTTGAGCGGCTGTGCAAGACACAGCAAGAAGAGTGGTACCGCAGAGGTCAGCGCCTTTGTCTCTTTATGGGGACAGGGCGCATATTTTTTTGGTAAAGAGGGGATCTCATCCCCCATTTAGAGTCCCCCGCACCAGTGACACAAGTCACTGGCGTCGCCGCCCAAGGCGGCTGGGTCAAGGAATTTTTGCCACGCACATGTCGCGGCAAAAATCAGATAAGTGATCTGAAAATTTATATAAACGAAGGAGACGCAACATGGATTACAAAAGCACGCTGAATATGCCCAAGTCCGGCTTCCCGATGCGCGCGGGTCTTCCCAAGCGCGAGCCTGAGATGCTCAAGCACTGGGAGGAAATGGATCTCTACAACCTGATGCTCAAAAAGAACGAGGGCAAGCCCCGCTTTGCCCTGCATGACGGCCCTCCGTTCTCCAACGGCGGATTGCACATGGGTCATGCGCTCAACAAGTCCCTGAAGGACTTCATCACCCGCTCCTACGCGATGCGCGGCTACTACACGCCGTATATCCCCGGCTGGGACAACCACGGTATGCCCATCGAGAGCGCCATCATCAAGCAGAACAAGCTCAACCACAAGGCCATGTCCGTTTCGGCCTTCCGCTCCGCCTGCCACGACTTTGCCGACAAGTACATCGGCATCCAGATGGAAGGCTTCAAGCGCATCGGCGTGCTGGGCGACTGGGAGCACCCCTACAAGACCATGGACCCCGGCTTTGAGGCCGAGGAGGTCAAGGTCTTTGGCGAGATGTACAAGAAGGGCTACATCTACAAGGGCCTCAAGCCCGTTTACTGGTGCTATCACGACGAGACGGCCCTGGCCGAGGCGGAGATCGAGTATCAGGACGATCCCTGCACGACCGTGTATGTCAAGTTCCCGATGAACGACGACCTCGGCAAGCTGAGCCACCTCGATAAGTCCAAGCTCAACTTCGTCATCTGGACGACCACGATCTGGACCCTGCCCGGCAACCTTGCCATCGCCCTGCACCCCGACGAGAGCTATGCCGTCGTGAAGAACGAGGCGAGCGGCGAGATGTATATCGTCGCCGAGGCGCTCGTGGAGAAGGTTATGGGTGTTGGCAAGATCGAGCGCTATTCGATCGTCGAGACCCACCCCGGCAGCTTCTATGAGAATATGCTCGCGAGCCATCCGTTCCTGCCCAAGACGAGCCGTCTGGTGCTGGCCGATTA
>OKRY01003646.1_pt1 | contig 11222 bp, 9 predicted proteins | sample 1601121 | NCBI WGS metagenome assembly OKRY01 (sample SAMEA3541546, study PRJEB24748) | human gut metagenome | biome: human gut; feature: human-associated habitat; material: faeces | place: China | collected 2012
GCAACAAAAGAATTCGAAACAAAAGATGCTCTGGCAAATGGTGCAGATGAGATTGATATGGTCATCAACATCGGCTGGGCAAAAGACGGCAAGTTTGACGCGATCGAAGAAGAGATCCGCACTCTCAAAAAAGTCTGCGGTTCCAAGATCCTCAAAGTGATCATCGAGACCTGCCTTCTGACCGATGAAGAAAAGATCAAAATGTGTGAGGCAGTTACCAAAGCAGGAGCAGATTATATCAAAACCTCTACCGGATTTTCCAAGGCAGGTGCGACTTTTGATGATATCAAACTGTTTTCCGAGCACATCGGCCCGAATGTAAAGATGAAAGCAGCCGGAGGAATCTCTTCTCTGGATGATGCAGAAAAATTCTTAAGCCTTGGAGCAGATCGTCTCGGCACAAGCCGTATTGTCAAAATTATCAAAAACGAAGAAGCTACAGGCTATTAAGAAAGAGTTGAGCAGAAATATGAAGAAAATGGAACAGAAACAGATTCAGGAACTGATCGAAAAAGCGATCGGTATGATGGATTATTCTTATGTACCGTATTCACATTTTCATGTAGGTGCGGCATTGCTGGCAAAGAACGGCAAGGTTTATGGCGGCTGTAACATCGAAAATGCGGGATACACACCAAGTAACTGTGCGGAGAGAACTGCATTTTTTAAGGCAGTCAGTGAAGGCGTAATGGAGTTTGACGCTATCTGTGTGGTTGGTGGTATGAATAAAATTATGAAAGAATACGCAGCTCCATGTGGTGTTTGCCGCCAGGTTATGATGGAATTCTGCAATCCTGAAGAATTCCAGATTATTCTCGCAACCAGCAAGGACCAGTATGAGATTTTCACGCTGAAAGAACTTCTTCCGCTTGGATTTGGTCCAGATAATCTGAATAAATAAAAAAGCTGGAATAAAAATCCACGGCGTGATTGACGAAAACGCTTCAACGTGGTATACAGATAGAGTGACAACTGTAAGGAATAAAATACAGATGTCACTCTATTTTTGATTTTAATAATGCAGCGCATAGACCCGGAACATTACGCCCCGCTGACGGCTACCGATGAGGCCAGCGCTATGGCTGCCATGCAGGAGGCCAAGTGGATAGAGTGCATAGACACCTATGAAAACTTCTTCGATTGCAAGCGGTGGAATACGGAAGATGCCTACAAGCGCACCATCACCCGCGATCTCGGCGATTTCGGAACTTTCTCCATCGCTCCTGACAGCAAACTATGGATTTTCCCCTTCCCGCTCCAGGCTTCACGAAAGAATGCAACGTTGACCAATAATTATTAATTCTTCCACAAAATGAAAAAGACTCTTCTCTCTTTCTTGGCATTGGCCCTGCCTGTCTTCGCCTCTGCCCAGACCTTGGAGATAACGGCCAAGGACACTACTGGCCTTTCACAAGTGCTCATTGCCAACCGTGGCGACTTCGTCCCCTTGCGGTTCACAAAAGGACGTATGACCTATGACAGACCGAAAATCAAACCCTATACGGCTGTCTATATCATGGGCAGCGGCATCAGTGCTCCCGCTGTCTTGGAGCCTGGGCAGACACTGCAAGTCGCTCTCAGCAAGAAGAAAGGGCAGTGGGAGATAGCTTACAAGGGTAAGAACGCGGCGGCCTCCCGGTTCCTCAAGCAGTTGGAGAAGCTCTCGGTACAAGGCTGGGAGACAGTGTCCGTAGATGAATATGATGACGAGGTCACTACGGAGAACAAAAACTTTGACTTCGAGGCAGAGATGAAACGCCTCGCCGCTGAGTATGGCAATACCCTCCAGGCTGCCGACAAGGTAGCCAATGACAGCCTGCGGCACGCCTATCGCCATCTGACAGATGTCAGTTATCTGGCCTCGCGCATTGCCTGCCTCTCCGCAAGGGATAGAATCAAAGGTGTCGCCAACGATGGACAGTTGCAGAAACTCATTGCGAGCATAGACCCTAACGACGACACCATGCAGGAGTTGGGACTTGTCGACGACTTTATCGCTACCAAGGTCACCGGTTCCCGCAACGATGACAACATCACGCCTTATGTTGTGAGCTACATCAAGGCCGTCGATACCCATGTGCAGAATTCTCGCACGCGTCATGAGTTGTTGGATAACGTCGCCTCGATGGTCTTCAATGCCGACAGTAAGACGTATGTCCTTGATGACTTCTGGAATGCTTTCAAGCAGGCCGCCGACACAGCGCTTGTCAGCTATTATCAGACGGTTGTAGACAGCAAGTTGGCTACCAAGAGCGGCGCCGCATGTCCTGATGAGACTTTCCAAGACGTTCAGGGACAGACGCACCGACTCTCCGAGTGGTTTAATAAAGGCAAATACCTCTATATCGACCTGTGGGCCACCTGGTGCATACCTTGTGTCAAGGAGATACCCTTTATCGAGAAGCATGTTGCCCACTATAAGGACAACCCGAAGATTCAGTTTATCAGCATCAGCCTTGACAGTCACCACGACGCCTGGAAGCGGAAGTTGGACAAGGATAAGCCACAGTGGCCGCAGTATATCTCCGCTACCAAGGAGGAGATGGACAAACTGATGAAGGACTGGGGTATCACAGGTATACCGCGCTTCATCATCGTTAACCCCGACGGCACCATCCATGACAGCAATGCCTTCCGGCCTAGTAATGCTGACTTCTACAAACTCATGGACGCCATCTTGAAATAATCCTTTACTTTGGCTTGCTGATTGAGAAATAGTTGCTATCTTTGTGGCGCAAGCCGCCGCTTGCGCCTAACATGATTCAGCTATGCAGAAAAGCAAGTACCTTGTCGCCAGCCCTCGCGACCTGTTATGGGGGCTTACCGTCAGCACCGTGGGGTATGAGGAGATTGTCCCGGGAGACAGCTATCCTACCCATGGACATGCTGACGGCTATTATTTCAATGTCGACCGCGGCAGGATACTCAACGAATACCAATTGCTGTATATCGTTGAGGGCCGCGGCTTTTTTCGTTCTGCCCACCAGAAAGAGACGGAGGTTCATGGGGGTGACATGTTTCTGCTCTTCCCCGGCGAATGGCACTCTTATCATCCTGCTAAGGAGGATGGGTGGAAAAGCTTCTGGATAGGTTTCAAAGGAAAGAACATGGACGACCGCGTGCGGGCTGGCTTCCTGTCTGTTGACAAGCCTATCTACAGCATCGGCTTCAGCGAGGAGGTCATCCGACTCTATCGTGAGGCCTACCGCGTGGCGGTGGAAGAGTTGGCCAACTCGCAGCAGGTCTTGGCCGGCACCGTGAACTTTATGATAGGTCTGATGTATGCCTTTGAGCGCAACCGGCTGTTCACCCACGATAAGATTCATGTCGACATCATCAACAGCGCGCGTCTCCGTATCCGCGAGACCTTGGAGTCGCCGGTATCCATCCAGCAGATAGCAGCCGAGAGTGGCATCAGCTACAGCAACTTCCGCAAGCTTTTCAAAGAATATACGGGTGTCTCCCCTGCGCTCTATCAGCAGGAGCTGCGCATACAGCGCGCCAAGGAGCTTCTCGCCATCTCTGACCTGAACGTTAAGGAGATAGCCTATCGCCTCAATTTCGACTCCTCCGACTATTTCTCTTCCCGTTTCCGTGCCAAGGTTGGCATGCCACCCCTTGAATACCGAAAGAAGACGAGATAGGAATGTGTCCACCATAATATTACCAAGAAACTGTGATAATGTGATTTGTGATACAGACAACGGCTGACGGGTAGTGGAAAAGAGAGAAAAATCTAATAAAAAACGAATAAATACTTGTAGGAATGCCAAAAAGTTAGTAACTTTGCAGTGTTCAGTGGAATGAGGGACTCCAGAGAGAGTTCCTCATTTTTTTATAACTACTTTTTAGATAAAGAATGATAGACAAGAACGTCGTAAAAGGATTAGTAGACGAATGGCTCAAGGACAAGGAATATTTCCTTGTAGACCTAAACATCAGCGCGGATGACAAGATTACAGTAGAAATCGACCATGCCGACGGTGTATGGATAGAAGACTGTGCTCAGCTGAGCCAGTATATCGAAGACCATCTCAGCCGCGATGAGGAAGACTATGAGCTTGAGGTCGGCTCGGCCGGTCTGGGCCAGCCTTTCAAAGTGCCGCAGCAGTATGAGATCTTCATCGGTGAGCCCGTGGAGGTCTTGGATGCCGAAGGCAAAAAGTTCAAAGGCGTCCTGAAGAGCGTTGACGGCCGCAACTTCACTGTCAGCGTCAACGAGAAGGTGAAGGTAGAGGGCAAGAAACGCCCCGTGAAGATGGATGTCGACCACCAGTTCAATATGGACGAGGTGAAGTACACCAAATATCTGATTTCGTTCAAATAAGAAAAATATAAAGACAGATAAACAGCTATGCCAGCAATAAAGAAAGATGACGAACAGGTGAGCATGATAGGCTCATTCCGTGAGTTCCAGGACACTAAGCATATCGACCGCACTACATTGGTCAGCGTCCTTGAGGAAAGCTTCCGCAACGTTCTTGCCAAGATTTACGGCTCGGACGAGAATTTTGATGTCATTGTCAACCCTGACAAGGGTGACTTTGAGATTTACCGCAACCGCGTTGTCGTGGCCAATGGCGACGTGGCTGACAAGAACAAGGAGATAAGCCTTGCCGACGCACAGAAGATAGAGCCCGACTACGAGGTCGGCGAGGAGGTCTCAGAGCCTGTCAACTTCGCCAAGTTCGGCCGTCGCGCTATCCTCACCCTGCGCCAGACCCTTGCCAGCAAGATTCTTGAGCTTGAGCACGACGCCCTCTTCAATAAGTATAAGGACCGTGTTGGCCAGCTCATCTCCGCAGAGGTCTACCAGACCTGGAAGCGCGAGGTGCTGCTCATTGACGACGACAACAATGAGCTCATCCTGCCCAAGAGCGAGCAGATTCCCGCTGATGTCTACCGCAAGGGGGAGACGGTGTTGGCCGTCATCGAGCGTGTTGACAACGAGAACAACAACCCCAAGATTATCCTCTCCCGCACAAGTCCCACCTTCCTGCAGCGTCTGCTGGAGCGTGAGGTCCCTGAGATTCAGGACGGCCTTATCGCCATCAAGAAGGTAGCCCGTATGCCTGGTGAGCGTGCCAAGGTGGCAGTCGAGAGCTTCGACGATCGCATCGACCCCGTCGGCGCCTGCGTGGGTGTTCATGGCAGCCGTGTCCACGGCATCGTGCATGAGCTCTGCAATGAGAATATCGACGTCATCAGCTGGACAGCCAATACCAAGCTCTTCATCCAGCGTGCGCTGAGCCCTGCCACCATCACGGATATCAAACTCGATGATGAGAACAAGAAGGCTGACGTCTATCTCCAGCCCGACCAGGTCAGTCTGGCTATCGGCCGCAATGGTCTGAACATCAAACTGGCCTGCATGCTCACAGAATATACCATCGACGTCTATCGTGTCGTCGAGGGCAATGGCGAGAATGGCGACGAGGATGATGTCTACCTCGACCAGTTCAACGACGAAATCGACCAGTGGGTCATCGACGCTATCAAGAAGATAGGTCTGGAGACTGCCAAGCAGGTGCTCAATGCTCCGCGCGAGATGCTCGTCGAGAAAGCTGACCTCGAAGAGGAGACCGTCGACCACGTCTTGGAAGTCCTGAAGAAGGAGTTCGAATGATAACAGGTGATAGGTGATGGATGATAGGCATTAACGTTCAGTCTTAACAGGTGTGGCTGATACTTTAATGCCTATGTTCGGAACTCCAGACTACTTATCAATAGCATAGACAATTCATTTAACACCTAACACCAAACAGCATAATTATTAATGACCATTAGATTAAATAAAGCATTACGAGAGTTGAACATCGGACTCCAGACGGCAGTTGGATTCCTTCAGAAGCGTCCTGAGCTGGGCGAGGTGAAGTCAGACCCCAGCTTCAAGATCAACGAAAAGCAGTACTCTGCTCTCGTAGAGGCCTTCAAAAGGGATGCTGCTGTCAAGGAACGGGCAGACCAGCTCTTCAAGAAGCCCGAGAAGAAAGGTCCCAAGCAGGGTTCTAACCAGCAAACTCGCGTAGAGAGTGGCCTGGAACTTGCAGGCCATCAGAAATATACACCTTTAGGGAAGATAGACCTCAGCACTGTTGGCAAGCCCAAGGTGGTGAGTCCGTCTGATGCGTCTTCCAAGCCCGCTACTCCTCAACCTCAGGCTGCTGCCGTCAGCCATGAGGAGCCCAAAGTGGAGAAGGCCTCGCAGCCAGCACCTCAGCCTGCCAGCCAGCAGGCAGCGCCACAGCCCCAGGCAGCGCCCGCACAGCCTAAGGCAGCGCCCGCACAGGTCAAGGCTGAGGTTGCTCAGCCCAAGACAGAGCCGGTGCAGCCCAAGCAGGAACCTGCTCAGACCCAGGCACCCGCTCAGCCCAAGCAGGAGCCCGCCCAGCCTAAGGCTGACGTGAAGCCACAGCCTAAGTCCGAGGCTCAGCAGCCTGAGGTGAAGGCTCAGCAGCCTGCCAAGGAGGTGAAGGCTCAGCAGCCTGAGAAGCATGAGAATTCACCACGCCCCACGATACAGAAACCGGCTGCAGTGAAGGTCGCTGAGGCTGCACAGCCCTCTGAGGATAAGAAGGAAGAGTCGAAAATCTTCCGCACCAAGACAGAGACGCGCATCGACAACACACCGAAGGTCACCGTGCTCGGCAAGATTGACCTGAGCTCTATCAACTCCAGCACGCGCCCGAAGAAGAAGTCGCGCTCGGAGCGCCAGCGCGAGCGCAATGCACGCCAGCAGCAGAATGGCGGCAATGGCAATAACGGTAACAACAACCGCGGAAAGCGCGAGCGCATCAATAATAATAAGGTGGACATCAACGCCGCTGCCAACCAGCAGAGCAAGAATGGCAACGGCGGTGGAAAGAAGAAGAAAAACCGCAACCGCTCGCAGAAACCCCTTGAGGTCAACGGCGAGGATGTGGCACGCCAGGTCAAGGAGACGCTGGCTCGCCTCACCAGCAAGAGCCAGAACAAGAAGGGTGCTAAATACCGTAAGGAGAAGCGTGAGGCTGTGCAGGAGCGTCTCGATGCGGAGGCCCGCCAGGAGAAGAAAGACAGCAAGGTGTTGAAGCTCACCGAGTTTGTGACCGTCTCCGAGCTGGCCACCATGATGCATGTGGAGGTGACACAGGTCATCTCTACGCTGATGAGCATCGGTATCATGGCTTCTATCAACCAGCGCCTCGACGCTGAGACCATCAACATGGTGGCTGAGGAGTTTGGCTTCAAGACAGAGTATGTCTCCGCCGATGTCCAGGAGGCTGTCAGCGAGGAGGCCGACGATGAGAGCGATCTCGTGCCGCGTCCGCCTATCGTCACTGTTATGGGTCATGTCGACCATGGTAAGACTTCGCTCCTCGACCATATCCGCAATACCAATGTCATCGCCGGTGAGGCTGGTGGCATCACACAGCATATCGGTGCCTACAGCGTCACGCTGAAGAATGGCCGCAAGGTGACATTCCTCGATACGCCGGGTCATGAGGCTTTCACAGCCATGCGTGCCCGTGGTGCTCAGGTGACGGATATCGCCATCATCATCATTGCTGCCGACGACAGCGTGATGCCTACCACCAAGGAGGCCATCGCCCACTGTCAGGCTGCCGGTGTGCCTATGGTCTTCGCCATCAACAAGATTGATAAGCCGGGTGCCAATCCCGACCGCATCCGTGAGGATTTGGCCAACATGAACCTCCTCGTCGAGGAGTGGGGCGGTAAGTATCAGTGCCAGGAGATTAGTGCCAAGAAGGGTCTTGGGGTCGACGACCTCATGGACAAGGTGCTCCTCGAAGCCGATATGCTCGACCTCAAGGCCAACCCCAACCGTAAGGCTACGGGTACCGTCATCGAGTCCAGTCTCGACAAGGGTCGTGGATATATCTCCACTGTCTTGGTGAGCAACGGTACACTCCATGTCGGCGATATCGTCTTGGCCGGTACCTCGTGGGGCCGCGTGAAGGCACTCTTCAACGAGCGTAACCAGCGTATCGACAATGTCAAGCCCGCAGAGCCTGCCATCGTCTTGGGTCTCAACGGTGCTCCTACCGCCGGTGACCAGTTCCACGTCATCGACACGGAGCAGGAGGCCCGCGACATCGCCAACAAGCGTGAGCAGTTGCAGCGTGAGCAAGGTCTGCGTACGCAGAAGCGTCTGACCCTCGGCGACATCTCACACCGTATCGCACGCGGTGAGTTCCATGAGCTCAACATCATCGTCAAGGGTGATACCGATGGTTCTATCGAGGCGCTCTCCGATTCCTTCCTCAAACTCTCTACCGAGAAGGTGCAGGTCAACGTCATCAGCAAGGCTGTCGGTCAGATTTCAGAGAACGATGTCATGCTGGCCAGCGCTTCCGATGCCATCATCGTCGGCTTCCAGGTGCGTCCTTCCGCTGACGCCCGCAAGCTTGCCGACCGTGAGGGCGTGGAGATCAACACCTACTCCATCATCTACGACGCCATCGACGACATCAAGGCCGCTATGGTCGGTATGCTTGACAAGGTCAAGAAGGAGGTTGTCACCGCCGAGATTGAGGTCAAGCAGGTTTACAAGATTTCCAAGGTTGGTACCGTGGCCGGCGGTCTCGTCACCGAGGGCAAGGTACACTCAAAGGATAAGGCACATGTCGTACGTGACGGAATTGTCATACACACTGCCAATATTGCAGCCCTGAAACGTTATAAAGATGACGTCAAGGAGGTGGCTACAGGCTTGGAGTGCGGTATCTCTCTCGTCAACTTCAACGATATACAGGCCGGCGATGTGCTGGAGACCTTCACCGAGATAGAGGTGGAGCAGAAGCTGTAGTTTGTAAACTTAACCAGATAGGATTCAGGTGGCACGGATTTTGTTCGTGTCACCTTGAATTGTTTTTATTATGGAAATAAAATTTAAAGATAAAGAGAGTAATCAGTTTGTGCGTGATGTCGCCAACCAGAAATATGAGTACGGCTTCACCACCAACGTTCACACCGATGTCATCCCCAAGGGACTCAATGAGGATGTGGTGCGCCTTATCTCTCAGAAGAAGGGTGAGCCGGAATGGCTCCTCGACTTCCGTCTGAAGGCCTACCGCCATTGGCTGACGTTGCCGGTGCCCACATGGGGCCACGTCCATGTACCGCCTATCGACTTCCAGGGCATCTCCTACTATGCCGACCCGCTGGCGAAGAAGCCTAAGAACAAGGAGATAGACCCTGAGCTGGAGAAGACCTTCGACAAGCTCGGCATTCCTCTTGAGGAGCGTTTGGCGCTGAGCGGTACGGCTGTCGATGCCGTCATGGACTCAGTGTCCGTCAAGACCACCTTCAAGAAGCAGCTTGCCGAGAAAGGTATCATCTTCTCGTCCATTGGTGAGGCGGTGAAAAATCATCCTGACCTTGTCAGACAGTATCTTGGCAGTGTGGTGCCTTACACCGACAACTTCACGGCAGCCCTCAACTCCGCTGTGTTCTCCGATGGCAGCTTTGTCTACATCCCTAAGGGTGTGCGCTGTCCGATGGAGCTGAGCAGCTACTTCCGTATCAATGCCCGCAACACCGGTCAGTTTGAGCGCACGCTCATCATCGCCGACGATGATGCCTATGTCTCCTACTTGGAGGGCTGCACGGCGCCGATGCGCGATGAGAACCAGCTCCATGCCGCCGTTGTGGAGATCGTGGTGATGAACAATGCTGAGGTGAAATATTCCACGGTCCAGAACTGGTATCCTGGCGATGAGCAGGGAAAGGGCGGTGTCCTCAACCTCGTGACGAAGCGTGGCGACTGCCGCGGTGTCAACTCCAAACTCTCGTGGACGCAGGTCGAGACGGGCTCTGCCATCACGTGGAAGTATCCTTCCTGTATCCTCAAGGGTGACAACTCGCAGGCCGAGTTCTATAGCGTCGCGGTCACCAACCACTATCAGGAGGCCGATACGGGTACGAAGATGATACACATCGGTAAGAACACGAAGTCGACCATCATTTCCAAGGGTATCTCCGCCGGTCACAGCCAGAACTCTTACCGTGGTCTCGTTAAGGCCACCGCTTCTGCTGAGAATGCCCGCAACTACTCTTCTTGCGACTCTCTGCTCTTAGGCTCCGACTGCGGTGCCCACACCTTCCCTTATATGGACATCCACAACGACACCGCTGTGGTAGAGCATGAGGCCACGACATCGAAGATTTCAGAGGATCAGCTCTTCTATTGCAACCAGCGTGGTATACCCACGGAGGATGCCGTAGGACTTATCGTCAACGGTTACGCCAAAGAAGTCCTCAACAAGCTCCCGATGGAGTTTGCCGTGGAAGCACAGAAACTCCTCAGTGTATCGCTCGAAGGCACTGTAGGATAATAAGAGAGAACGCTTTCGTCAATCACAATGTTGGGCAGTGGTACGTTGCCGCTCTGCAACTTCTAACTCCTAACTCCTAACTACAAAAATTATGCTTGAAGTAAAGAATTTGCATGCCACGATTGCTGGCAAAGAAATATTAAAGGGTATCAACCTTACCATCAATGCAACGGTTGCCGGTGTCATCCGCATCCATAACATCTGTTCTGTTGAACGAAAACTTATTACTATGATTGCGATTAATACAATTCCAAATCCCAGAAAACTCTGACACAGCTTTTCTGATTTTATTTTTTTCAACAACAACAGGTAACCATCGTTGACAAGTAAAAACGGAATCAGAATACAACCTGCCAACTCTGCAAATGTAATGGATGTTGTGTTCCATAAAACCAACAAAACGGATGCGACAAGCAGCACCTCGCCGCCGAAAAACAGCAAAAATTTGGAAAACAAAACTGTTTTTATGGAAAAGACCGATACACTCTCCATCTCAAACATCTGATATCGTATCGACCGGTACAAAAACGGCAATAGCATCATCGGCACTGCGATGGCAAAACAGACAACAAAAAACACTAATTTTCTGGTTGTCATAAAATACGGATCTGACAAAAGATTTCTCAGTATCAAGCTTGTTATAATTGCAATTAACAGCTCAAATGTCCACATTTTGATTCCGCAAAATTTTAGTTGACATAATAACAAATCACGGAATTTATTTTTGTTTCGATAGGATTTCTGAAACTGGGCTTTTGCAAGTTGTATCACAGGTTCTTCGACCGCCTGCATATGCTCAACATTGTTCAATTTGCATACATCATATGTTTCAAATGCCCTGCTTAATTTTTTTTCCATTTTCCGGCTCATCTTAAATTTCCTCCT
>OKRY01003648.1_pt1 | contig 11220 bp, 12 predicted proteins | sample 1601121 | NCBI WGS metagenome assembly OKRY01 (sample SAMEA3541546, study PRJEB24748) | human gut metagenome | biome: human gut; feature: human-associated habitat; material: faeces | place: China | collected 2012
TGTTTCCTACACCGTTTTCAAAGCTAAAGCTTATAAATAGTGATATAGAAAAATTAAAACATAATATAATAATTAACAATATTGCAGTGTGGGGCGGAATGATGCCGGAGTGCTTTCCCGGCATTGACAGGGGCTGTGACTTTATGAGAGATGAAACTGTCATAGAGCAGAATGCCATTGTTACGGCCGAGGCCACTGCGTCCATAGCAATACAAAAAAGCATACATGGTATATACGGCTCAAAGGTACTTGTGAGCGGGTTTGGAAAATGCGGAAAGGCAATTGCCCGCGTTTTTTCTGCTATGGGAGCCCATGTCATGGTGATGGCAAGGAGAAAACAGGCAAGGCATGAGGCCGCTGAACTGGGATATGAAACGGTGGATTTTAATGATCCTGCCAAGGCCTGTTTTGAAACACTGTTTCTCATAAACACAGTACCGGATAGGGTTATAGATGAAAGTTTAATCATGATTTTGCAAAAAGATGCAATAATTATAGACATTGCATCTAAGCCCGGCGGCTGTGATTTTGAGGCTTGTAAGAGGTATCAGATAAACTGTACGCATGCGCTCGGCCTTCCGGGCATATACTGTCCGAAAACCGGTGCAAAAATACTTTATGACTGTATGAAAAGAAAAGGTATGACGGAGGGCTTATGGTTATTTCGGATTGCACCGTAGGAATGGGAATTACAGGCTCCTTCTGTAGTTTTGAAAAGACTAAGGATGTTGCAAAGCGGCTTGTGGATAGCTTCACACATGTGACACCTGTATATTCCTATAATGCACAGATGATGAACACACGCTTTGGAAAGGCGGGAGACTTTATGCATACTATCTCCGAAATCACAGGGGATGAGGGCATCAGGACACTGCAGGAGGCAGAGCGTGTCGGCCCGGGAAAGCTGTTTGACGTGATGGTGATTTACCCATGCACCGGCAACACAGCGGCAAAGCTTGCAAACGGCATAGTGGATACACCGGTTCTTCTCGCGGCAAAGGCTCATCTAAGAAACGGCAGACCGCTTGTTATCGGGATTTCCACAAATGATGCGCTCGGTATCAACTTTAAGAATATCGGAAAGCTGATGAATATGAAAAATATTTTTCAAGAGATGGGGCACTTCAAAGGCGGTTTGAAAAAATTGTTGTTGAAGAACCAAAATCTACAGAATTGTATAATATGATAAAGAATCAGATTGCGCGTCTGGAAAACTATCATCAGACTACAATTTCAAGAAAATTGGTAAATGATGCAATTTTGCTTGCAGGATGTTTTAACAATTATATTAGAAATCCTGACCGTACTTTAGACCTTTTGGACCGTTCTATGGCAAGTGCCGAACTTAAAGGAAGACATTTTGTTAAAAGAAATGACATTTTAGAAAATTTTGATATTAAAAGAAAACAATTTGAAAAAATGTCAAAGGAAGAAAAAACGGCAACAGCATATCACGAAGCAGGACATTTCATTGTTAACAAGTTTTCAAAACAGTTGAGCAATACTGTTACTTTGGCGGTTTCGATTATGCCTGCTGAAGAATATTTAGGGGTAAATGTTTGTGAACCTAATGATGAAACAGTATTTACTAACAAAGATTATTTTATTCAGTTGATTGCGCGTTATTTAGGAGGAAGAATCGCTGAAAAGATGTATACAAAGCAGCTTTCAGCAGGAGCTTCAAGCGATTTGGAAAAAGCAACCCAAATTGCTGAAAAAATGGTACTTCGTTACGGACTTGCAGAAGATTTATCTACTAACAGATCATACAGTAGTAACATAAAAAATGATTTATATACAGATGACCTGTTGGAAATAATTAACGAAGAAATTGACAAGATTCTGAATGAGGCAGAAGAATATGCAGTAGAGATTTTACAAGATAATAAAGACAGTTTAGAAATGTTAGTATCTGGTTTACTTGAGAAAGGAATTTTATCTAAAGCAGACCTTGATGCTATGTTCTGTAAAACAAAAATTATCAAATAACTATCAAAAAAGGGAGCTACATAATTGTAGTTCCCTTTAATGTTTACTAGAAAAACAAGATTACTCAATCTTCTGGAAGTTCTAACTTGTAAAAAAAGTTTTCAAAACAAACTGCTTCGCAAGGAATTAAAACAGATTCGTCACATTCTGTAAAACTGCTGCCTAATTCTCTACCAACAGTGTTAAATTGAAATGTTTTGCCATACTCGATCCAATTCACTTGTTCAGCATTTAAGAACCAATCTGGTTTATGAAGCCACAGCCCATTTGGTGTTCTGCAGATAAAATGCCAGTGATGGTCAGCAGGGGAGTTCAGTACATGAAAATCAGTAATTGCGAAATAGAAATTAAAATCATCTTCTTTGATACTACTGAAAGATACTCTTTCGCAGTGCTGATTTAAAGCTAAACTATCATTGCTAATACACTTATCAATAAGATAAGGATCACATTTCCAGTTGACTTCAGGACCATGCCCAAATTTTAACCGATATAATCTTCCTGGTGTATATATCTGGTTCTTTACATCTGGACAAGTAAGACCTCTTGCAAAAGCATAGCAGTTTATAGCTTTGGCTTGAGTCCAACTATACATATCCTCAAAGAAAGAGTTGGCAATTAAATTTACAATTTTTTCTCCATCAATCCGTTGTTTTTCTTGTGTTGTCATTCAACAAACCTCCTTAAGTTTTATAATAATATTATACACCCAAAAGCAAATTATGTAAATATATTGATTAACAAATTTGAAATAGTATAGTAAAATTTATAAAGAAATGAGGAGATATAAATGAATCAATTAAAAAATTGTGCTAAATTCTCTTATACACAGAGATTATGGAACATTAACATCTAATATACTTAATTTATATAAAAATAATGGAATAGAAGTTATTAGTTTTGGATCTTTATATGGCAATATAACACTTGATGATATACTAGCAGGTCTATCAACTTCAAGAAATCCTTACTTACAATCTATTTTTATGAGAATAAAGAGGGTAGAAGCAATAGGAAGTGGATTAAGAAGAGTAAAATCATATTATAATAAAATTGGATTAAATTTCGAGATAGATGTATTACCGTCATCATTTGTTGTAAAATTACCTAAAATATCATTGAATAATGTTGCTATACAAAATAATAGTAAAGGTGATATGGATATAATTATAAAATATATTGAAAAAAATGGCTCTATAACAAGGATTAATGCTCAAGCACTAATTAATAAAGAAAAGACAACTACCTCAACAATATTAAATAAATTAGTTGAAAATGGTGTTTTGGTCAAAATCGGAAACGGGCCAAGTACAAGATATGAAATGAATAGATAATAACTTAAAAGTGAACTTCGCTTTATTAAAAGGTGTATTTTTAATTTTATTCTAACATCAAAAATGTTAAATAAAAAAAGCAAATTTTACTATTTACTTGTTATAATGATTATGATATAGTAGCAGTAAGGAGGAGAAAACTATGAAGAAACAATGGATAATGTGGGTGGCAGTTGTGGTTGTTGTAATTGCCGTGATTGGAGTGGTTGCTATTAGTGGAAAAAATGGAGGAACTACGGCAACGGAAATTAACATGAAAAAAATGTTCGATACTATTTATGCTGATTTAAAGGATCAATTACCAGATAGCTTAACAACACAAGAAATTGATGTCAAAGATGGTGAACAAGTTGCAGAATATACTGGACTTGTTTCAACAAAAAATGTTGAGAAGTTACTAGTTTCAGAACCTATGATAAGTTCGCAAGCATATTCAGCTGTTGCTTTAAAAGTAAAAGCAGGAGCAGATATTGAAGGTATTAAACAAGAAATGCTAGATAACTTAAATATGAACAAATGGATCTGTGTTTCAGCAGAAAAATTATATATAACTAGTTATAATAACATAATATTTGCTGTAATGTCTGATGAGGATTGGGCAAAACCTGTTTATGACGGCTTTAAAAAATATGTAAACAATAAAAATGGAAAAGAGCTAGAAAAAACAGCAGAAGAAGATATTGAACTTCCAGACGAAATGTTAATAGTAGAATAATTACAGTAAAAAGCTTCTTATAAAGAAGCTTTTTTAGATATAGGAGGTAAATATGCTATTTACAAGTATTAGCTTTTTGTATTATTTCTTACCAATTGTTATAATTTTATATTTTATTGTACCAAAGAAATTTAAAAACTTTATTCTTTTTTTATCTTCAATATTTTTTTACTTTTGTGGAGAACCAATATATACCTTTTTGATGATTGGTGAAATTTTTATAGCCTATGTGGGAGCTAGGTATTTAGAAAAACATAGGAAAAAGAGTATTCTTGTTTCTTTGCTTGCTATACATATAGGTGCATTGGGACTGTTTAAATATTCTGATTTTACAATAAACAATATAAATCAAATTTTTGGAAGTAAAATTCCATTATTAAAATTAGCACTACCAATAGGAATTTCGTTTTACACCTTTCAAATTATAAGTTATGTAGTTGATGTATACAGAGGAAAAGTAAAAGCTCAGAAAAGCTTTTTGAAACTAGCAACATATGTATCATTATTCCCTCAACTAATTGCAGGACCTATTGTTAGATACGAAACTATTGAGAAGGAACTAGATAGTAGGACAAGCAATTTCGAAAATTTTGCATATGGTGTAAGAAGATTTGTCATAGGACTTGGAAAAAAAGTGCTAATAGCAAATATGTTAGGCGAATTATGTGACGTATTTTCTACCACAAACGAAAAAAGCATTCTATTTTATTGGATATTTGCAATAAGCTATTCACTTCAAATATACTTTGATTTTTCGGCATATTCAGATATGGCAATTGGTTTAGGACGTATGTTTGGATTTCACTTTTTAGAAAATTTCAATTATCCATATATTTCAAAAAGCATAACTGAATTTTGGAGAAGATGGCATATGTCTTTAAGCTCGTGGTTTAGAGATTATGTATATATTCCACTTGGTGGAAACAGGAAGGGAACTATAATTTTAGTAAGAAATATTTTTATAGTTTGGGCTCTAACAGGAATTTGGCATGGTGCAAATTGGACTTTCGTAATATGGGGATTAATGTTTGGAATAATGCTTATAATAGAAAAATTATTTTTGACAAAACATTTAGAGAAAATGCCTTCGATTTTACAAAGGATTTATGTTTTATTTACAGTAATGATAAGTTTTATAATATTTAATGCAAATAGTATAGGGGAGGCGTGGAATAATATTATAGGCCTATTTGGAGCAAATGGAGAAAGCTTAATAAATGCAAGTACAGTATATTATTTAAAAAGTTATTTGGTGGTATTAGTAATAGCGATAATTGGAAGCACACCATTACTAAAAAACATAATAGAAAAACTAAAAACAAAAACTAATGCAAATAAAATAATAAATTTGTTAGAGCCAATAGCAATGGCTTCAATATTGATTATAGTTACCGCATATTTGGTAGATAATTCATATAATCCATTTCTATATTTTAGGTTTTAAGGAGGCAATATGAACGATAAATTAAAAAATGTTGTAGTTACAATAGCATTTGTATTTATAATTGTAATTTTTTTCATAGCAAATATAATAAAAAAAGATGACACAATTTCTATTGCTGAAAGAAGAAAATTGGAACAATTTCCTCAAATTTCTGCCAAAACAGTTTTTAATGGTACTTTCTTCAATAAATTTAATAAATACACCACAGACCAATTTGTACAAAGAGAAGAATTTAGAAAGCTTAAAATAAATGCAGAATTTAATTTGCTTAGAAAAAGTGATTACAATAATCTTTATCAATATGGAGATTACATAATAAGCCAAACATATCCATTAAATGAGAAATCAGTTTTAAATATCTCAAAAAAAATAAATCAAATATACGAGCAATATTTAACTGATCAAAACAATGTATATTTTACGATAGTTCCAGATAAAAATTATTTTATAAATGATGAAAATTTAAAATTAGATTACAATAAATTAGAAAATTTATTAAACAGAAATTTATCATTTGCTAAATATATACGAATATTTGATATGTTAGAACTAGAAGATTATTATAAAACAGATACGCATTGGAAACAGGAAAGGTTATTAAAAGTAGCAAAAACTATTGCTGAGAGTATGAATGTGAATTTAGAAAACGAATATAAAGAAAAAACGATTTGCGATTTTCAAGGCACATATTCAGGACAATTGCCAATTTCTACTGCCAAAGACAAAATAAAAATATTAACAAATTCTGAGATAGAAAAAAGCAAAGTATATAATTATGAAACAAAAAAAGAAAATAAGGTATATAATATGGAAAAAATAAATTCGCTAGATAAATATGATATATACTTATCTGGTGCTACACCAGTACTGAAAATAGAAAATCCTGAGAATAAAACAGGTAATGAGCTTATAATATTTAGAGATTCTTATGCTAGCAGTTTAGTCCCATTATTTATACCTAAATATAGTAAAATTACTTTAATAGATACAAGATATATTTCACCAAAATTGTTGCCTAATTATGTAGAGTTTAATAATCAAGATATTCTATTTATGTATAGTACGCTTGTAATAAATAATAGTTACTCATTAAAATAGCAAATAAGAGATGACTTTTTGGTCACCTTGTAATTTTATTCTAACATCAAAAAAATATTGACTTTAATTCAATAATGTGATATTTTGCATAGGTAAAAAGTATTAGGAGGTAATAATTATGGAATTAAAAGGATCAAAAACAGAGCAAAATTTAATGACGGCTTTTGCCGGAGAATCTCAGGCAAGAAATAAATATACATATTTTGCTAGTAAAGCAAAAAAAGAAGGATATGAACAAATAGCTGCAATTTTCCAAGAAACAGCTGATAATGAAAAAGAACATGCAAAAATGTGGTTTAAATTATTAAATGGTGGAGAAATTGGAACAACAGCTGAGAACTTAAAAGCTGCTGCTGATGGAGAAAATTATGAATGGACAGATATGTATGCTGAATTTGCTAAAATAGCTAAAGAAGAAGGTTTTGACCATATTGCATACTTATTTGAAGAAGTTGGTAAAATTGAAAAAGAACATGAAGAAAGATATTTAAAATTATTAGAAAATGTAAAAGATGGAAAAGTGTTTGAAGCAGGAGAAGTTAAAATATGGAAATGTAGAAATTGTGGACATATTGTTGTTGGAACAAAAGCTCCAGAAGTTTGCCCTGTATGTAGCCATCCAAAAGCATATTTCGAAATTAAAGCTGAAAATTATTAAAATATAGAAAAACTATTCTTATGAGAAATATAAATTAATATGGAGGGAATTTATGAAAAAAGAATTAGTAATAAAAAGATGTTCTAAATGTCAATCTTTAGTTGAAGTCATAAAAGATTGTACTAGTGATAATTGTAGTATTAAATGTTGCGGTGAAGAAATGATAGAATTAGCTCCAAATAGTGTAGACGCATCTTTTGAAAAACATGTACCAAACTATGAAGCAATAGATAATCATATAATTGTAAAGGTTAACCATGTTATGGAGGAAGACCATTTTATAGAATGGATTGCAATGTTAGCAAATAATAAAATTATAAAGAAATTTTTATTGCCAGGTGAAGAAGCCTGTGTAATATTTCCATATGTTAAAGGAAGTAAAATTTATTCTTTTTGTAATAAACATGGACTTTGGTCAAAAGAAGTTGAATAAATATAGATAAATTAAGTTTTTTGTGTGAGATTTGTTACATAATACGATAGCATATGTACTATTTTGGATGGAAAGTAGTAAAAAGAATGGAATCTATTAAATATGTATAAAGGAGAGTGATAAAAATGTTAAAAAATGCTATAGCATATATCTTGAGAAAGAGGAGTAGAACAGTTATTATATTTATTATTTTAACAATAGTTCTTTCATGCTTATACTCATGTTTAAACATAATGAAATCAACAATCAACTTAGAAAATAATTTATATAAGTTATCAAATACATCTTTATCAATAACTCAAAACAACAATGAGAACTTTAAAATAAATCAATTTAAAGAAATAGAAAATATAAAAGAGATAAAAGAAATAATTCCCAAATATAATGAACTAGCAAAATCTACAAATATTAAAGCGGTAGAAGGAATGCAAATGGTCGAAAGAAACGATATGCCAGAAGAATTTAGAAATATATTTTCAATAGAAGCCACAAATAATACTGGAAAGGACAATTTATTTAATAGTGGAGTTTTTACTCTTATAAAAGGTAGACATATTGAAAAAGATGACAGAGAAAAAATTATTATACATGAAGAACTGGCACAAAAAAATAATTTAGAATTAAATGATAAAATTCGTCTTGAACTATTTGATTTAAACAATAATGAAATAAAAACAGAATATGAATTTGAGATTATTGGAATTTTTTCTGGAAAAAAACAAGAAAAATACACAGGAATGACATCAGACTTTAGTGAAAATATGGTATTTATCGATTATGAATCAAGCCAAGCAGCATTAAACAAAGCAGAAAACAATAAAGTTGTAAATAAACTTGAAATAATTTCAGATAGTTCAAAAGATACAAATATAGTATTAAATAAAATTAAAGAAATAAAAATTGATTGGTCAAAATTCAATATTGAAAAAAATGATGATGTATATAAAGAAGCTTTAGAATCTGTAGAAGGGATAAAACATATAATAAAGGTTATGACATATTCAATTATGACAGGGGGAATAATAGTTTTATCATTAATATTAATTTTATGGCTAAGGGAAAGAATTTATGAAATAGGAATATTATTATCAATAGGAATAATTAAAGCAAAAATTATAGCTCAATTTATATTTGAGTTAATATTTATATCACTACCATCTATAGTAGCATCTTTATTTTTAGGAAATGTGATATTAAATCAAATAATAGGTGGATTTATCAATTCTGATAATTCGACAATAATTATTAATAATCTACTAAAAAACGATAATTTAATATCAAATATTACAATATTTTTACAAAGTTATGGAATATTAATAGTAATTATTGTTTTATCAGTTATTATTGCAAGTGCAATGATATTAGTAAAAAAACCAAAAGAAATATTATCAAAGATAAGTTAGGAGATTACAATGGATATATTAGAAATAAAAAATGTAACATATAATTATTCAAATTCAAAAGAGAAGATTTTGTCATCAGTAAATCAAAAGTTTGAACTTGGACAATTTTATGCAATAATAGGAAAATCAGGAGCAGGAAAGTCAACATTACTTTCATTATTAGCAGGACTAGACAAACCACAAAAAGGTCAAATTCTATTCAAAAATGAGAATATAGAGAACAAAGGGTATAGTAATCATAGAAAAAACAATATAACATTAGTTTTTCAAAATTATAATTTAATTGATTATTTAACACCAATAGAAAATGTTAAATTAGTAAATAAAAAGGCATCAGAAGATATTTTGTTAAAATTGGGACTTGATAAAAGTCAGATAAATAGAAATGTAATGAAATTATCTGGTGGACAACAGCAAAGGGTAGCCATAGCAAGAGCATTAGCATCAGAAGCACCAATAATTCTAGCTGACGAACCTACAGGAAATCTTGATAGTGACACTGCAGGAGAAATAATAGAAATATTAAAAAAATTGGCTAAAGAGAGAAATAAATGTGTAATAGTTGTAACACATAGTAAGGAAGTTGCAAATTCCGCTGATATTATTTTAGAATTAAGTGACAAAAAATTAAGAGAGATAAGTAAAATTAATTAGGAGGTATATTGATGATAAAGAATGCTTTTGCATATGTAACAAGAAAAAGTTTAAAATCAATAATAATATTATTAGTTATTATGGCTATGTCAACACTTAGTCTGATTAGTTTGGCAATTAAAGATGCTACTAATAGAGCTTCAGAAGAAACTTTTAAAAATATAACAAATAGTTTTTCTATGGAAATAAATAGAAGAGTTAATCTTGGAACACCTAGAGGTGGAGGAAATATAAAAGGAGAAGATATAAAAAAAATAGCTGAATCTGAAGATATTGCCTCTTTTGTAAAGAGAATAAATAGTGTGGCTGATTTGGTAGATAATGATATTATAGAAACTAAAAAAACAATTGCAAATCAATCACCAGAAAGAGCAGAAAATTTTAAAAGAACAGTTATGCTAACAGGAGTTAATGATTCATCAAAAGAAAATAAATTTGTGTCAGGAGCTTACAAATTAATAGAAGGAGAACATTTAGAAGAAAATGACAAAAGTAAGATTTTAATACATAAAGACTTAGCTGAAAAAAACAATTTGAAAATTGGAGACAAAATAAAAATTAAGTCCAATTTATTTGATGCAGATAATGAAAAAGGAGCAAATGAAACACTAGAAGTAGAAATAAAAGGAATTTTCGATGGCCACAATGAAAGTAGTGTAACTTCTGCACAAGAACTTTACGAAAATACATTAATAACAGATTTAGATACAGCTGCAAAAGTTTATGGAAATACAGAAGATACTGCAGTATATCAAGATGCAACATTTTTTGTAAAAGGTGATAAGAATTTAGAACAAGTGATAAAAAATGTTAAAAAGCTTGATATAAACTGGAAACAATACACATTAGTTAAAAGTTCATCAAATTATCCTGCATTACAGCAATCAATATCTGGCATATATTCAATTGCTAATAAATTATTTATTGGTTCATTAATATTTGCAGGAATCATAGTTTCATTATTATTAATTTTATGGATGAATGCTAGAAAAAGAGAAATTGCAATTTTTCTGTCATTAGGAATATCAAAATTAACAATTTTTGGACAATTTTTAATTGAATTATTGTTCATCTCTATTCCAGCATTTGCAGGCTCTTACTTTTTGGCCGTTTACACAGGAAATATGCTTGGAAATAGTATACTAAATAAAGTTACTGAAAACATAACAAAACAATTAGCAAAGCAATCTGCATCAACTCAACTTGGAGGTGGAGCAGAAGTTGATGGTTTTAATAAAACTCTAACAAGTTTGGATATTAATATATCATCACAAATAATGATGTATGTAATTTTATTTATGTCCCTAGTACTTATAATATCTTTAATAATATCATCAATAAATATTTTAAGGAAAAGTCCAAAAGACTTGCTAAGTGATGACTAAGGTAGAGTTAAAGAAAATAATTGAATATAAAGAATTTATAAATATAATTAAAAAATAGTAATTTTTTGTTATGATTGGAGGAATTTAAAATGAGAAAAATATGGAAG
>OKRY01003650.1_pt1 | contig 11211 bp, 10 predicted proteins | sample 1601121 | NCBI WGS metagenome assembly OKRY01 (sample SAMEA3541546, study PRJEB24748) | human gut metagenome | biome: human gut; feature: human-associated habitat; material: faeces | place: China | collected 2012
TCATCGGTTTGTTGACGCGTGTGATCTTCACATCGCCAAAGCCCACCTGAATGGCCTCATAGCCGTCGTTCTCCATTGTCTTCTTCTGGGTAATCGTGCAAGGACCGGCCTCCACAACGGTTACAGGGATTGCATGGCCCTGCGCGTCGAAGACCTGGGTCATGCCGATTTTCTTACCGATAAGACCTTTCTTCATGTTTATTCCTCCTTTGGTTATTGGTTGGGTCTCCCCAACATGACCTCGACCGGGTTGCGATCTGTTTTCAGTTCAATTAGAGCTTAATCTCGATCTCAACGCCTGCCGGGAGCTCAAGACTTGTCAGCGCTTCCACCGTCTTGTTGGAAGGTCTGAGAATGTCGATGAGTCTCTTGTGTGTTCTCTGCTCAAACTGCTCACGGCTGTCCTTGTACTTGTGCACAGCACGCAGGATGGTAACAACTTCCTTCTCAGTGGGAAGCGGGATGGGACCGCTCACCTGAGCGCCGGTGCGCTTTGCGGTGTCTACGATCTTCTCCGCAGCCTGGTCCACCAGGTTGTGGTCATAACCCTTCAGTCTGATGCGGATCTTAACTTTACTTGCTGCCATGTGAAATTCCTCCATGAATTTTGATGGTGCGAGCAACCATTGTTTGACTACCCACCCGTGTGTTTCAACCCTTACCGTAAATAAAGCCGAATGAAGGCAGTTCATTCGGGCACGGTTACACGGTGCACAGCGCGTTCGCAAGTCACGCTCTGCAAGGACCCCTTACGGTCCGCGTCGTACAATGATTCGTTTCGCCCGGTTTGAAATCGGACATACTCCGCCGAAATTACCGCTCTGGGTAGGAGCGCAACCTCCGGCATCAACGCATATCTGGTTGTGTGTTGCGGTGTCTATATATTATATATATAATACGCCCAATCACACGCAGGCAATATTATATTATATAGATCCCCTGCTGTCAAGCCTTTTTTTGAAGTTCTTTGGAATTTTTTTCATTGTGCAAAATGACAGAAAATCCGGCTCCATTTTTGTAAAAATCACCAAAGCAGAACCACCGGTTTTTTGGTGTCTCTCCCCTGTCGAACCACAAGATGTAGTTGCCGTTCTCCATATTTAGTAGGAAACGCCCCGCGCCGTGGAAAAATTCCGTCGCGTCGCTTTGACCGAATTTTTGAAAAATTTAATTTTTGGCAGCAAAAATTATACGACATTGTACCAATAAAATAAACGCAGCGCCCAAGCCGATCGGCCTGAACGCTGTGCAAATCGCTATATTATAGTATGTTTATATATAAGGGCTACTTGAGCTTGGCAATGGTCACGCCGTTCTCGCCCTCGCCGTACACCCCCAGCCGGTACTCTGCCACATTGGGGTGGTGGCGCAGTTCTTCCTGTACGGCGGTACGCAGCGCGCCGGTACCTTTGCCGTGGATAATGCGCACCTCGGATATGTTATTGAGCACGCACTTATCAATAAACAGACCCAGGTTGCCCAGGGCTTCTTCTACCGTTTGGCCTCGCAGATCCAGCTCGGTTTTTACATCCGCGTCTGCCCGGGAGGTGGTGCGCCGCAGGGTGCGCTGGCCGGTGATCGGCGCTTTCTTCTTGGGCGGCAGCAGGCGCAGATCCGTGGGTTTGACCCGCGTTTTCAGCATACCGGAGGAAACCAAGATCTTACTGCCCAGTTCCAGCACGTCGCCCTCACCAATGCCCTTGATGAGCACATGGTCTCCTACCTGCAAGGGGCGGGGTAACTTATAATCCGCATCCCAATCGGTGTTCAGCCGGTTGGGGTTCACAATATCGTCCAACTCACCCAAGCGATTTTTGATTTCCCGCCTGGTCTTGCGAGCCAATTCCGTGGCGTTGGTGGCAGTCTGCTCTTTCTTCAACTGCTCCAGCTGGAGCAGGAAGTCCGAAGATGTGCGTTTGGCAGCATCTACCAGTCGCTGTGCCTCTCGCTTAGCCTTGTCCAGTTCTCGATCCCGCAGGGTGTCGATCTTGGACTTTTCTTCTCTGGCCTTGGCAGCCAGCCGCTCCGCCTCTTGCCGTTCCTTGGACGCCGCTGCCCGCTCCTCATCCAGTGCCTTTCGAGCGCTCTCCAGGTTCTCCAGCACAGACTCAAACTGCCGGTTCTCCGAGCCGACAATCTCCTTAGCCGCCCGCACTACCGCCGGATCCATGCCCAGGTGCTCCGTAATGGCAAAGGCGTTGGACCGACCGGGCACGCCGATCAGTAGCCGATAGGTAGGCCGCAGGGTCTCCACATCAAACTCGCAGCAGCCGTTACTGACCCCGGGCGTATCCAGCGCATAGGCTTTCAGCTCCGCATAATGGGTGGTGGCGGCAATGTGCGCTCCCTTTTGGCGCAGATATTCAATGACAGATACTGCCAGTGCCGCGCCCTCGATGGGGTCCGTGCCTGCGCCCAACTCGTCGATCAGCACCAGGGAGTCTTTGTCCGCCTTTCCCATAATATCGATGATATTCACCATGTGAGAGGAGAAAGTGGACAGGTTTTGGGCAATGCTCTGTTCATCGCCGATATCCACCAAGATTTGACGGTACAGCGCCAGTTTGCTGCCGTCTGATACCGGGATCAACAACCCGCAGCCCACCATCGCCGTCAGCAGGCCCAGGGTCTTTAAGGTCACCGTCTTGCCACCGGTATTGGGGCCGGTGATCACCAGAGTATCATAGTCCGTGCCCAGGGTAATATGCACCGGCACCACCCGCTCTTTATCAATCAGCGGATGGCGGGCATTTTTCAAATCCGTTACGCCCTCGGTATTCAGCTGGGGACGAGCGGCTTTCATTTGGTATGCCAAGTGCGCCTTGGCAAAGATCAAGTTCAGCCGCACAGCACTGTCATAACTGTGGCGCACGCTCTCTGCAAAAGTGCCTGCCTCTGCAGACAGCTCAAAGAGAATGCGTTGCACCTCTTCCCGCTCCCGGCCCTCTAACACCTTAATGTCATTGTTGGCGTCCACCACCGCCGCCGGCTCGATAAACACCGTAGCGCCACTGGAGGAGGTGTCATGCACCAGACCGGGCACCTCGCCCCGGTGCTCCGCCTTTACCGGCACCACAAAGCGACCGCCACGCTGGGTGACGATGGGCTCTTGCAAGAATTTTTGGTAATGGGTGGAGTGGATCATACCGTCCAGCCGTTGCCGAATGGCCGCCGCCTTGGCCTTAATCTTCCGCCGAATGTCGTAAAGCTCTTCCGATGCCTTGTCCGCCATTTCCTCCGGACTGACAATGCAGGTAAAGATCCGGTTCTCCAAATACTTGTTCACCGTAATGCCGTCAAAAAAGAAATTCAGGGACGAGCTTGTACCCGCCAAATGGCCGTGCCAGTCGTCCAGAATGCGCAGCGCCCGCAAGGTGTCGCCCACCTGCAGCAACTCCGTCATATTCAGGCACCCGCCGGCTGCCGCCCGCTGCAACGGACCGTTTACATTATGCAGCCCGCCAAAAGACGGCGCGCCGAACCGGGCCAGCATAGAAAAAGCGTCCTCCGTCTGATCCAGCAGGAGAGCAATCTCCCCCGGGTCTGCCGCAGGGCGCAGCGCCAATGCTGCCTCTTTGGCGTCGTCACAGGTGGTCTGTTCCGCCAAAAGGGCAAGCACCTTATCCAGTTCCAAGGTTTGCAAATTCTTATCCATATCTCTATCCATTATGATGCTATGTAGTCGCGTCCCCGGCTTGCAGGGACTTGTAGAATTCCAGTGTGGTAAAGCGCCGGTCCAGCCGCCGCAGGGTGTACTGCTCCGTCACCCGGCCCAGCAGTGCCATTTGCTCCGGCGACAAAGCAAAGCCAAAAATACGCCCCGGCTCCGTCAGGCAAATGTAGCGCACGGCGGTCATCACCGTCTTGGGTACCGCCACGGCGCCTGCCTTGGGACAATTCTCACAGTAAATGCAGCCCCCGTCCACATCAAAGTACATCACCGGTGTTTCATAAGTACCGCAGTTGGCGCAGGCCAAAATATTGGGCATATAACCGGAGATGGACAGGGCGCGCAGCTCAAACACCGCCTTGATTTGCACCAGCGGCTTGGTGCCCTTGCACAATAGGTGCAGGGTGTTCAGCAGCAGGCGCAACAATTCCGGCGCCGGTTGTTCCTCCGCCGCCAATTCGTAGCTGAGCTGAGCAAAATATTGGGCTGCTGCCAGCCGATCAATATCCTGCCGCAAGCCAAAAAACACCTCAATGGGTGCCGCACTGTCTACCGTATAGGCGTCGCGCCCACGGTACAGGGCGAACTCGCCATAGCAAAAAAGAGAGGTGGCAGCGGCACGCCGATTCTTCAGCTGCTTGCCGCCTCGTACAAACGCACGCACCAGCCCGTGATCCGCCGTCAGCAAAGTCACCAGGCGATCATTCTCCCCGGTGGTCTGCTCCCGTATCACTAACCCTTTGGTGGTACTGTTCATGCCCCTCTTGTCGTTCCTCTTCCTTGTATTTCAAATAATCGGCCACACGGCCGGTTTGTATAAACTGTTGCCAGCTGTTCTCTGCCATCGACATAGGATCACCGTTTTTATTGTATCCTATGCGTACAACGCCATTTGTGCCAAATTCATCCAAGGACAAAATCCAACACCGCAGCGGCAAAAAATCAATTTATTCGTTGTCCAAACCGAAGTTGTGGATCAGGCCCTCACGGTTACGCCAGTCTTCTTTCACCTTAACCCAGGTGTGCAGATTGACCTTGATCCCGAAAAAGCGCTCCATATCCTGCCGAGCAAATGTGGCGATCTTTTTAAGCATAGCGCCGCCCTTGCCGATGACCATACCCTTATGGCTCTCCCGCTCGCAGTAAATGGTGGCGTCCACATCCAAACAGCTGCCGTCCGGGCGTTCCTTCATCTTCTCAATGGCAACGGCAATGCCGTGGGGAATCTCCTTATCCATTAGGCGCAGGATCTTCTCCCGAATCATTTCCGCCGCCAGCACCCGCTCCGGCTGATCCGTCAAGGTATCGTCCGGAAAAAAATGGGGCGACGGCAGCGAAAGGCGTTCCATCTCCGTCAGCAGATCCTGCACACCCTCGCCGGTCTGGGCGCTGCAAGGCACCACAGCCGTAAAGTCATACAGCCCTGCCAACTGGCCGATGCGGGGAGCCAGTTCCGTCTTGTCCCGCAACATGTCAATTTTGTTAATGGCCAGGATCACCGGCAAGCGCTGCTTTTTGCACATTGCCAGCAGTTCTTGCTCCTTGTCGTTGAGCTCGCCCTTAGGCTCCACCACAAACAGGCAAGCATCCACGCCGCCTACCGTGTCGCCTACCGCCTGGTTCATATGCTCGCCCAGCTTGTTGTGGGCATGGTGAAAGCCGGGGGTGTCCGTAAACACCAGCTGCACCTCGTCCCGAGTCAGCACGCCCATGATCTTGGTGCGGGTGGTCTGTGGCTTAGAAGACACAATGGCGATCTTGCTGCCGGTAAGTCGGTTCAAAATAGAAGATTTGCCCACATTGGGCTTGCCGATAATGGCGATAAATGCAGATCGGGTCATGACTCGTCTCCCATGTAATAGCTACTGTCCCGCTTCCAGCCGATTTGGGTCAGCACGGTTTCTTCCTTTTCGCGCATACGCACTTCTTCCAGTCCGCCCTGCTCATGGTCGTAGCCCAGCAGGTGCAGCATGGAATGGACGGTCAAAAAGCCGATTTCCCGCTGCAAGGGGTGATTATACAGCTCTGCCTGCTCCATGGCTTTCTCCATAGAGATCACAATATCCCCCAGCAGCTTGGCGCCGGTGTCGTGGTTAATGTCGTACACACCGTTCTCCCCCAGAGGGAAGCTAAGTACGTCCGTCTCTCTGTCGATGTTTCGATACGCTTTGTTCAGCTCACGGATCTGTTCGTTATCCACAAAGCGCACGCTCACCTCTGCACTGCCCTCGAAATGCTCCAGCTCCAGCACGGCGTGGCAACAACGGCGGATCAGCAACCGAATACCGGTAGGCACCTTCACTGCCTTTTGATCGTTTGAAATGACCACTTTTACAGATTCCATTACTTGTTTTTCTCCTCATATTTTTCATACGCCCGAATAATGTCCTGCACCAACCGGTGGCGCACCACATCCTTCTGGCTGAATTTATGAATTTCAATATCATCTACATGCTTTAGAATGTCCATCACCTTCACCAGCCCGGAGCGCTTGCCCTCCGGCAGGTCAATCTGGGTAATGTCGCCGGTGACCACCATTTTGGAGTTGAACCCCAGGCGGGTCAAGAACATTTTCATCTGCTCCGGCGTGGTGTTTTGGGCCTCATCCAGAATAATAAAACTGTCGTCCAAGGTACGCCCACGCATATAGGCCAGTGGTGCCACCTCGATAGCGCCTCGCTCCTGGTAGCGCTGAAAACTCTCAGCCCCCAGCATATCAAACAGCGCGTCATATAACGGGCGCAGGTACGGGTCTACCTTGCTTTGCAGGTCGCCGGGCAGGAAGCCCAACTTCTCCCCCGCTTCCACCGCCGGGCGGGTCAAAATGATCCGGTTCACCTCTTTGGCACGAAAGGCGGTAACCGCCATTGCCACAGCCAGGTAAGTTTTGCCGGTACCGGCCGGGCCCACGCCAAAGGTGATGGTGTTTTTGGCAATGGACTCGCAGTACCGCTTTTGGCCCACGGTCTTTGGCTTCACCGGGCGACCCTTGGCCGTCACGCACACCGAGTCCGTGGTCATGGAGGAGAGCACATCCTCGTTGCCCTCGCCCACCAGCGAGATCACATAGCGCACATTCTGCTCCGTCAGTTGCTCGCCTTTGTTAATTAGGGTCAGCAGTCCGTTCAGCGCCCGGGCAGCGGCGGCCACATTCTCTGCGTCCCCCACCACCTTCAGGTCGGCGCCCCGGCAGGTGATGGTCACGCCGTACTCCCGCTCCAATAGCTTTATGTTCTCATCGAAGCTGCCAAACAGGTTCGCTGCCTGTTCCATCGCTTCAAAGGTGATTACCTGTTCTGTCATACTTTAACTTCTGCCTTTATCCGTTCAATTCTGCGCTCCTCTACCCCGCAAACGGTAAAGTGCACATTCTCATAATCCACCGTCACCGGCTGGGTCTCCTTGCCGGTGGGAAGATAGCCCAGGCGACTGATCAAAAAGCCTGCCAGCGTGTCATAATCCCCCTCCGGCAAGGGCACGCCCAGCGCCTTTTCCGCGTCCTCCATATCTACCGAGCCATCAAAGGTGAAGGTGTGCTCCCCGGTTTGGATTACATCCGCCTCTTCCTCATCGTACTCGTCCATAATATTGCCCACGATGCTCTCCAGAATATCCTCCATGGTCACCAGCCCGGCAGTGCCGCCGTACTCATCTACCACAATGGCCATCTGGATACGCTTGTCCGTCATGGTGGCGAACAGCTTGCCGCAGGGAATACTCTCCGGTACAAACAGCGGCTCCCGCACATAGTCCGTCAGCCGGGTGCCCGCCGGCACAGGCTTACCCACAAAGGGCAGCAGGTCTTTTACATAGAGAATACCCTGCACATTGTCCAGATCCTCGTGGAATACCGGGATCCGGGAGCACCCTGCCTCCAATGCAAAGGCAGCGGCATAACCGATGGTGGCCGTCTCCTCCACTGCCTCGATCTCTGTGCGATGGGTCATAATATCTTCCGCACAAAGTCGGTCAAAATCAAAGATATTGTGGATCATCTCCCGCTGAGACGCTTCCAGTTCTCCTTTGGCCTGGTCCTCATCCACCAGCTGGCGAATTTCCTCTTTCGTTGTGCTCTCGCGCTTAAATAATCGGTCAATCAGGCTGTTCCCGCCCATAATGGCCCCTGCCTCCTGTGCAATACAAATTTTTCCGTTTATTTATTATATACACTTTATTTTAGATTGTCAAATATGTTAAAATACAAAGCAGAAAGGCAGGTAGCTATGATAGACGATTTGCTGACGGAAGAGAATGTTTGGGACCGACTGCGCCGGGAGGGCAAGCCCCTGGTGCTCTATGGCATGGGCGACGGGGCGGAGAAAATCAATGCCGTGTTAGGAAGCAAGGGAATGCACATCACTGCGGTCTTTGCCAGTGATGATTTTGTGCGAGGCCAGTCTTTTTTAGGCCACACGGTGCAGCGCTACCGGGAGGTGTGCGCGCAATTTACGGACTTTAATGTGGTACTTGGCTTTGCCAGCCAGCGCCCGGAGGTACTGGAAAACATCGCCCGGATCCATCAGGAGCACCCGGTGTATGCACCGGATATTCCGGTGGCCGGTGTCGGGCTGTTTACCCGGGAATACGCCGCTGCCCACCGGGCGGAAATAGAGACTGTTTACGCCAAATTGGCCGATGAGGAGAGCCGCCGGGTATATAATTCCGTATTGCGTTACAAAATCAGTGGTAAAGTTGATTACCTTTACAATTCATTTGCAAATATGGACGAGATTTTTACCGAAATTTTGCAAGTGAACCAACAGGAGATTTTGGTGGATATGGGCGCTTATAACGGCGACACAATTCGCCAATTTTTGCAGTATTCGTGCGGAAAATACAAATCCATTTACGCCTTGGAGCCGGATAGAAAAAACTTCATAAAACTGTGCCGCTCCACCGAGGGTATGCAAGGCGTTCACCTTTACAATAAAAGCGCCTGGAACCGGCAGACCACTTTACATTTTAACGCCAGCGCCGGGCGCAATTCCCACCTGTCGCCCACCGGTACGACGGTGGACGCCACGGATCTGGACAGCCTGCTACAAGGCGCGCCGGTGACCCTGCTGAAAATGGACATTGAGGGCAGTGAAAGCAAGGCGCTGACCGGCGCCGCCCACACCATTATCACCTGGCGGCCCAAACTATATGTATGCGCCTACCATCGCAACGAAGATTTGTTCTCCCTACCACTTCAAATTCTAAGCCTTTGCCCGGACTACAAGCTGTACTTCCGCCACAGTCCGTACATTCCGGCGTGGGAAAGCAATTTTTACTGTATTCCGACCCATTTGGACGACAACGACCATTAACGCCCCGCTGCATTGACAAGGCCTTTTACAAATTATATAATAGGTTTTACGGCTTATGAAACGAAGCGTCCTCTTTGGAGGGCAGTTAGGAATGTCTATGCTGACCATCGCAATACCGCAGTTCGTAGAGAACCTGCGCAAAAACATACAAGGAGTAGAAACCGCTGAAGAACTGCTGATCCGCACGCTGATCGCTGTGGGGAGTGTTGTGGTGCTGCTTCTGTTACGAAATATCATTTCCGGGGGAATACTCACCGTCATTGGCAAGACCTTTTGCCGCCGCAAACCCCGGGTGCAATCGCTGATTAAAGACGGACTGAAAAAGCCCCTGGCCTTTTTCTTGGTACTGGCCGGCATTGCCCTGGGTCTGCAAATCATCGCCCCCTCCGGAGAGCTACATAAGATCGGCCTGTTTCTCATTAAGGCCGGCGGCATTGTGTGCGCCTGCTGGGGCGGCGTGCGCCTACTGAACGGCGAGCTGGACAATTATACCTTTGACACGGCAGCCGGCGAGGACAAAACCCGGCTGACCGCCTTTCGCTTTATCTCCAATGTAGCCAAGATCGTGATCATCTGCATCGGCGCACTGCTGGTGCTGGAACTGCTGGGCTACTCCGCCACGCGCATTTTTGCCGCTTTAGGCATCGGCGGCGTGGCTGTGGCCTTTGCCTGTAAAGATGCGGTGGAGAACCTGATTTCCGGCTTTATCATTGTATTTAACAAGCCGTTCCGCGTGGGGGACTTTATCGCCGTTGGAGAATTAAGCGGTACGGTGGAGGACATTGCCGTGCGCTCCACCACTCTGCGAGCGCTGGACGGCAGCCGTTATGTGCTGCCCAATACAGCCCTAACCAATCAGAGCATTATCAACTATGCGGATATGGAAAAGCGACTGATCGACCAAACTTTCACTTTGCATTATAAACACAGCCGCACGGACTTAGAGCGGTTTGAGCAGGATCTGCGAGCACTGTTGCAGGCCGATCCGGCAGTCGTACAGGACGATATTCGAACAGATTTTGTGAATTACGGCGCCCACGGCATGGACGTGCAGGTGTACTATTATGTGATCGCCCCCACCGTAGTGGAGCTGGGGCAAATCAAAAATCGTTTGAACCTGCAAATCAAAGAGCTTCTGGACAAAGAGGGCTTTGAACTGGCATACAATTCTGCCACCGTTTACTTGGAGCAAGAGACGGAGGGCAAGGAGCAATGATGTTTGTTGTTTACGGCGTAATTATCTTTCTTGCTTCCGGCATCGGCGCCTTTTTAGGCGGTGGCTCCGGGGTGATTATTAAACCGCTGCTGACCCTGCTGGTAGACGACACCACCGATGTCGGACATCGGGCGCCGTTTCCGCCTGGATCCCGGAAACCGCAAGCTGCGGGTGACCAACCTGCCGGAAAAGGCGCGCAAGGGAGACATGCTGCTGACTCCCGGGCTGGCCCCCGGAGCGGTGCTGGAGGTTTCTTTTTCCAGCGCCACCAATTCCGGCTGGCTGGAAGTGGTGGAGGCCTCCATGCCTCTGCTGCTCAATGGCCGGCCTGTTCGGGGAAGGGTTTCCCTGAGGGATGGGGACGTGGTGCACCTGAATGCCTACCACGCGCTGCGCTGCCGTTTTTCCGCCGGGGTGCTGGATGAAGAATACCATGCGATCAGAACCCTCAGCGTGGAAGGGGTGACCAAGGAATTCCTGCGCTCCGGACGCGTGCTGGACAATATTGACCTGGCCGTGAAACGCGGGGAAATGGTGTGCATCCTGGGGCCCAGCGGATCCGGGAAAAGCACGCTGCTCTCCATGCTGGCCGGCCAGCTGCCGCCCACCCGCCAGATCATCTTTCTGCAAAGGATTTTTCACCTGCTTTTCCTGATTATCCGCATCTGGAATAAACGCGGTAATCTTGGTTCCGTCCGCATAAGATAAGGTCTCATTTACATGGTCAATTTCTCTGGTTGGAATTTTAATCTCTCCATTTTCATCAAACCAGAATGTTTTGGTGAACCGATCCGTCACAAGAACCGTTCCATCGGAATACCTGCAGTACTCCGTGATGGTATAGGCCGATCCTTCTGACACGGAAGAAAGCGGTTTTCTTATCACATGTTTCTCGCCGACACCGATCCAGCTTTCTACCAGGTCTTTGTTTGCGTCCGTCAACTCATAATATATCTGGGTCACATAACGGCCCTTCAGTTTTACCTGCTCAATGCTTGTGGTATCACGATTGATCG
>OKRY01003656.1_pt1 | contig 11197 bp, 7 predicted proteins | sample 1601121 | NCBI WGS metagenome assembly OKRY01 (sample SAMEA3541546, study PRJEB24748) | human gut metagenome | biome: human gut; feature: human-associated habitat; material: faeces | place: China | collected 2012
CGATTTTGATGTTCACATCTAAAAATGACAGCATTTCTAAAGTACGGGGCTTACGAGCCGGGGCGGACGATTATCTGACAAAACCGTTTGATATGGACGAACTGATTGCCCGTATTGCGTCCCTCATTCGCCGCTACACCCGTTTTAATCATCAAGCCGGAGCTGTGCAAAAACTGGATTTTGATGGATTGCAAATTGACCTTGAAAATCGTTCTGTTACGACGGAAAATGGCACTTTTGAACTTCCACCAAAGGAATTTGATCTGCTCCTGTACTGCGCAAAGCATCAAGGAAAAATTTTGACAAAACAGCAGATTTATGAGCATGGATGGGGCGAAGAGTATATCGTGGCAGACAATAATATCATGGTCTGCATCAGTAAGCTGCGGGCAAAACTGGATGATAATCCTTCCGCTTATATTCAGACAATCCGTGGTCTGGGATATCGCTTGGAGAAGTAAATGAAGAAACAGAATGATTTACAGTGGTTTTTGATCAAAAAATTTATTGAAATACTAGCAGTTGTTGGAGTTGTGGAATATCTGTTGACTTTTCTGGTCAACAGATTTGTGCTGCCTAACGTACTGCTATATTTTTTTCCGGGCGTGGAAGAAAATCCGCTTTTGCTCGGCTCCGGCGTGATCTTCTTCCTGTCTGCAGTTTTAATGTTACTGATCTTAGGAGCATTGAATGCAATGTTTCCATCACCGCTTCATGAGATGGTACAGGCGGCTTTGGAACAAATGCAAAAAAATTTCATGCATACCGTTTCCGCTGGAAAAACTAATTTTTCTTTTTATGAATTAAACAGAGGGCAGGCAATTCTGCTTTTTCTGGTTGCTTTTGTAGTAGTGTTGGTAATTTTAACCCCGTATGTGTCAGGGGCAGTTTGTTTTGCAAAAATAACGATTAAAGAGTTTCGTCAGATCCAGAGAGAGAGGGAGGAGGAACAGAAAGAGTTTGACCGTAAAAGAAATCTGATGCTATCAGACATTGCACATGATCTCAGAACGCCGATGACAACGGTAAACGGTTATGCAAAAGCACTGGCAGACGGAATGGTGGTGGAGCCGGAGAAACAGTTGGAGTATTTGCAGGCAATACAGAATAAGTCGGCAAGGATGAACGATCTGATCCATTTATTATTTGAGTATGTAAAATTAGACAGTGAAGGTTTTTCACTGGACAGAAAAGAAACAGATCTGAGTGAACTGTTACGTGAAAATGCTGCACTCATTTATGCAGACTTTGAAGATGCAGGGATGGAATTCGAGATTGATATTCCAGAAGAAGTGGTTTCGGTATCCGTTGATCCAATCCAGTTTTCCAGAGTGATCACGAATCTTTTGAATAATGCAATGAAGCACAATGAGAGTGGTACGCATATAAAGATTGGCATGTACCGGAAAAATGGATACATTTATATTCTTGTAGCAGATAGTGGCAGGAGAATTCCGGGCGAGCTTGCGGAACATTTATTTGAACCATTTACAAAAGGAGATGTATCCAGAAAAAGTGGAAGTGGAAGCGGACTAGGACTTTCGATTGCAAAAAAAATCATTGAAATGCATGGATTTCAAATGGATTTTATACAACAGCCGGACGAGAAAAAAATTCCGCAGATTGCAGGCTATACAAAAGAATTTGTCATCCAGATCGCGGACGACAGCTACGACTCATCCCTCACGGCATGACGAAAAGCGCAGGGCAATAAAAAGAAAGCTGCGCATATAGACAAGCCGGAGGGATTTTTATATAATGAATAAAAAGTATTGTAACAGGAAAAAGGAGACTCTCATTGGATACATTTGAGATGTTAAAAAGGCTGTTAAGCCAGAATGAATTTGAACTTTTGCTGCCGGATCAGACAGGAGCAAAAGAAAAGAACACGGATAAAACAGATATTCGTCTGGTATATCAGATGAATGACACGATAGAAAGCTTTCTTGTTTTTAAGGAAGCAAGAATGACAGGTACATACAAAGAAGATTATGAAGGGGCTATTGAGGCCTCTTTTTATCGCGATGGGGATGATTACGCACTTGTTGTCCGACAGGAAGAGGAGGATTGTGTTGTCACTATCCTTTTTAAAACGCTGGAGCTGGAAACAAATCTGTATAATTATGGTGATATTGCGCATTTTTGGAGAAAAGGTTATGAAAATCTGCGGCAACTGGAATTTCGTATTGCGGTATTATGGGATAAATATGAGTATCTTGGTGAGGCTGTCTGCAATGAGGAAGAACGAAAACTCGTGCAGTTAGCCTATTTTCCACCCCTGAATTATACCTGTTATCCGGCGGTTTCAAAGCAGTACATTGTGCCGAGAGACAATCCATGGATACCATCGGATGGTGCATTTTCCTTGATGAAAGAGATGGCAGAGCAGGTGGGTGACAGAAAAATTAAAAAATGGATACATTTTTATGAAAGGTATCCATATCCTGTTGTTGCAAGGTATCTTGCGGTTTTATTACATCGGAATGCGCATGCAAAAGTAGTGGATCTGATCACAGAGAGGTTAAAAAAAGCGACATCCGTTTATCCTAATCGATCTTTTGGCGAAAAAGAGGATGAAAATATCGGGAAACTTTTAGGGCGGGCAGAAAAACGGAAAGAAGAATTGGAGCGTGCGGGAATCCATGCGGAGGTACTGCACGAAGAGCCGTTTACGACCGCAAAGGATACGCTGGATTTTCATGTGTATGTCATGCAATTGAAAAAAGGCGTAATAAACAGAAAAGTTTTGATCGAGGAAATTTCAGAATAATCACAGAAAAGAAAGAAGAATTTTGCAATGAACGAATTAATGGAGCAGATTAAGAAAAAAGATGCCAGGTCATTTACGCATGGAGGAAAATTTCATGCGGATGATGTGTTTTCGGCAGCACTTTTATTTTATATAAATCCGGAAATTACGATTTTACGTGGAAATCGTGTGCCGGATGATTTCGATGGAATTGTGTTTGATATTGGAAGACTTTGGAGGTGCCTTATAATGGAATTAAAGATTTAGCACCAATCAGCAAATTGCCGAATCTACAGTATCTAAATGTAAAAGAAAATCAGATTACAAAGGTTCCGGATTTTACAGAAACAAATTTGTTACTTTATGATTTTGTATGGGATGCGGACAAGCAGGAACATGTTCAAACCACACCGAGAAATATATTTGGTGGAAATCAGATATTAAAAGAACAGTTTGTAGGGAAATTTGCTACAGAACCAGGAGAAGACTGGCTGGCATTGAATAGTTATGATGAGAGTATTGTTGAAATTCCAGATCAGGCGTTAAAAAGTAGATTGCTTGCTCAGTTTGACAAGAATCAAGATGGAGAACTTTCAAAATCTGAAATGAGTCAGATTGAGTATTTTGATGCATATGATGCTGGAATTACCGACTTGACAGGTTTGGAGTATGTGATAGGGATTTTTTCACTAAAGTTACCTTTTAATAATATTGAAGATTTAACGTCAATTAGCAGATTGCCTAATTTACAGATTTTAGATGTAAAGGGTAACCGGATTACGAAAGTTCCAAGTTTTGTAGAAACAAGTTTACGACTTTATGAGACAGAATGGGATGCAGATAAACAGAAGGAAATATGGACAACACCCAAAAGAATATTTACTGGAAATAAGATATCCAGAGAAGAGTTTGTTGGAAAGTTTTCTGTAATACCAGGAGAGGATTGGCTAGAATTAAATAGTTATGATACAACTTTGATAGAAATTCCAGATAGTGCATTGAAAAAACAATTAGTATCACAATATGATGCGGATTGTGATGGAGAATTGTCATATGGTGAAATGAATTCGATTGAATTTTTAAATGCAGCTAATTGTGGAATTACAGATCTGACAGGACTGGAGTATGCTAGTGGGTTAGAGGGGGTAAATATTTCGGATAATAATATTACTGATTTAACCCCACTTACTAAGATTGCAGGTCTTCAGTATTTATATGCAAATGGAAATCAGATTTCACAGATTCCAGATTTTAGAGGAACTCACTTAAAGCTTTATGAGAATTACGGAATTTCAGAAACTGGTGAAACGACAAGAACTCCAATTGTTATGTTTAGCGGAAACCCAGTGAAAAAAGAAGAATTTGCAGGAAAATTTCCAGAAGAACCAGGTGAAGACTGGCTGGAACGGAACAGTTATAATGATACACCGGTCAATATTCCAGATGATAATCTGCGTAAAGCATTGCTCTATTTAGACTCCGATGGAGATGGCGTGCTTACGGTAGAGGATTTAAGAAAAATTAATGGTTCAGTTTACTATGGAAATAGTGATATCAAGGATTTAACTGGTTTGGAGTATGCGATCAACATGACGGGATTGCAGGTACCTAATAATCAGATTACGGATTTGGCACCAATTAAAAATCTTACGAATCTCATGCTTTTGGATATTTCCAATAACGACATTAATGATTTAACGCCTATTTTAGGGCTTACTCGTCTTCAAAATCTTTATGCGCGTAACAATAAACTGACAGAGATACCAGATATGAAAGGACTATCGTCGTTGATGCTTTATAGTTCTATAAATGGAGATCCAGAATCCATCTTTATTGGAAATCTGATACCAAGAGAGAGGTTTGAAGGCAAATTCAACCAGAAATTAACAGAGGAGTGGCTTAACAAAAATAGCTATGATGCAACGGTTATAGAAATTCCAGATGAGAATCTTGCTAAAGCAATTAGAAATTTAGTTCCAGATTCTGATGGCGATGGAAAATTTAATAAATCTGAGCTTAGCGCGTTAACGACGTTGTATGCCAATGGAAGACATATTAAAGATTTAACAGGGTTAGAATATGCGGAAAATCTGGTCGCAGTAGGTTTGGAAGGCAATCAGATTATGGATGTTACGCCGCTTGCTAATTTAACTAAATTAGCATATGTTGATCTGATAGATAATCAGATAACTGATATTGCTCCACTTGCATCTTTAAAACAATTACAGTCCTTGAAGCTTTCAAATAACCAGATAACGGATATATCTCCACTTGCAGAGATAAAAGGTTTAAGAGAGTTGCGGATATGTAATAATAAGATTCAAAAGATTCCAGATCTGACAGGTTTAGGATCATTGGAGCTTTATGTTGTATATTCAGATCGGGGAGATGTACCGGTCAATATGTTTTCTGGAAATATGATTCCGCGTGAAGAATTTATAGGAAAGTTTGCTTATGAACTGACTGATGAATGGCTGGATATCAATAGTTATGATAATACAGAAATCATAATTCCTGACCCGATATTGAAACAACAGATTTTGAATGGATATGATTATGATCACGATGGTAAGGTAGGAAAGAGTGAAATTTTAGCGCTTCAGGATGTGGAGTTTGATGGCGATATTAAGAGTTTGGAGGGACTTGAACAGGCAAAGAATCTGATGTTTCTATATGTAAATGGAACAAAGATAACGGACATTAGTCCATTGGAAAATTTAGATAAGTTGGAAGGATTAGATTTGTCTTCAAACTGGATTAGTGATATTTCGAAATTACCAAAGAATTTAGTGTGGTTGACGTTAGACAATAATCAGGTAGAAGATATAAGTGTATTGGCTAAGATGCCTCGACTTTATGAGTTGTCATTATTGAATAATGATATTTCATCTATTCCAGATTTATCAGAACTTGATTTACTTTTATATTTTCCAGAAAATGGAAGCCCAATCAATATTTTCGGAGGCAACTCCAAACTGACGTCTCGTGAACAGTTTGAAGGCAAATTTGCGCAGGAGTTAACGGATGAATGGTTGGAAGAGAACCTGTCTGGAAATACAGAGATTGTAAATATCCCAGATAAAAACTTCAAACAGGCATTGTTTGGACAGAGAGTTGATAGTGATAATGATGGTGAAATCACAGTTGCGAACTTGAAGGCACTCTCTTATCTGAATGTGACTGGTAAACAGATTTATGATCTTACAGGAATTGAGTATGCGACGAATTTAACCAGGTTAAGAATTTCTGATAACAATATTACCAGCCTGGAATCATTAACAAAATGTAAGAAGTTAAAGTCTTTGATTGCGAAGAATAATAGATTGTCCACGATGCCTGATTGGAAAGCAGCAGGTATTGAGTTGAATTTGTGGGAACATCCCAATATGTTCAGCGGAAATTATCTGACAAGAGAAGTGTTGGAAGTAGCATTCGGTTATTTAGAGCCAGATGAAAACTGGTATCAGATCAACTCTGTTCAGGAATCAGATAATAATTATGAGTGGAAAGAAACAGAAGATGGCCATAAGATTTGTTATCTGAACGGTGAACAGCTGATCGATGAGTGTCTGAAGATTGATGGTGAATATTATTACTTTGATTCCGATGGCTACATGGTAACTAATACCTGGTATCATGATGGCAACCTTCTGCGGTATTTCAGGGAAGATGGAACGGCGATTCGCAATCATTCCACCAGTACTATTTGCCTGGAAGAAATTGGTGAAAAATGGTATGCGTTTGATCAGAATGCAGTAGCTTTGACTGGTTGGACAACAAAACGTGGTGAGAGACTGGAAGGTCTTGAGGATTGGAAGACTGCAATTTACCATTTTGATGAACAAACAGGAGAGATGGAGATGAGTTGGACCAGATTGACTGTTTATGGCGGCTGGAAAAATCCAGACGGATACGCAGAATATTGGTTCTATTTCGGAACATCGGCTAGATCAAGAGGAAGGAAGAAGTATAATATATGGATTACAGATAGCCATGATTGGACCTATTATGGCAATGAAACAGGTGCTTTTTTAGCTGATGGCTTACATGAGATTGATGGAGTCGTATACGCATTTTCTGAAAAGTGTGTGTTATTAAAGAATACAGAACTTGTAGTAAATGGTGTTATCTATACCATTGATGAGAATGGCGTGGCAACGGTAAAACAGATGCTGGAGATTATTGAACAGCCACAAAATGTCATGGTAACCAGTGTGACAGATAAAGTGGTGTTTAATGTGCAGGCAAATCAGGTAAAAAGCTATCAGTGGCAGTTCAGCCGAGATAATGGAGCCACCTGGCAGGCAGCAGGGTTCCCAGGAAACCGTACAGAAGAAATGACGGTAGAACTGAACGCAGCCAGAATGAAATATCTGTTCCGTTGTGAGGTGACGGGAAAGGATGGAAGTAAACTTTATACAGATGTAGTCAAGGCAGAAGAAGCGTTTAAAATCATAGAGCAGCCATCCGATGTAGAAGTCATGAGTGTGGACGAAACGGTTACGTTTGAAGTAGGAGCGACAGGAGTAAAAAGCTATCAGTGGCAGTTCAGCCGAGATAATGGAAATAGCTGGCAGGCAACTGGATTTACAGGAAACCGGACTTCTAAAATGACGGTGGAACTGAATGCGTCTAGAATTAAGTATCTGTTCCGTTGTGAATTGACAGGAGCAGATGGAAATAAGCTTTATACAGATGCAGTCAAGGCAGAAGAGAAGTTTGCAATTACCAGCCAGCCGTCAGATGTGGATGTCACGAATACAAATGAGATTGTTGCATTTAAAGTTGAAGCGGCAGGAGTTGGAAGTTATCAGTGGCAGTTTAGCCGTAATAATGGAGCCAGCTGGCAGTCAGCAGGATTTACAGGAAGTCGTACATCAGAAATGACGGTAGAATTAAATGCGTCCAGAATGAATTACCTGTTCCGTTGTGAGTTAACAGGAAAAGATGGAAGTAAGAAGTTATATACGGATACGGTAAGCGCGAAAGTGAAATTTGCAATTACCAAAGAACCAGAAGATGTACAGACAACAGAAGAAACGGCAGAAGCAGTATTCAAGGTAGAAGCAGTTGGAGCAAGCGGTTATCAGTGGCAGTTCAGTCGAGATAATGGAAATACCTGGCAGTCTGCAGGATTTAAGGGAAGCCGCACATCGGAGATGACAGTAGAATTGAACTCTGTCCGAAGAAAATATGTTTTCCGTTGTGAGCTGACGGGAGCAGATGGAAGAAAACTTTATACTGGAGTGGTAGGAATTAGATCATTATAAAGAGTAATGTATGTTTATCATGTTGAATTTGCATAATTCTTCATTCACTAGTATGATATTGCTGGAGCTGCGGGAAACCGTGGCTCTTGCTATTTACAAATACAGATGATAATATCATGATATGTTAAAGGGTAAACGGTAAATGCTCCATGGAGCGTTTACTTACTTTCAGATAGCGGATTTATTTTATAATACGGCTGGAGGAATTTTGGGAGGACTGTTGTACTGGGGAACGTTGAGGAGGAGTAAAAGGTGCTAAGTCAAGAGCAGCAGAGCGCCATCGCGCTTTTAAATCGGGAACGGACGGAAGAAAATCTCTGGAACTGTGTGGTGCGATTCCAGAATGAGACTTTTAAAACGATGTCGGGCTTATTTTTTACTTATGAATTAAAGCGGGGACGTGATGGAGAATATACGAAGGAATTGTGGGTTAACCGACGGGAGAACAGTAAAAGCCTGACTTGGAGTTCTGTGCTGAAAGCATTTGAAAAAACGGAAGGAAAGCCAGAGGTGGCCAGACCAAAGGATCTGGGAGACATCCGGGGGATATCTTATATTTATGGAATTTTTTACCGATTCGGGTTGCTCGAGGTGCCGGAACCGGTGCGGGAGCGGATGGCAGAGTGAAAAGTTTGACTCCACCTATTGAAAAACATGGGAAAACACGGTATAATTTCAAATAACTGTGTGGTAGGTCAGCGCACTAGCTGTGCTGACCGTAAGAAAACATAGGCTGATTTCCGCAGAGAACCCCAGGAGGATGGAAAACATGAGAAACTACGGAAGAAGAAACGCTGGGAAGTGGAGAGCTTATCTGCTGACTGGTTGTCTGCTTACCGGAATCTGGCTGACTGGCTGTGCGTCAGGAGGCGGCAGCACATTTCCACCATCCCAGAGTCTGATCTATGTGGACGATGAAGGCACATTATATACAAGCCTGGTGGAAACCTATGATTCGGCGGACACCTCTTATGATGTCCAGGAGCTGCGTCAGATGGCGGAGCAGGAAGCTGGAGAATACACAGGTGTCACCCTCTTTGATTGTACCATGGAAGATGGTATGGCCAGAGTGATTTATCAGTATACCGATGGAGACGCCCTTGTCCAGTTTACGAGTGGAACACAGGATGAGGCCAATCAGGTAAATTCCATTACAGCCATGACAGGGATGGAAGGACTGGCAGTCCAGACAGCTCAGGATAGTGTCTGGAAGGATGTCAAGAAAGGCCAGGAGATCGACCGGGAGAAGATTATGAGGCAGAATAAGTTGCGCATGGTCTCAGTCGATGGAGATGCTATCATTCAGACCGATGGTGCGATCTGCTATTACAGCGGAGAAGTGACACTGGTGGATACGAATGTGGCAGAGGTAAAAGGTCAGGCATATCTGGTATATCGGTAACATTTTTCGATAGGATATGACAAATGACCGTATAGGAAAGGGGATAACCGCCGTAGCGGTTAAATTTTAAAGACAGGGGAATAAATAATTATGGAAAAGACGATGGAAAAAATCGTAGCATTGGCAAAATCCAGAGGATTCGTATATCCGGGTTCTGAGATCTATGGTGGTCTCGCAAATACCTGGGATTACGGTAACTTAGGTGTGGAATTAAAGAATAATGTAAAGAAAGCATGGTGGAAGAAATTCATCCAGGAGAGCCCATACAACGTTGGTGTAGACTGTGCAATCCTGATGAACTCCCAGACATGGGTAGCTTCCGGCCACTTAGGCGGATTCTCTGATCCTCTGATGGACTGCAAGGCATGTAAAGAGCGTTTCCGCGCAGATAAGCTGATCGAGGATTATATGGCTGAGCACGGCATCACCATCGAGGGAAGCGTGGATGCATGGTCTCAGGAAGAGATGAAGAAATACATCGATGACAACAACATCTGCTGCCCAAGCTGCGGCAAGCATGATTTCACCGACATCCGTCAGTTCAACCTGATGTTCAAGACTTTCCAGGGTGTTACTGAGGATGCGAAGAACACCGTATACTTAAGACCTGAGACTGCCCAGGGTATTTTCGTAAACTTCAAGAACGTACAGAGAACTTCCCGTAAGAAGATCCCATTTGGTATCGGCCAGATCGGTAAGTCCTTCCGTAATGAGATCACACCTGGTAACTTCACCTTCCGTACCAGAGAGTTCGAGCAGATGGAGTTAGAGTTCTTCTGTGAGCCAGGTACCGATCTTGAGTGGTTCCAGTATTGGAGAGGCTTCTGCCGTGACTGGTTACTGTCCTTAGGCATCAAAGAAGATGAGATGCGTCTCCGTGATCATTCTCCAGAGGAGCTTTGCTTCTATAGTAAAGGAACTACCGATATCGAGTTCCTGTTCCCATTCGGCTGGGGCGAGTTATGGGGTATCGCAGACCGTACCGATTACGATCTGACTCAGCATCAGAACGTATCTGGTCAGGATATGACTTATTTTGATGATGAGAAAAAGGAAAAATACGTACCATACGTTGTTGAGCCATCTCTGGGTGCTGACCGTGTAACTTTAGCATTCCTGTGCGCAGCTTACGATGAGGAAGAGATCGGTGAAGGCGACGTCCGTACCGTTCTTCATTTCCATCCGGCACTGGCACCTGTAAAGGTAGGCGTGCTTCCACTGTCTAAGAAGTTAAATGAGGGCGCTGAGAAGGTATACGCAGAGCTTTGCAAATATTATAACTGCGAGTTTGATGACAGAGGCAACATTGGTAAGAGATACAGAAGACAGGATGAGATCGGTACTCCATTCTGCGTGACCTACGACTTTGATTCCGAGACCGACGGCGCAGTAACCGTCCGTGACCGTGACACCATGGAACAGGTTCGTATTCCGATCAGTGAACTGAAGAGCTACTTTGAGGAGAAATTCAATTTCTAAACTGTCTATGCCCCGGCGCAGATCCGTATAGACTGTCGCAAGGTAAATTCAAAATGGCTTTGATAGATACTTGAAATATTAGTAGGCTATCAAAGCCATTTTTATATGATAGGAAATTGCGTCCTATCATATAAAAACGCTCCGCGGGATCGCACTGCGGCGGAGTGGAAGAGTGTCGCTAAAGCGACCCGCCGCAGGCGGAGAATCCTGCGAGCAGGATTCAATTTTATCATTTTTTATTCAAAAAACACAATAAAAATCTGATTATCCGCTAAAACACAGTATCTATCAGCATTT
>OKRY01003660.1_pt1 | contig 11184 bp, 10 predicted proteins | sample 1601121 | NCBI WGS metagenome assembly OKRY01 (sample SAMEA3541546, study PRJEB24748) | human gut metagenome | biome: human gut; feature: human-associated habitat; material: faeces | place: China | collected 2012
ACAAGCTGCAAGGCGACCGCAAGAGCGTGCTGAAAGAAATCATCAACCAACTTGCGTTTTTCCGCATCAATGGCCATTCCCAGCAACGTATTGATCAACGACACACTGTCTGCTCCGGCACCTTCCACCGCACGGGCAATTTCGGTAATGTCTGTTACGTTAGGAGAGAGTTTTACGATCAGTGTCTTGTCGTATACCTTACGTACTGCACTCACCACTTCGGCAGCACCGCTGGCTGTGACTCCAAAGGCCATACCGCCCTGCTTTACATTCGGACAAGAAATGTTCAGTTCAATGGCAGGAATGTGTTCCAGTTCATTGATGATACGGGCAGTTTCCGCATAGTCCTCAATCTGCGATCCCGATACATTCACGATCATGTTCGTGCGGATATCCTTGATCTGCGGATAAATGTGCTCAGCAAAATAGTGTACGCCCTTGTTCTGCAGTCCCACCGCATTCAGCATCCCCATAGGAGTTTCTGCCATACGCGGATAAGGATTTCCCTCACGATGGTGGAGTGTAGTACCTTTTACTATAATGCCTCCAATCTTTTCAAGATCTACAAAATCCTGAAACTCCAGACCATATCCAAATGTACCCGATGCCGTCATGACCGGGTTGGACATTTTCAAATTACCGATATTTACACTTAAATCTGCCATAACAATTTCTTTATATTAAATACAGGACCTTCCTTACATACACACACATGACCTTCATCGGTCTTCTCTACACAGCAAAGACATGCACCTACACCACATGCCATTGTATTCTCCAGAGACACCTCGCATTCAATCTGGTTGGCATGCGCATACTTGGCCACAGCCATCATCATCGGTTTCGGACCACAGGTATAAATCATATCAAACTGACGTTCCTTCAATATGCTGTGCATGGTTACATAACCCTTTTCTCCCATGCTTCCGTCTTCGGTTGTCGTATATACCTCACCGAAACGTTCAAAGCTGTCGAGCTGGAGCAAGTCGTTCTTGGAACGGGCTCCCAAAAGGAATACCGGCTTGCATCCCATCTTCAGCAAGGCTTCTCCCAAATACAGCATCGGAGCAGTTCCCACGCCTCCGCCTACCAGCAGCACCTTCTTTTCGGCCGACTGAGGAAGTGTAAATCCGTTACCCAAAGGCAGAACCACGTTCACGATATCACCCTTCTGTACGGTTGCCAGTTTACGGGTACCGTCGCCCACCAGCTGCACCAGGAACCATACTTCATTAGTTTTACGGTCTACATAATTAATAGAGATAGGACGTCTCAGGAAGGTAGAAGCAGAGCCGTCTATCCGGATCTCAGCAAACTGTCCGGGAAGCATTTCGGGAAGAGGAGCCTCCTGAGTCAGTTTAATCAACACATAGTTTGCATGCAAACGAATGTTTTCAGTAACTGTCAAATCTAATATGTACTTTTTCATAAAAAAATTGGGTAAATTCATTCTTTGCGGACAAAGATAACGAATTTACCCCAAATATACGGAGTTAGATAAAATTTCTCCATACTTTCCCTCTTACCGTCTGCGCGGGGGAGGCATCATCCATGCTTTTCAGGCTTGAAGACCTCGTAAGTCCCGTTATCGAAGAAAATTCTTATTTCAGTGATTTTCGGATGAGGCTTTTCGATGTACTTAACAGTCTCTCTGTCAGTAGGATTAGAAGGATTATACCCATTTTCAAAGCCCCTGTCATTCTCAAAATCAAAATTCACCGACACGGGATGCATATTTTCCGAATTCTGAGACACTTGCGAGGGGAGGGCCTCCTCCATCTCACCCTCACCATAAAGCAACCAGTACAGATTGATCTCCGGATATGCCTTATGAATACGCATGACCACTTCAAGGCTGGGCTTGTTACGGCCATTGAAAATATGAGATAACGAAGAAGTGGAAATCCCTATCTTCTCGGCAAATTCCGCATTACTCACTCCTTCTCTTTCCATTATCTGTAAAATTCGATCTTTCATTTACAATTGGCATTATTTTTTCAGTAATACAAATGTAAACATTATTATTTACATATACAAGTTTACATTTATAAAAACTAATTCATATATTATCTTTTCATTCTTTACATTTGTAACATCCACAACCGTACACATTTGTAAATGTATAAAAATAAATTAAGATATTCACTTTAACGAATTCCTACAAATAACTGATTATATCAATATTATATATTATAAAATAAAAGAAATCCGAGAATTAGCGAACATTTGGCACATTCTCCGATTTTCCTTTAAAGTACTACCTATATAATAAACTTTACTAGACTGGTTTACAAATTATTAATCATCATCTTTCCATGCGGATATTATTTCATTTACATATGCGAATTTTACATCTCTATAATTATACCAAAAAAGAGAATTATTTCCAAAAAGAGATAAAATTTACATCTGTATCATCTTTCTATTTACATACATACAAAACAAGGGAAATAACAAATGTAAATCGATACATTTATACATAAGAAACGAAGAAAATTACGAAATCGCCTTAATTTTTCACTGCCCCCCACTTTCTCCTGCAACCTTTGCTGCCACTCCCCCACCATCCTTTTATCACGACCTCTCCCCTTTTGATCCGGATATCGGATCGGGAAGCCTGAAGTTCATCGGGCCGATGGTTCACCGGACTTTCTTCAGCCAGCCTTCAGCTTTTCCTTTTTTCTCCCCGGACACCCCGTTTTACCCGCTTTCGTGAGATTTGAAAATTCACGGATAAAAGCACACTCGCTCTCAAATTCTGCAATCTCATTGCTGTCCATGAAGCCCCCCAAAAAACATCAGTCAAAACGCCATTAAAACAACCGTCCCTTTCACCGTTCTTCCGGAGGTTTCCGAATTCCATGATGCCCTCTTTTCATCACCGGAAGGACGAAAAAAAATCAGGAGGAAAGACAGCCTTTCATATCCGTCTTTCCTCCTGACCTTAGTCCAATCTTCTTTCCCTATGGAAAAGAAAAATCAATGCAGGATCACATACACCAATTCCTTCAGCAAATCCCCATCCGACATGGACGAGTTATCGATACCTTTCGATTTCGCATCGCAGGTTCTGATAGCCTCAATAATCTGCATAACCTTTATTCCTTTGTAGCGCCTCATAGCCGCCATATACTCACGCGACTGCCACGGCGAGCGAAGTCCCAGCTGTGCAGCAATACCCTGCTCCGTTTTTTCGGGAGCATAATACGCCAGCATCAGGTTCGAGAAGAAATTAAACAGAACCGCCAAGGTCAGCTGCAATGGATTATTCTTGGGATTATCGTTAAAATATTTTACTATCCGATTAGCCTTGAGCACATCCTTTTCAATCAGTGCGCTTCGCAATTCAAAATTATTATAATCCTTGCTGATGCCGATATTCCGTTCAATCTGCTCAGGAGTAATCCGGGTAGCCCCCGGCGGAAGCGTGATAATTAATTTTTCCAATTCTCCGGCCAGACGGTTCAAATCCGTACCCACGAACTCCGCAATCATCTCCGAAGCCTTGGGTTCGATTTCCACCTTCTTCCGTTTCAAGAAAGAAGAAATAAAGCCCGGAAGCTGCGTATCCTTGAGTTTTTTGGATTCAAACAACACCCCTGCTTTTTCGATTTCAGCCGTGATTTTTTTCCGCCGGTCCAACGTACCGTGCTTATAACAGAACACCAGAATGGTAGACAACAAAGGCTTCTGCAGGTAATACACCAGGTCTTCCATCCCTTTCAGTCCCTGCGCCTCCTTCACTACGATTACCTGATGTTCCGACATCATCGGATACCGTTTTGCCGCGTTGATCACCCCGGCCATATCCGTATCAGCCCCGTACAGAACCGTCAGATTAAACTCCTTTTCGACCTCCGACAAGACTGTATCCATGATATAATCCGAGATCCGGTCAATATAGTAATCCTCTTCCCCCATCAGAAAATAGACAGGAGAATACACCCGGTTCTTCAGATTACGGACAATCTCTTCGTAAGTTATTTCCTTAGCCATTATTCCAGTTACCAGTCAAATTTCAGATGCTTAACCGTCTTCTTCTCGTCTACAATCATCCGCAGCGCATCGATACCGATCTCGACATGTTCGTGCACGTATTTCTTGGTCACCATCGAGTCACTCTTGTCGGTTTTCACACCCTCCGGAATCATCGGCTGATCGGATACCAGCAACAGCGCCCCGGTAGGAATGTGATTCGCAAAGCCCGTAGTAAACAGCGTAGCCGTCTCCATATCCACGGCCATTGCGCGGGTCTTGAGCAGATACTCCTTGAAGTTGTCGTCATGCTCCCAGATACGGCGGTTGGTCGTATACACCGTACCGGTCCAATAATCCCGAGAGTGGTCACGGATGGCCGAAGAAACCGCACGCTGCAGCATAAATGCCGGCAAGGCAGGCACCTCAGGCGGATAATAATCGTTCGAAGTACCCTCACCACGGATGGCCGCAATCGGCAGAATCAAATCCCCGATCTGATTCTTCTTGCTGATACCCCCACATTTACCCAGGAACAGACAAGCCTTCGGATGCACCGCACTCAACAAGTCCATGATAATCGCCGCATTGGGACTACCCATTCCGAAATTAATGATGGTAATTCCCTCGGCATGTGCAGAAATCATATTGGCATCACGGCCCAGAACCGGAACGTTAAAACGTTCGGCAAATATCTCCACATAGTTATTAAAATTGGTCAGCAAAATATATTCACCGAAATCCTCTAGTCGACGTTTTGTGTAGCGTGGCAGCCAGTTAGCCACAATTTCTGCTTTCGTTTTCATAATCTTTTCGTACTTTTGTGTAAAATAACAAGTATCTATTATTGCAAATTTAATAAAATGTTAGCATTAAACTTACCAAGTTTCCCACTTAAAATCACCAATAGAGAAGGAAAAAGATACATTTTCGACACTTTACGCAAAAAATACGTCGCCCTGACCCCCGAAGAATGGGTCCGGCAGCACTTCACCCACTACCTGCTTGCTTACAAAGGTTACCCCCAGGGACTCCTTGCAAACGAGATTCAGATCAACCTGAACGGCACCCGGAAGAGATGCGACACCGTGCTGTACCGCAGAGACCTTTCGGCCCTGATGATTGTGGAATACAAGGCTCCCAGCGTAGAGATTACCCAAGCCGTCTTCGACCAGATTACCCGCTACAACATGGTCTTGCGCGTCAAATACCTGATTGTCACCAACGGGCTCCAGCATTGCAACCAGCTCCGGTCTGCACTCTGGATCTACTGACATAACACCTTCCTGCCCTCGATTCCTGATTATCCGTCACTCGAAACCGAATAAACAGTACCGGCCTCCGTACGGCTTTTACAGGCCCCGACAGACACAGGCCGGAACAACAAAGGAGCATCCGCTGCCCATCCTGCGATGCAAGCAGCGAATGCTCCTTATTTATGCTACTATCTACGGAAGAATCCCCCGCAGCTTCTTTCATTCCACGCCCGGAATTACTTGATTTTAGTTTCCAGATGCTTTTCTGCAACCACACCTGCCAATTCAGGGTCGATCATGATACGGCCACAGTATTCGCAAACGATGATTTTCTTTCTCATACGGATATCCATCTGCTTCTGAGGCGGAATCTTGTTGAAGCAACCGCCACACGCATCACGCTGTACGTAAGTGATACCCAGTCCGTTGCGTGAGTTCTTGCGGATACGCTTGAAAGCCTGAAGCAAACGAGGTTCGAAAGTTGTTTCCAGGTTCTTCACCTTGTCTCTCAACTTTTCTTCCTCCTGTTTGGTTTCCGCTACGATCTCGTCAAGCTCGTTCTTCTTCACTTCCAGGTCCTTCTTTCTTTCTTCCAGTGCATGCTCGCTCTTCACGATATCCTCTTCCTTCGACTTGATGGAAGCCGTATATTCACGGATACGCTTTTCGCAGAGTTCCACTTCCAGGCTCTGGAACTCGATTTCCTTGGTCAGCACGTCATATTCGCGGTTGTTGCGCACATTATCCTGCTGAGCCTTATACTTTTCGATAGAAGTCTTTGCCGTTTCGATCTCAATCTTCTTGGCAGCTACATTCGACTTCAGCTCCTCAATTTCCGACTTGATTTTCTCGATACGAGTACCCAAGCCTTCCACTTCGTCCTTCAAGTCCTGAACTTCCAAAGGCAGTTCACCTCTCAAAGTCTTGATTTTGTCGATTTCAGACAACATGGTCTGCAACTGATACAGTGCTTTCAGTTTTTCCTCAACGCTCAATTCGCTCGGATCTTTTTTTGCTTCTTTAGCCATAAACGATTACAAATAATTAATTGGATTCGTATTTACGGAGGTCATTTCCACCTTCAGTCCCGGAAATACATCCTTTATAATTGAATAAAAAATTTCCTTGGTATACTGTTCACTCTCATAATGACCGATTTCGGCCACCAGAATGTCTTTCTCGTAATTGAAATACTCGTGGTACTTCACCTCACCCGTGAGGAACACATCGGCACGGCTGGCTACGGCACGCGGCAACAGAAACGCTCCGGATCCCCCGCACAGGGCCACAGTTCGGATCTTCCGGTCCTGGAAACGGGAATGTTTCACACAGCCCACCTCAAACAGGTCCTTGATACGGCCCAGAAACGCCCTTTCCTCCTCGGCCTCAGGCAATTCACCGACCACTCCGGCACCCACCTGATTCCATTCGTTCTGCAAAGGATAGAAATCATAAGCCGGCTCTTCATACGGATGCGCCTGTATCAGGGCGGCAGTCACCTGCCTTCTCAGATAAGCCGGCAGAATGGTCTCTATCCGCGTCTCGCACTCCTCGTGCACCACTCCCTGCGTACCGCAGTACGGATGCGTACCTTCTCCGGCACGGAACGTACCCTTTCCTTCCACGTTATAGCTGCAGGAATCATAATTGCCGATACATCCGCAGCCCGCCTCGAACAGCGCCTTACGCACCTCGTCGGCCCGGTCAGCCGGAACAAAGGTCACCAGCTTGAGCAACGCCGCTTCCTTCGGTTCCAGGATACGCACGTTCTTCAGTCCGATCTTCTCCGCAATCTTATAGTTCACTCCCTGCGGAGCATTGTCCAGATTGGTATGCATGGAGAAAATCACGATATCGTGCTTGATGGCCTTCATGATACAGCGTTCCACATAGTCACGCCCCGTCAGCGACTTATATCCCTTAAAAATCAGCGGATGATGCGACACAATCAGGTTATACCCCCTCTCGATGGCCTCATCTACCACTGCTTCGGTCACGTCCAGACACAACAAAGCCCCTGTAGCTTCCGCGTCTGTCAATCCTACTTGCAGTCCGGCATTGTCAAATCCGTCCTGCAATGGCAGAGGCGCGAACATCTCAAGGGCAGTTACAATTTCCTTAATTTTCATGTTACGCGAAAATTTATATGCAAAGGTAATAAAATTCCGACAAACAAAAAAGCGAATCGGCACGAAAAGCGATAAAAATCACAGATTGCGGGAGGCCCGGAAAGGGCTTCCCGCAATGCCATTGGTCCGGACTTCCAAATGTCTTTGCTTCGGATTTCCTTTCACCGGAACGCTCCGGGAACACTCACCCGGCTCTTCATCCTTCCATACAATACATAAGCCACGATGCAGCAGGTCGTCAGTATCTCCGACAATGCAAGTGCCAGCCATATTCCCTTAGCCCCCAGTAGCAGAGGCAGTCCCATAAAACTCGGAACAAGGAAGACCAGTCCCCTGGCCAGCGCAAAGCAAACGGACGGCCTTACCCTCTCCACACTCTGGTAATACCCTATGACGGCCAGATTGATAATAAAGAAGACAAAGGCCACAGAAAAATACGGGAAGCCTTCCACCGCTATCCGGGCAGCCTCTCCCTCACCGGCAATGAAGAGCGAGACCAGCCACTGGGGACAGCACGTAAACATGGCAGCCACCACCGCTCCGCACACCAGCGCCGTCACGACGGCAATCCGCTCCGTATCCCTGCCCCGTTTGTACAGTATACATTCGTTTGCTATTCCCCATTTTCGCATAAAAAAAGCCGGATAAGATGATGGAACAGTCCACTCATCTTATCCGGCCCTATCTTTAGCCCTCCGATGCGGATAAAATCTTTTATCAACTCTTTCTGTTGATTACGGACGCAAAAATGGGTCTTTTATGCGACATATACAAATTATTTCCGTCTTTTTTGTTCCGGCACTTCGGCATGGCATCCGCATCCAGGGTTATCCCGTTGAGGCTTCCCCCGCTCACCTTTCCACAATCGGCCTACTTGAACACATACCAGTTGCAGCCATAAGGTGGAATTTCAATTTCCAGCGTAAGCGAATAGTCCCTGTTCAACGACCTCTTCACTTTGTTCCCCTTCGAATCATGCACCCATACCTGGCCGGTCAGTCCCGTATAATACAAAGGAACACTGATCACCCTCCGGACCGCTTCCGGCAGAGGATTATAAACCATCAGCAGTCCTTTTTCATCTATCGACGGATTCACATGCACAAAACCATCCCAGTCCGTACCGTCCGGACGCCTCAGGTGCACCAGGTCCGAATCCAGAATCTGCCGGTGAGCCTTGTAAAAGTCAACCCACTTCTTCACAACCGCTTTCGTCTCAGGAGCATCAAACAGCTGCGGCCCTGTATAGCACGCTATCACACCCGCTCCAAAATTATTGGCCAGACGCATCTCATAATGCGGCAAATGCTCCTTCAAAGGCTCAATCGTAGCCGCTTCTCCACCTCCATGATATTCCACCAGAGGCACCATCATCCATCCCATTGAAGGCGTCTTGAGCCATGTTCCGTCATAAATATTCTGCCGCTCGATGATTTCCTGCTGCTTGCGGGGCAGAGACCAGTTGGCCTCCCTGTATCCCATAGCCGTCTTGTTCTGTCCGTTCATGAAATACCAGTCGGGAATATTCAAGAAGATACCTTCCGCCTTACAGTCCTGATAGAACTTCTTGATTTCCTGATACTGCTTCCATTGCGAGTCGGCCAAGCCCTTATGTCCCGGATGAGTAGTGGCAGCACACTCATCTCCCGGGTAACTGCCGTCATGTTCCAGAATATCCTGTCCCGTCACCTTGAAATAATTTCTCAGCTTATGCAAATACTCCTGTCCCCACCGGCTTTCCACACAGGGAGAAGCCCCAAACTGCGGAGTATGTCCTTCAGGCATCACCACGTCGTTTTCCGGGTCGATGCTGCGGCTGGCCAGGAGCGAATAACCTCCGAGCGCAATCCCTTTTGAATGTGCATAATCGGCCAGTTTCCTCATCCTTTCCAGGTTCTCCGCACTGTCATCCTCCAGATTCACCCCACTCCAGAAGGTCATGATGACCATCTCAAAGCCCACTTCCGCACACTGGTCGATGGCCTTTCTTACCGAGGCATCGTCGGCATTGCGCACATGCATGAAAATCGGGTTCTCAGCCGTCCACGGAGCCGCAACCCGATACATTTTCCTGATCTGCATCGTCTTGCGCTCACGGTCCCAGGTATCGTGAAACAGTTCCCAGATCCGGTGACTCGAGAAAACCTCCCCCTTGCCCACACTCTCTGCCGGTCCGTATTCCGGATAGCTTTCCAGCAGACAGGGAGTCTTCATGAGCCAGTCGACCTGCGTATTGTACAGCGGGTCCTTGTTCCAGTGCACATGACGCTGATACATCTGATTGTCCCTCGCATCCATCAGGTCCTGCTGGTTGGCATGGGCAAAGTCCGATTCCACCGTGATGTTCGGTGTCATGAAACTCTTGTCGAAAACGGCAGTGTTTTCGGGTTCCATTACGGCCAGGATCTCACTCTTGTACGAATCGAGACACAGGGTATCCGAAGAATGGTTGACCAGCGTAAACCATTTGCTGATCAACGGAATACCGTCATAGATTTCATAATGCACATCCACCTCCAAAGACTTCCAGTAATCCAGACCGGCCGTTCCGTTCCCCTGCTGCAGTCCTCCCAGGACAGTCAGCGCATCCATCCGGCAACGCCCCGGCTTTCCCTTCTCGCCGGCTTCGGTATTCCCACCACCGGCATCCATTTTTCCGATTCGCACACAGCGGGAAACCGCCCCTTGAGGCAGAGACACCTGCTGCAGCTCCGTCCATTTTACACCGTCATAAGAAAAACTGCTGGTCAGTGTATTCCCCATCCGCTGCATCCGGATATAGACCGGTACTCCCGGACGATAACCCGAAAAGTCGGTTCCGTGTTCCAGGCCGGTACCTGTCATCCCGAACTTCCCATCTGAGGTGCGTAAATAACACTTTATATATCCCTTATCAAACACCCACGCAAGTCCCGGTCCCCAATGAGACGACTTGTCCGTACCCGGATTGATCCGGGCAATCAGCACTTCCGCATTTGCCGGCAAGTCCCGTTCTGCATAGGCACAGGTATTGGAAGGAACGAGAATCTCGCCGACCTTCCCTTCGTTCTCAAAGGCATTGGCCTTATTGGTTGCTGAGGTAACGACCTTCCATCCCTCCGGCAGGGTTTTGGTAAAGTCCGCTTCCACCACCTTCTGCCGGTTCTGGTCGGAAATCAGGAAGCGTTCCCACCGTCCGACAAGCGGGAACTGAAATGGAACGTACATTTTCACCTATGATCCGGCAGTATTCCCTTCGGTGGCCAGACCGCATTTCCCGATATCCACCCCTTGCGAGGTTTCCAGGGGAAACGTGCGGCAATCGGCCGGACTTCATAGCCCGCGTATTGCAAGGCCATCGAGTCTCTTTGCATATCCGCCAGCCATTCGGGCAATAAATAATTATGGACCGGCTGCCCCGACAAGCCTCCCACTCTCACCGGCAGGGAATCCATGCACAGTTCAACTTCGGGACGGACCGAACGCAGCAGTCCTTCCCCTGTCATGAGGTTGTTCAAACGGACGGTCGTACCTTCCTGAAAGACCCGTTCCACCAGTCCGTTACTCAAAATCAACTGATTATTCTCCTGATACACCCTTGCCTTAAACCCGTCCGGATGCAGCATCCAGTCTTTGTCCGATTCTCCTGCAGAAGCGAAGACTTCCACCGAACCGATCAGACACAATCCCCATAGGATAGTCCATTTTTTCATAGCCGTTTTTCTTTAATAGTTGCTTAAACCCATAGATTAAGATTCACATTTGACAAGACCGGTGCTCAACGTTTCTTCATGCCGTAATACCGGATGAATATGCATCCGCAGATGAATGACCGGCCCGGATTC
>OKRY01003663.1_pt1 | contig 11182 bp, 17 predicted proteins | sample 1601121 | NCBI WGS metagenome assembly OKRY01 (sample SAMEA3541546, study PRJEB24748) | human gut metagenome | biome: human gut; feature: human-associated habitat; material: faeces | place: China | collected 2012
TTTGTAAGTCTCTCAATAGCCATATCTTTCAATTCTTTGAAAGATATAAACATAGCAATAGATGTTTTTACATATCCATTATATCCTAATCCGTTAGACAATGTGATAGTTTCTTCTGTTGCATCTACTGCTTCCTTCCAATACTTAAGAGCCTTCTTGTCTTTTTCAATTAAACTTCTTAAGTTTGTAGCTTTGTTATAAATTTCTTCTGTCATATCAATCCTCCAACTTTTTTCTTACTTATAGTTTTTTTGATTTATTATACTCTTCAATTTGTGCCATCACTCCTATAGTTATAAAACTAATTAGTAAATAGACAACACCACAGAAAAAATGTACATCAAATGCCGCAAAGAGACATTTGAACCACATAACTATAATTACTATAGTTATAAGCATTTTAAATATATTGATTATAATCTTTTTATTCATATTCTCTTCTTTTTACCCTCTCCCTGTTGCCAAGGAGAGGGTGGTTAGTTACTCTATCTCCAAGCGTAAATTGCTGTATAATTACCTTTGCACCCAGTATCAAATCTATGGGAATGATAATACCTAACAGCAGCGCAATCAAATCTCCAATTGTGCTTTGCAATTAATGTGTAAACTTCACTATCTCTTGTAGTGCGCCCCTTTTCATCAAATAATGCTAAATAGAGAGGGTCATTATCCTCACATCTATATGGATCAAACGGCTTAATGAAGTTACCATCTTTATCAAAGCAGTCTTTAATTTTCATTTTCTTCATATTACTTATATTTATATCCTTTGCAGGATGGTTAATCATAAAGTATAACACAATCATCATATACTGATACCTCGTCAATCTTTAGAGGTTGTCCGTTTTCTTGTATACCATAAGAATAAGGAAAGCAAACTTCCATAGTCTTATCCTCTACCTTTGATAATTCGTCAATTAATTCTTGTACTGTCATATTACTTCTATTTATGCCCGAAGGCGGTTAAACATCAAATTTTTCTGTCTTGATGAGTTATTATCTCACATTCATTTCCTCTACGATTCCAATAACCGCATTGGTAACATTTTCTTCCGTAGAAAGGGCAATGGTGATTTACTTGTGTGTTACACTCATACCTACACCTCCATTTCGTGATTAATACCAAGACCGAAGAGAAGGTGCTGTAAATCTGACACATTTCTAACGCCTGTTAACCAAACTACGTTATCGTTTACAACTTTGTAAACAGAATATCCATCATACTTTCCACATAGATGTAGATGATAGCTATCGTTTATGTAACCTTCTTTATCTTTCACCCATCCATTCTTCTCTAGAATCTCTGGAGTGAGAGGAATCGGACGAACAGAATTATTACTAATAGAGTACGTTGTACTACTATCATTTAACATGACTACCTTAACAAAGCCACCACTCAATGAAAATATTACTTTAAATATTTTATCTTTAGCAAATCGAAGTGCTGACTCCTTTATCATCACCAAATCTCCTGGAATGTATTCTAATCCATTCATACGCCTAGTCTTTTATATATTCATTCACTTCATCCAAAACCTGTGTTAGCAGGTTCTTTAGAATCTTCAACTCGTCATTTGAATAGGTATCTATAGGATAACCATCAAGGGTAGTATCGCCAAAGCAGCTACGACTTATCTTTAATGAGTGTTTATTCTTTTTCATTGCTCACATCCTTTCCACTCATCAGTTGTGCCCAAGAGGTGCTTGGTTTGGTCGTTGTAAGGGATGCACTCATTATAAGCACAACCTCCAACAGCTCTATACTTTCCACATTCCATTTTATGTGAGAATTGACATAATGTCCAGTCACTTACAAAATGCTCTTTACCTCCTCTCATCAAGCACCAGTCTATAGGTTTGAACTCACTCTTCTTTGACAAGTTCACAATCATTTTCTTCTTAGCATCCCAAGTCTTGCCTTTCTTTGCTAGAGCCTCAAAGAGTTGCTGCTTCTCTGAGTCAGTGGCCATTTTAACACCATCCACATAACCATAAAAGTCTTTTTCTGTTTCTTGAGTATGTACTTCCCCATTGATCATATAAACATGAAAATATACCTTTCTTGAACTAATTCTTTTGACAAGAATTATGGAGGATGAACCATGCGTCATTTTACATGTCACTATATCCCCACCCTTGAACTCAGTCTGCTTTTCAATTTTCAAAGTCTCACGATTGAGTTTGCCACCTAATTTTTCCTCAATACATTTGATAAAAGATTTCGCCTCCTTTTCTGATGCTAAAGTATGTAAATTGGTATCAAGAAAACCATCTTCTACCAAATTAATTGTCTTTGCATAGAAACTAGTATAGTTGTCATTTGCCCATCTATCGAAGAGTATCTTTAAACCTCTGCTATTTACCAACACATCACCCCTCTTCCAAGAAAACTTTGCCCAATCACGCATTTCCTTAGAAGGAAGGAGAATCCGTAAACCATCAGAACATCCTCTTACAGTACCAAATTCAGAATAGCCACGATGGCAAGTAGTATTATTATCAGTCTCATTCGTACACCAAACTACTGTTTCAGTATCTGTAGTACTGATTGTATCTGACTCTACATCTATATTATATAACAAGTCATATAACTTAGTTCCTTGCGGCTTATCCTTAAGGATTTCCGCTATGTTTATTTTTGTTTCCATAACTAAATCGATTTTTGCATTAAACAATGCTGATAATGGCTCAGACTACAATCAGCGTATTTTGATATTTTTGGTAACTCCCCATAATAAGGAGTGACTTTCAAACCATCAATAAAATCTGCATTCTCGGTATATACTTCTGTGCCATACTCATTCATATAAACTTTCTGCGCTGATGTAGAATGGCTTTCTGCTCTCAGCTTACCTAGTGAACGCCAAACCTGCTTGCGATGGATAAACAATCCATGCAAAGGAATAGTCTTTACTTCTACTTTTGTTTCCATAACTAATTTCTCATTATGTGACACTTGATAACCTTGTGAACCGCATTTGGTTGCGAATCATTAAAACTCTCGATAAACTTTCGCTCCATTTCCTTTTGAAAGATGGGCTTTGTCGGCTTAGGGATGGTAAGGATGGCTTGAATCGGATAACCTCCTTCAAGAGTCAACAAACACTTGCGTTTTATAAACATCATAGCCTTACCATTTTACATAGTTGATTACGTGCTCCTGGGCTTGCTCATGCAAGTTGTCAAAAGCGTCTTCAATAACTTTTGCTGTCTGATCGCCATTAAGGTTCTCCAGCATTTCGCCAACTACTTCTTCCATCGAGCATAGTGGTAATGAGCAGAACTTATCAACTAAAAAGCTCTTCTGTTCACTGATTATCATATCATCGAATAAATCCGATAAATCTACTTCAACTTTATAATCTGCCATAATCTTAATCGAAAATATGATGGTTCAACTTTCTCTTTCTGAGGTTTCTCTTAATCACTTCCATATCCTTGTGGTCGTTAGTGTGGTCCGCAAGAAGTTTGATGATTTCATAGATGTCATTTGCGTTATCCTCCAGGTTGGCGCAAATGTTCTCGTCATCGAAGAAACTCTTAGTGAAGGGCTTCAAGTGGAAATAGTACTTCTTTGCTGCATCCTGCATTTGATTGTAGTGCATCTTCTTCTCTTGTTTGTACTGAACCTTTAGCAATCTGAACATAGACTGCTCATCTTTGATAAGTTGGTCCAATATATCTGTTACCATTGCAATCAAGCACCCATTAACCTGCAAGCGCTGAATAATCTTTTCCTGCTTCAAACCCGATGTCACTCCCTGCTCCGAAAGAGTAACCTTCAAATCGTCTGCTGTAACTTTCTCTTTTCCCATTGTCTTACTTTTATTTGTTAAACCACAAACCGGAATATCTCCATTCCCAGTGAAGGCAAGTGTCATTAGGCTTCTTGCCTTCACTATAGCATATCTCGGAAGCTATGCAATTACTACATATATGCTTCATAATCATGGAAGTTTAGATACCAAATAATCTATCTCCTTATCCGTAAGCTCCAAATCGTTCTTACGCTTGAACTTGATGATGGCATCTACTCCGACCTCGCCTTTAACCAACTGATAGATGGCATCCTCATCAAATCCCTTATCTAAGTCCTTGATAAGTTCCATTCCTAAATCATAGATTTTCTGTTGAATCTCCTTTTTAAGGTCTGCGTTAATTCGCTCTAAAGCTTCTGCTTTCTGATTAAATCCGCATCCGCCCTCAATGGCGAAATCGTTACTGATGTTCTGGCACATCTGATCAATGTCCTTGCTACCGAAGAACTGAGCGAAATAGGTATCGCCCTTCAAGGACTGTAGAATATCAATTTCTTCTTGCTTTGTCATAACTAATCCTCCTTGTCTAATTTATCATATTCTTTACGCAACTCAATAATTTTATTTGTGAAGTAAACCATAGTCTCTTTCAAGAGGGAAAGCATATCTTTATGGTTGAGGATGTCGCCAACCGCTGCGTAGTACTTAAGGTTGTCGTTTGCATCCAGAAGGTCAAAGCTACCACAGCATGCCACATTGGTATTGAAAGACTCTTCATAGATATTACCAACTTTAGCTTGATAGCGAATCACCAGGTCTCTGTCTCTTTCGACTCCTTTCAAGTTCAAGTGGACGGTAAGTGACTTGTAACCTAAGTCAATACCCTCTACCTCCCAATCAGGGCAAACAGAAATAATGTCCTTTATCTTCTTTGTGGCTGACTCAAACATGTTCTCGATGTTCTTTCTAACCTCTGCCTTCTTTGTTTCAACTGAATTGTTCATAATCTTTATAATTTTAATTGGTTCAACTTATAAGGTAGGCTCTGAATAGTCAAAAGTACTACCTCTTATCTATATGCAAAGGTACGAAAATTTTCTGATATATGCAAATTTACCAACGATTATTTTAGTTAAAAATACTAAATACGCTAAATATATGCGAATATATCTGTAAATTTGCCAAATCAAAATTTAGAAGATTATGATAGACTTTAATGAACTTTTTAAAAGAAATGACGTTGGCAGCATCATAGGAGAGCTGAAACAACACGTGTTGGATATTCCACTTTGGAGTACCCTGTTATCTGAGTATGAGCCTATGCTCCATGAAATCGTAGAAGACCACGTAGGCAGACAGGACAGAACGCTTGATGACGGAATAGTAGAAAAGGCTGCTAGATTGCCTATCGGATTGGAGAAGCTTCTTACACGAAGAATCTCTGAGTTCACAATGGCTATACCGGTCAAGCGTGTATATACTTATGATCAGGCTGACGAGGAACTGAAGACGATTGTTCGTGCCATCGAGAAAATCTACGCCTGCGCACACATTGATACCGTGAACATGCACAGAGCAAAGTGCTATTACGCCTCTTGCCAGATGTTCACACTTTGGTACACACAGAAGAAGCCTAACAAGCTCTACGGCTTCGACAGTCAGTACAAACTGAAATGTAAGACATTCTCTCCAATGGACGGAGTTGACATCTATCCTTACTTTGATGAGTATGATGACTTGCTTGCTCTGTCATTCGAGTATAAGCGTAAGGTTACTGACACAGAGCACACCTTCTTCGAGACCTATACGGCAGACCATCATTACAAGTGGGACCTGTCTTCAGACGATGAAGAGTCCGGATGGAATTTGGTGGATGAAAATGAAATTTCTATCGACAAGATTCCAGCCGTGTTCTGGTACCGGCACAAGCCATGCTGGGAAGGATTGACACCTATCCGTGAGAATATCGAGTACACCATTTCCCGAAACAGCGATGTTGTGGCATACAATTCTGCTCCTGTCTTGAAGATTGCCGGTGCCATCGTTGGTATGGAGCGAAAGGGAGAGAGCAAGAGAGTGTATAGAGTCAATGAAGGCGGCGATGTCAGCTACGTGTCTTGGCAGCAGGCTATCGAGGCTCTTAAGTATCACGTTGACACTCTCGTCAAGCTTTTCTTCATGCAGTCCCAAATGCCGGACATCAGTTTCGAGAATATGAAGAGCCTTGGCAATATCGGCTACGATTCAAGAAAGACACTCCTCATGGATGCCCATCTTAAGATAGGAGAGGAGAAAGGTGCCTGGATTGAAGGCTTCGAGAGAGAGACCAACGTCATAAAGGCGTTCCTTTCCAAGATGAACACGAAGTGGGCAGCTAGAATGGAGGAGATTACTGTAGAGCACATCATCACACCATTCATCCAGGAGGATGAGAATACTCAGATTGACAAGTGGCTTAAGGCTAACGGCAATAAGCCTCTCGTCAGCCAGAAGGAATCTATCCAGCGTGCCGGTCTTTCCGATGATCCTGACAAGACTTTCAACGAGATTCAAGGAGAAGAGGAAGTAGAGGCCACAAGAACAGCAGCTTCTATGCCTAACTTATTCTCGGAGGAATAGCTATGAGAAAGAAGAAGGAAGAAGAGAAACGGCACTTCTGCCGTGAATGTGCTCATGCTACTGACTTTCATAGTATGAGCCTTGAAGGTCAGCCTATCCTAGCCAAATGCCCATATCAAGAATGGAGCGTTCTTCTCAACTGGGATTGCTGCAAACACTTTAAAATGAAATTGTATGAAAAAGCCAAAACTGCCTAATCAGAAAAAGGCATATAAAGACCTTGGCAAGAGACTGAACGCTTATACCAGGAAAATCATTTCCATCTATGAGACTCTTGCCAAGGAGTCCGCTAAAATCGCCACCTCCACCGACTTCGATGGGGATGGCGAGTTCTCTTTTGATGATTACCCTAAAACAGAAAAGAAAGTGAACGCCTTGTTGGATTACTATTCAAACAATATGCAGGCATTGGTCTATAATGGCATATCGGACGAATGGAAGAACAGTAACACGCTGCAGGACCTACTTGCCAAAAGGGTAATCGGTACCTTTACTAGGAAGATAGCGGATGCAAAGCAGAAAGCTTACTTTGAGCACAACAACGCGGCAAAGAAGGCTTTCATGGAGAGAAAGATTAAAGGTCTCGGTCTTTCAGAAAGAATATGGAATCAGAGAGCTGATGTAAAGGAGGCTCTGGAGAAATCTCTGTCTGTCGGCATAGAGAAGGGTATGAGTGCTGTTAAACTCAGCAAGAAGGTCAGCAAGTACCTTAATGATTATCCATCACTTGCCAAAGCCTATAAGAAGAAATACGGAAAAGCCATAACCATTCAGAACTGCGAGTACAGAAGCGTGCGTCTGGCACGTAACGAGATAAACATGGCCTACCGTTATGCCGAGCAGGAAAGATGGGCTAGGATGGACTATATTAAAGGCAAGGAAATAAAGACAACCAACAATCCTAGCCATAAGCACGATATGTGTGATTTGCTTGCAGGTGTCTATCCGAGTTATTTTCCTTGGGTTGGTTGGCACGTGAATTGTATGTGCTATGCCATCCCGGTAATTATGAGTGAAAAGGAGTATTGGAGTGGTAAACAGCCAAACAATACTATGCCTAAGAACTTCACAAATTGGGTGAATGACAATAAAGACAAAGTAAAGCAGTCTTCCTATATCACCCAATATGCTCGTTCAGAAAGACCTCAAAGACAAATAAGAATAGCAACTCAGAACTCGCCTGAAGTTAGGGCTAGACTTCGCGAACTTATAAATGAAACTCTTCAAGAGAAATTTAGAGAGGTAGAGCTACCAGACGGTCAAACGGCTAGAAGACTTTATCTCAATAATAATAATGAGGAATTTGTGGTAGGACGAAATTTCTTTTCTGAAACGATGGCAAAGAATATTAGAAATAGAAGACTTAGCGAAACAATACAAGTTGCAGCCGATGTAAACGAATGGTTTCCTACAGCAACATTTGACAGGATTGAGGAAGGTTACCATCATGATTTTCAGTTCAAAGTATTCCATGCTACTTATCAAGGAAAACGAATAGAATGTAAGGCTAAACTTACAAGTGAAAATATCCTTTATACTATGAGATTACTAAACTAAAAAGCAAGGGATTGGAAACCCTCCCGAAGTCTGCATCCGAAGACCGACGTGTGAGAGGTCTATCCAATCCCTATTTATCTTTCTCCTTTACCGCTGCAAAGGTAATATTTTATTTTGGAAAATCCAAATCTTTTTCCGAATTTTAATTGGTTCAAGCCCTCGCTGGTGCATTTAATGTCTTGTAAGCCTCGAAAGCCAACGTGCTCACGTGCTCACTGATGGTGGTGGAGATTGTCATAATGTCTCCCATAAGGAGCATCGTCTCTCCCTTTCCGACCTCCGTGATGAGACTCAAAAGGCAGTTGATTTCATCCTTAAGCGTCTCGGCTTTCTTCATCAGCGGTGTTGGCGGCTCGACCTTGACCTCTTCCTTCTTCTCGCCAGACTGAGAAGCAATACTCTTCTCAACAGCCTTCGGCACTCTCGGCTTCGGCAGGTTGCAGATGATGTTCTTCTCCTTCAATGCGAGAAGCCAGCGTCTGCCTCGCTCCGTCCAAAGAGGTCTTCTTGTGTACTTGCCCTTGATGATGTGGGTAGTCACCTCAGTTAGCTGATAGGTGGAGTAGGGACTTGTCAGCATCCACTCATAACCCTGGTTGAACGCAAGGCCAACCTCCTTCAGCTCTTCGTACAACTTCTGTGCGCTGCTCATGCCCAACTCCTTCGACATCTGCGTAGTTGAATAGACTCCCTTTGTCATGTCGCACTTCTGCACTCTCTTGAAGCATTCATCAATTCTCTCCTGGAGATCACCGATGATTTCCTTCTGTCTTGTTAACCACTCCTGGTCCTTTTTGACTTCGACCAGCATTTCCTTTGCGAACTCTTTCAAGCTCATGTCTGCGTTTGTTGCCATAAGATTTTCGTATTAAGCAACCATCAAGCTCATTTAATAAAGAAGGGCAGCCGCTTGTCACGCCCTCGAAAATCGCCTAAGAGAACCAGCGTCCCGGTTTTATTTCCTCGGCAGGTCGTAACGTTGCAGTTGCCCTGTATGTGTTCGGCTCTTAGTCAATTTTACGACCTTTTATCTATATGCAAAGGTACGAAAAAATCGGCAAATTACCAAATCTTTTAACCTAAATTACGAATTTAATTTATTGGAAATCAGAGAGTTAGATTTGAGGTAAGCGATAAACTCATCAAGCATTCTTGACGTGCGCTCTCTAATATCCGTTTCTGTAAAATCTGTCAACGTCTGTGACAGCATTCGTAATTCGTGTATCTTAGTTCCAATCCTCTCGCCTGTGGATTTGAACTCACCATTATAATACTTAATCTTGTCAGCAAATCTGTAATCGGATGCCCGAATATTAACTCTTCGCTCCAATACCGATTTGTTTCCCAACATTTCAAGAACCTCGTCACTCGACAATCCACCTTCCTTGACTTGTCTGTTCCTTGGGAAGATGTGTTCAATATCATATGTTGCGTCAAGAGGAAGCAATTCCTGGCTATCGAAAGAGAATGCCCACCACACAATCATCGACTTCGTAATCGCACGAGTGTTTGAAAAACTGAAGTTGGTGAATTGCGAACGGAACAATTCCTCTTGGAATAGATAGTTCTCGAAAGCTATCTCTTTGTTCTCTATGATATTCACCATTTCGTTAAAGACCGGTGCTCGCAAGGCTGTTATTCCTGGGTTGCTGATAGCGTATGCCCAGATAAAGCCTATCAAACGATTCAAGAACAGATAGAACTTCTCGTTGTCTAGCATATTCTCAGCATTCTTATAGTGCATGAAATATACCGATACAATATAAGTCCATAAGCTGTTAGGCGCATAATTCAATACAAACAAGCGCTTTAGTACATCTACGGAAAAACGGTCTTCGTTCTGAGAATATACATCTTTCCAGAAGTCCGCAAGCAAGACTAGATTCTCTAAAGTCTGTTCTCGTCGAAGTAGAACATATCCATCTTTCTCATAGAACTTACGAAGTCCTTCTGTCATAGAACTACGATTAGTCAGCAATGCCCTCTCGTAGTACATATAGCGTGTAAACAACTCATCCAAAGGTGTTCCACGATATGGGTGGAATATTTTGGTAACGAGTTCGTCAAGCTCTTTCCATGTAGTGATAAACTCTTCCTTCTTTCCGATGGATGAGTAGAACTTATAGAGCTGTGCCTTGAAGATGTCTGAGTCAGACAATGGCTTACCTCTATCATTAAGCGTCGAGAATATCCTAAGAGCAGTATCTTGCGACTCAGCCTCTATCGGAAGTAGTACGCAGTTATTGAGTATGCGAGCTGGATATAGTGCAAAGAAAGAAGGGTATTCTTCAATGAATTTTCCTATCTTGTCTTGAAAGTATCTGAAGTTAGTTGCATACCGACTTTTTCCTTCTGATGTTCCTTTCCGGAGTATATCCATAAACTCTTCCTTGTCGTTATCAGTTGCAACCTCCGAATTTATCTTCAAGTCGTTTGGATCATACTCTCCGAACTCATTTGCTCTCCAAATGCACTTTTCTATGTCCTCTCGCATCTTGATTGAACGATTGTCTTTCATGTGCTCCAGGCGATTGTAGAAAGCTCGCAGTAAGAGAAGCAAGGTTGTAAGACGCTGCTGACCGTCAATGATTTCAAGTTTCCCTTCGTCATTACGGAATGTTACTATAGGACCGAGAAAGTAACTCTCTGAAGAATCGAAGCTGTCGCAGTTGTTATTTGGGAATGAAAAGGAAAATAAGTCTTCCCATAAGACCTTACATTCGTCTTCTCCCCAAGCATACGGACGCTGATAATCAGGAATCAAGAACGTAGCTTTTTTATCTTGAAAAAGATACTTTACGTTCTTTTGATCTACTATAAGCTTTGATGACATAGCAATTACATTCTACTTTTCATCAAACTCACCTTTCTCATCAAGATAGCGTACAGCTGCTTTCACGATAAACGAGAATCCTCTGAGTACAAAAGAACCTACCAGGCAAAGCAATGAGTCAATAACGTAGCCAAATGCCTGTACGCCACTAATACTTGAACTTTCATATCCATAACCGCCAGAAGTATTCAAGGCGTTTATCCAAGTTATAATTGAACCTATTATGGCTATAAATGAAACAACAGCTAAAATGTTCGAGATAGTTCCAAGATGGTTTCCTACCTGTGGAACAAATTTTCTATTTCCCATATGATGCGCCCGTCATGCCGGTAGCTAAGCTTTAGTTAATAATCCGTCTGTCAGATTAATAACGCATCATATGGTACTTTATTGTGTTGAACCAAAAAAATCAGAT
>OKRY01003670.1_pt1 | contig 11167 bp, 10 predicted proteins | sample 1601121 | NCBI WGS metagenome assembly OKRY01 (sample SAMEA3541546, study PRJEB24748) | human gut metagenome | biome: human gut; feature: human-associated habitat; material: faeces | place: China | collected 2012
TTTCGAGTGAACAATTTGTGGTTTATGCCTCTCCAGCTGTGGCGGATTACTTAATCAAAGAGGAATCGCACGGTTTATTGCCAGAGATCGAAATGTTCATCAGCAAACAGGTTCAAGTCAAAACAGAGCAGTACTACAACCAAGAACAGTTTGATGTGGTAGTGATGTAAAAGATGAAAGTGCGGTCAAATTCGACCGCACTTTTTACTTTAACTATTTCAATCTTTCTAGCTGCTGAATAATGACTTCATCTGGTTGTGATTGGATTTTTCGCATACGTATAAAGAGTAAAGCGGCGGCAATGGTTAAGGCAATGATAAAAGCAACCCAGAAACCTTTTGCACCGATGCTTGGAACAATCCAATCCGTGCGGGAAAGAATATAACCAACAGGGATACCTACGCCCCAATAAGCAAGTAACGTGATATAAAGGATAATTTTAGTATCTTTATAGCCACGTAAAATACCGCTCACAACGACTTGTACTGAATCTGAAAATTGATAAATCGCCGCCATTGCCAATAAACTGCCTGAAAGAGCAATAACGGTGGCATTATCGCCTACAATTAATGCGGCAATCTCTGCACTAAATACCCAAATCACCAACGCCAATACACTTGCCGCAATCAAGCCAAGAATAATAGCCGCGTGAGCCATGATTTTGGCTTTTTGTGGTGCATGATTACCCAGTTCTTGCGCCACTAAAATGGTAGCAGCCATTGCAATAGACATTGGGAACATAAAGGCTACGGCACTGGTGTTTAAGGCAATTTGGTGGCTGGCGACCACATCCGCGCCTAATGGGGAAAGTAATAAACTACTTAAGGCAAACAGTGAGACTTCACTGCACAGCGCAATAGCAATAGGCAAGCCAAGTGCGGTCAATTTTTTCAATGTTTTGATATCTGGCTTTTCAATAATCTTTTCAAAGACTTTCAAACTACGTTCATTATAGTTTTTGGCAGAATAGGTAATCATCAAAATTGCCATCGCCCAGTTAACAATAGCCGTTGCCACACCACAACCGACACCACCCAATGCAGGTGCACCAAATTTGCCGTAAATAAACATATAATTCAGCGGAATGTTTAGCATTAACCCCATGAAGGTTATCACCATGGCGGGTTTTGTTTTGGCAATGCCATCATTCAAACAGCGGAAATTAATCAGCAATAAATAGGCAGGCAAGCCCCATACCATCGCACGCAAATAATTCATCGTCACATCTGCCATGTGGGCATCCATATTCATGAACTGTAATATGAAATCATTATGATAGATGGTGAGTGCAAGGGGAATCATCACTAAAAATGAAATCCAAAGGCCTTGTCTCACTTGGTGAGCAATGCGATGGCGTTGTCCAGAACCGTTTAAATAGGAAATTGTTGGTGGTAAGGCGAGTAATAATCCTTGCCCGAAAAGTACCAAAGGTAACCAAATAGAGGCACCAATACCGACACCGCCTACATCTGCAGAGCTCACACGCCCCGCCATAATTACATCTACGGTGCCCATGCCTGTTTGAGCTAACTGGGCAAGTCCGATAGGTGTCGCAATTCGGATAAGTTTTTTAATATCAATACGGTATTGAGAAAAAAGACGAGAATTCATAAATTTGCTATAATATTGGAAAAATTTTTAATGAAGGAATAATAATGTTTACAGGTATTGTACAGGGCATCGCCCAAATTTATGCAGTTAAAGACAGTGATAATTTTAGAACACAGATCGTAAAATTACCAGCTGAAATGCGAAAAGGCTTAGAAATCGGTGCATCCGTGGCGAATAACGGTGTGTGCTTAACAGTAACTGAAATTCATGACGATCTTGTGAGCTTTGACCTAATGCAGGAAACCTTGCGTATCACCAATCTCGGTAGCTTAAAAGCAGGAGATTTTGTGAATATCGAACGTGCAATGCAAATGGGCGCAGAGATTGGCGGGCATATTTTATCCGGCCACGTTTATTGTACCGCAAGCGTTTCACAGATTATCGAAAGCGAAAATAATCGTCAGGTTTGGTTTAAATTACCTACTAAAAAAGACGTGATGAAATATATTCTAACAAAAGGATTTATCGCGATTGATGGCATCAGTCTTACTATAGGTGAAGTGAAAAACGATGAATTTTGCGTGAATTTAATCCCTGAAACTTTACATAGAACTTTGATTGGCAAACGCCAAATTGGCGATTTAGTAAATATTGAAATTGATCCGCAAACACAAGCGATTGTGGATACAGTGGAGAATTATTTAAAAGCAAGAGGGATATAGTTAATTAAGATCGCTATAAGGAGGAGATATGTTTAAAGATGAAATTGCTCTTATTCGCTTTTTAGGCAGAGAGTTTATTGCCATGTTTAATGTGTTTTTTCTATTTCCGCTTTTAATTGTTTTAGTGCTGATTGGCGTTATTAATGGTGTAATATGGAACGTACTTTTAGGTATTGCCTTTACTTGCCTCGTCTTTCTTATCTTATTTAGGATATTAATCCGTTTTTTATATAAAAAATGGGGGAGAGAGCATCGGAAACAAATGCGAGAAGAGAATGAAGTTAAATACATTATTATTAAATAATAAATTTATACTGCATTGTAATAACTTCTTTTTTCATTTCGCAGTGCTATAATTAACAAAAATCTCGGTTGCCGTGGCATCATGTTGTAGCTCCCTTTTTCATTTCGCAGTGCTATAATAGGGACAGCAAAAAGCCCCGTGCCGTAAGGTTTAGGGGCTTTTGTTTTGTTTAAAAAACGGCTAAAAAAGCAATAACTGATTTGAATTGACCTTTTTTTCTTGCGGTTTTTTTTCTCCCACTAAAATTTCCATACTCGCAAATTGTTTTTCTGTAATAGATAAACATCGAATTGAGCCCTCTTCAGGTAAGTGTGCGACGAGTCTTTTATGATGTTTTTCTAACGCATCTCGCCCTTTAATAATTCGAGTGTAAATAGAAAGTTGCAACATTTGATAACCATCTTTAAGTAAAAATTGGCGGAATTGGTTTGCAGCCCGCATTTTCGCTTTAGTGGTAACCGGTAAATCGAATAGAACGATCATACGCATAAATACCTCCTCACTCATATTGATATTCCTGCAATGTATCGATCTCTGGTAACTGCAATAATGACGCATTTTTTTGAATAAGTGCAATTTGTAAAGAGGCAACAGTTTTATCAATAGCCGTTAATACACTCACTTTTTCTTGGTTAAATCGCAGTTGATGATGTAAGGTTTTGATTAATTGCTGTTTTGATATAGGACTAAGGTTTGTGGTGAGTAATCCTTTTTCGAGCAAGTTCCATACCAGCAAATCAACAAGAGGACGAAATGGTTCAATAAAATCATCCGCTAAATTAAAGGCATTCAGTTCGCTATGATGAAATAAGCCTAATTGTGGTAGCCAACCATAAAGCACAAGACTTCTCGCCACTGCTGAACGAACAACGGTATAAGCATAGTTCAGATGTATATTAATGGTATTGTCTTCTTCTTTTCGTCTGAAATGAGAACCGAATAATCCAGAGAAATAAATGACCGCACTTTGTGCCTCAAGATTATCTTTATCGCCTGATTTCACTAAATTAGCGAGCTGGAGTAACCGTTCTGATTTTTCTTGATACTGACAGAGTGATAAGACTTTTGCTTGATTACGAATTTTTTGTTGCACAATACGTTGCCAAAGTTGTTTTTTCAGTGGCAAACTGGTTTCAAGTTGTAATTTAAGGGTTTTTAATTGTCGATAATATTGATTAAACGGGAGCCATTGACCACAAGGTAAAAATTGTTCATCACAACTCAATAAAGTAATCCCGTATAAACCGAATGCCGAGAGCAATGGAAGGGTAATTACCGTTTCTCGGCTTTCTACAACAACGATAGCAATATCCTCTAAAGGAACAGTAAATTCGTTTCCTTCTTGTTGAATCAGAATTTGTTTCTGATGCAAAGAGAGTTTTCCCCCTTTACTAATAAGAAGACTTCTCCATGTCATAATATTTCCTTACAAAAAATCCCCATACGTAATACGTATGAGGATTAAGTTGAGATTAGCGAACATCTAAGCGTTTATTTCGCTTACATAAGTTAATGTTTTTTCCAAGTTCATCAATGTGATATTTTTCAATAAATGATTGATTTTGAAAGCTGAATCTAAATGAATTCTTTTCTTTTTTACTAAATCCATCGGGAATTATTGCATTGTCTTGCAATTTTAATATCCATCTAGGTTCATCGTCAGGGCGAATGAAATATGCAAATAAATACTCCGATTTGTTGTTTGGATTAGGTATTTTAACTAAGTCATTTTTAAACAGGCTAAACTGAAATATGTAATTATCATCTAAAAATAAACCAGTAGATGTTTCTTTAGATAAAATCCCTTTTGCGACTTGCCAAGCATAGATATTTACAGCATGATATTTTTTCTCTTTTTTAAATACATCAACTCTAACAATATCTCCATTGTCAGCAATTGTTTTACCATTGTTTAATTCAACATATTTATTTTGAGTTTTATACAGCCTGATAGATTTTACTTCTGTCCCACCTTTTTTAAAGAATTTTTCTTTTGAATAGTCTCCGTATTTTGAAAAATGTTCTTTTAATGATTGATAAAGTTCAGGCTCTTTTTCTTTATTAACCATTCTTTCTAAATCTGTTAATTTTAAATTACTTAATCGTTCTTTTTTTATACTTTTTCCTTCACATAATTTTTTTGGAGAACGCAAAGTTTCCTCATGTGCTTTACCTGTCATTTTGCGTGTTGGCATTCGAGATACAAACAGAGGTTGGACAAATTCATGATTGGCTTGTGGACGATCCGGCAATTTATTTTCTAGCTCCAGTTTTGGATTATCACTAAAAATACGGATTTCAACTTCTTGTTTGAAAAATTGCCATGGTGCAGGGAAGTTTAATGGAATAATTTCACCTGTTTCACGATCTATTCGCTCACCTGTAAATACGTTGCCTTCCTCAACGCGAACAAAACGTGTGATCTTTTGCTGCATGGCGACTGTTGAGCAAGCAACTACAACGGCATCTAAAGCGTGATGGCGATCATTGTCTTCACGTGATTTTGCTAATCCCCAACGGCCACGAAGTAAAGCAGTAATTTGCCCGTTGGAAGCAAATACTTTGCGTTTCCCTTCACCTGTTAAGTGCATATTATCTGCAATAAAGTTACATAAGAAACGAGCAACGTAGCGCGTATCATTTAAGTTACGTTCAATAAAGCCCTTTTCATCAAGTTTTTGGCTTAGGGTGCGTTGTTTTTTTGCATAAGGGAATGCACTGGTTTCAACTAATGCTTTAAACGCTCTCCAGCGTTCACTATTATGTTTACCATCAAGCCATTCAAAAGGGGTTAAATTGCCTTTGTTTTGATTTTCATTAGCAAGTACCAATACTTTATTATTGAAACTATCATCCCAAGTGCGGGAGAACGGCAAGGCATGATCGACTTCTACATAGCCTTTTTCTAATAAACGGTGTAATTCGATAGGTTTGCCGGAATATAAACATTTTGCATTTTGTTGTTTATAAAGTCGCATTTTTAAAATGTCTTTGGCTTTAGGTTCACCTGCAAAATGAGGGAAGTATTCTTTAAATTCCTTGATTGCATTTTCACGCTGTTTGCGATTCTCTTCCTGACGTTTTTTTAGTTCATGGCGATCTTTGTAAGATTTGCCAACTTCTCGTCCTGTTTCAATATGAATACGAGCAGGTGAACCATATAATCTCACTACGCCATTAATCACTTTACGAGCCTGCGTGAGTGTTCGTAAAACCACAGGATTACGGATTTCATCAGCTGGAATCTGTGGTAAGAAGTGATGGGTTTCTTCTGTTTTTTTACCATAATGATCGCCATAAATTTCACGACAAGCCTCGTCATAGCGTAGTCCTTGTTGCATTAATGGCAGAAGTTTATATAAAGCTTTAAGGGATAATTGGATAAATTTATCAAAACTAAGATTTTCCAATAAAGCATTTAATACAGGCTGAGAGAGTTTTCCTGCTAAGTAAGCGCTGATATCTTCATCAGTTTTATATAATGAAAATGCAGTACCAATTTCATCTAACAATGTTGGATTTGCTTTTAATTCCGCCCATTCAGCTTTTAGCTTATTACTCTTTAATACATTATAAATTTTATGATAGGCTTTCATTTCCATCAGTGTTGTTTTAGTTTCAATGGCTTTTTTATCTTCACCGGAATAACGAACGCCTTTAAAGATTGCATCATCAGATAAATTTAATATTGAACGTACTTGTGCATAAGTTAATTTAGCTTTTTCATAAGGTTGGTTGATTAACATTAAACGTTCATTATCATTTAAAGCACGCTCTAAGCCATTTTCTTGAATACGTAAATTATTTAATTTCGTTATCCAAACAAAACGTTCTGCAGTGTAGGTATTTTTAGCCGCCTTATATTCATCTTCAAAAGTACATTTACCGAGCATTTTTAAAATGGCTTCACCAGATAAAGCAGGCTTTTGCCACATGAAAAGTGCGGTCAAATTTTCTAATAATTTTTCTGAAGCGAATGGATTACCAAAGTGTCGTTGACGAGAGAAGAGAAGTTCCATTTCGGCGAGTAAGTCTAGTCGGCTAAACGTGTGAGTATATGCGCCTTGCTGGTTACGGATATGGCCTTCTTCGACCTCAAATTTTTTTACAGCAAGTTCTGCAGGCGTGCGATATGTAGCTTGTTGCAATAATTCATGGTTACTGGCTACACCGCTTAATAACGCACCTAGCTCTTTATTTTCGCTTTTACTTTTATTTTTACGCTGAGATAAATAACCACGGTGCTTAATTAAATGTAATAACACTGCAGCCCATTCTTGGCGTTCTAGTTTACGATCTAGACTTTCGACACGTAGCTGCCAAACTTGGTGAGGAAGACGTTCATCAGTGGATAATAGGATATTTTCTGATTTTAGAAGTCGTTTTGCTTTTTTCAGGCGAGCAACGCGACGTTGAGTTAATCGACGAGCGGAGCGGGCTAAACGGCGAGAAAGCGCGAGACTTTCACCTGTTTTGGGCACTTCTGCTCGTTCGAATGTGCGTACACCAACATCAATTAAACGCAGAGGATTCTCTTTTTCGTCAATTTCAACTACAGCCCAGCCAACAGAGGCGATACCAAGGTCGAGACCAAGGATATAATGTAAGTTTTTATTTCCCATAAGGTTGGTTCCTTTTTATTAGTTTTTTTGTTTAAATTTTAACAGATTTTTGTATAAAAAATATATTGACGATAAAAAAATAAATAGATAGAATTCACCTCGTTGTAATGGCACTGCGAAATGAAAAACGTTGTTACAATAAGAGAAAAGATTTCTCGCAAAGCTCTGTCCCTTGAAATGTAAGTTTCAAGGGACATCTTTTTTCTACTTATTTAGAAAATAAAGATGTGAGAGTAGGTTAACAAAAACAAAAAACGCTTAATAGAATTATTAAGCGTTTTTTATTGACGAAAATTTATAAAATTTTAACCGCACTTTATAGGAAATTATTTAGCCTGTTTCTTCGCTTTTTTCCATTTCCAAAATAGGTACAGAGCTAAAACACCGATTAGGATATAAATAACAAGTTGGCCTTTTTTAATTTGCTCGTGTAACCAATCTAAATTTTTCGCACCAAATTCGCCAAGGTAAACCCAAATTGGTACAGAAATAATCGCAGCGCAGAAATCAATTAATACAAAGCGGGTGTAACTGACGCGGCGGGTAATACCAGAAACCATATAAATTGGTGCACGTAAACCAGGTAAGAAACGAGCCACAAATAATACGCGGTTGCCGTATTGGTCAAATTTTTCACGTACCATTTTAAGACGTTCTAAGGTGACTAGTTTACGCATTGGACGGAAACGTAAGATACGCGTGCCGTAAATACGACCAAGCCAGTACATGGTTGAGTCACCGGCAAGTACGCCAATCATACTCACGACTAACATTAAGTGGGAATTGACGCTTTCAGGATAGAGGCCAGCAATCACACCGCCGGAGACGAGCGTGATATCTTCTGGAATGGGTACACCAAAGCCACAAATAATAAGAACAAATAGCACCGCCCAATAACCGTAATCGGTAAAAAAGCTGATAAGAAATTCCATTTGAAACCCACTTACAATCAGTTAGTTAAAATTAATTAAAAATTGGGGCTTATTTTAATCGCTTTGCTTTGAAAAGCCTAGAAAAAATTTGCTGTGTAAATTTGCATTGTGGGGCTGAATATTTTATAATCCGTCGCTCTCAAAGTTTGTCTTTGAGCAAATTTAGGAAAATTGCTGGGTCGCCTGCAATTTTTTATTTTAAACTTTTAATCAAGAGAACATGAAAATGGCATTTAAATTTAACGCTGAAGTTCGTCAAGCGCAAGGTAAGGGTGCGAGCCGCCGCCTGCGTCACAACGGTCAAATCCCTGCAATCATTTATGGTGGCAGCGAAGCACCTGTTTCAATCATCTTAAATCACGATGAATTAAACAACGCACAAGCTCACGATTCTTTCTATAGCGATGTAATCACTTTAGTGGTTGAAGGTAAAGAAGTTGCAGTGAAAGTTCAAGCAATGCAACGTCACCCATTCAAACCAAAATTGGTTCACATTGACTTCAAACGTGCTTAATTTTTAGCTTGTGATAAGAACACCAATAATGATGAGTTATTGGTGTTTTTTCTTTTCGGGCAAAGTGCGGTCAAATTCGAAATCGTTTTAGGAGTATTTTCCAATGAAGATAGCCTTAGGCATTGAATATAACGGAAAACAATATTGTGGCTGGCAGCGACAAGAGAAAGTGCGCAGTGTACAAGAAGAATTAGAAAAAGCGTTATCTTTTGTTGCAAATGAAAAAATTGAAGTATTTTGTGCGGGCAGAACAGACTCCGGGGTACATGGCACAGGACAAGTGGTGCATTTTGAAACTACCGCTGTTCGCCCTGAAAAAGCATGGGCATTTGGGACCAATGCGAATTTGCCTGATGATATTTCGGTGAGTTGGGTAAAAGTGGTGGATGATGAATTTCACGCTCGTTTTTCGGCAACCGCGCGTCGTTATCGTTATATCTTGTATTGCAATAAATTACGTTCAGCCATTTTGCCGGAAGGGATTACTCATTGCCATTTAGATTTAGACGAAAAGAAAATGCACCAAGCGGGGCAGTTCTTATTGGGGGAAAATGATTTTTCCTCTTTCCGCGCGGCACAATGTCAATCTAATACGCCTTGGCGGAATGTGCATCATTTAAATGTGGTACGAAAAGGGCAGTTCGTTATTGTGGATATTCAAGCTAATGCTTTTGTGCATCATATGGTGCGTAACATTGTTGGAAGCTTGATTGAAGTTGGCACAGGTAATCAACCCGTTGAGTGGATGAAATGGTTGTTAGAGCAAAAAGATCGTAAATTAGCCGCGCCAACAGCGAAACCTGAAGGCCTGTATTTAGTCAATGTGATTTATCCTGAAAAATTTGCGATTCCACAGAAAAATTTAGGGCCATTGTTTTTAGAAGATAATCTCATCTGACTAGCAAATTTCGCTAAATTATGATTAAATACGCAAACTTTTCTAGTTAATAAAAAAGGTAAAAAATGAGCTGGATTGATAGAATTTTTAGCAAAGGAACCTCTTCCTCTGCATCACGTAAAGCAAACGTGCCAGAAGGGGTTTGGACAAAATGTACCTCTTGCGAACAAGTCCTTTACGGCGAAGAAGTAAAACGTAATTTACATGTTTGCCCCAAATGCGGCCATCATATGCGCATTGATGCTCGTGAGCGCCTTTTAGCCTTATTAGATGAGGGTTCAAGCCAAGAATTGTCGGCTGATTTAGAACCAAAAGATATTCTTAAATTTAAAGATTTAAAAAAATATAAAGATCGTATTACTGCTGCACAAAAAGAAACCGGTGAAAAAGATGCATTAATCACAATGACCGGTACACTTTACAATATGCCGATTGTTGTTGCGGCTTCAAACTTTAGCTTCATGGGCGGTTCAATGGGCTCTGTTGTGGGTTCAAAATTTGTAAAAGCGGCAGAAAAAGCAATGGAATTAAATTGTCCGTTTGTGTGTTTCTCTGCAAGTGGCGGTGCACGTATGCAAGAAGCGCTTTTCTCCTTAATGCAAATGGCGAAAACCAGTGCGGTGTTAGCAAAAATGCGTGAAAAAGGTGTGCCGTTTATTTCGGTATTAACCGACCCAACACTAGGTGGGGTATCTGCAAGTTTTGCGATGCTAGGTGATGTGAACATCGCTGAGCCAAAAGCGTTAATTGGTTTCGCAGGCCCACGCGTTATCGAACAAACTGTACGTGAGAAATTACCAGAAGGCTTCCAACGTAGTGAATTCTTACTTGAGAAAGGGGCGATTGATATGATCGTGAAACGTTCAGAAATGCGTTCAACCCTTGGAAACCTTTTAAGCAAACTCACCAATCAACCTTCACCTTTTGTTGAAGTAGAAGTTGTTGAAAATGCCTAATACAATGAATTTAAAAGCCACTTCGCCACTCGCTGAGTGGCTTTCTTATTTGGAAAACAGTCACTTCAAAGCGATTGATTTAGGGCTAGAGCGTATTAAGTCAGTAGCAGAAGAATTGGACCTTTTGAATCCCGCACCTTATGTGATCACGGTAGGGGGAACAAATGGTAAAGGCACGACTTGCCGTTTGTTAGAAACCATTTTATTAAATCAAGGTTTGCGTGTTGGCGTGTATTCTTCACCGCATTTATTGCGTTATAACGAGCGGGTTCGTATTCAAAATCAAGACTTGCCGGATGAAATGCATACCGCTTCTTTTGATTTCATCGAAAAGCATAAAACGAAATCTCTCACTTATTTTGAATTTAGCACGTTGTCGGCTTTGCATTTATTTAAACAAGCGAAACTTGATGTCGTGATTTTAGAAGTGGGGCTTGGTGGGCGTTTGGATGCAACCAATATTGTGGATAATGATCTGGCGGTTATCACCAGTATTGATATTGATCATACAGATTTTCTGGGTTCAACACGTGAAGAAATTAGCTTTGAAAAAGCAGGCATTTTCCGTGCAAATAAACCGGTTGTGATTGGCGAACCAAATGTCCCGCAACCTATGTTAGAACAAGCGGAGAAATTACATTGCCACGTTTCACGCCGAGATGTTAATT
>OKRY01003673.1_pt1 | contig 11160 bp, 9 predicted proteins | sample 1601121 | NCBI WGS metagenome assembly OKRY01 (sample SAMEA3541546, study PRJEB24748) | human gut metagenome | biome: human gut; feature: human-associated habitat; material: faeces | place: China | collected 2012
ACACGTTATAAGAGTGAGCGGAAGGCTGGGTCTTACCGACGGAACAAAGGATGCGCTGAAGGTTGAAAAACAGCTTGCCGCAATAATAAAGCCGGACGACAGATTGATGATGTGTCATAGGCTTGTGTGGCACGGTCGGCTTGTGTGCAGTGCGGCAAAACCGAATTGCAGCGAATGCAGGCTGAGCGGTTTTTGCAAGTTCTTTTCGGGGACAAAATAAAATAACGGCTTGGAGTGAGTATTATGAAAGGAAAGGTACGCAACGCAATAATAATTGCCGCAGGCGTGCTTATCCTTACCGTAATGCTCACTGTTGTTTTATATTACTATAACGACAAAGTAATGCGTGATAACGCATGGGTGTTTTCTGTGGATGAAACCTCATACGATGAAAGCTCGTATTCATATGTGCAAAAACCGGATCTCAATTCAGCAGATCTTGAAACTCTGATGCAGATAAAAGGCGTCGGACGGAAAACGGCACACGATATTATAAACTATCGTGAAAAGCACGGGAAATTTACATCTATGTCACAGCTTAAAGAGATAAACTCGGTAGATGATGAAGTATATATGATACTGTGCAGTCGGTTTACCGTTGCCTCGTCGGGATATTACACTAAAAACGAGTCTTACGGCATTCGTAAGGTAAACCTCAATAAAGCTACCGTAGACGAGCTGATGAGCGTTGAGGGAATAACGGAGGAAATCGCAAAGAATATTATATTGCGCCGTAAAGACCACGGAGATTATACCTCTGTAAGAGAACTTCTTGATACCGAGGGCATAACTATAACTCTTTACAGCAAAATTTCCGATAAACTGACAGTTTGATTTTATATTATTTTAGTGAGAAATTGCCAAAAAACTATTGATTTTATTGCAGTGATTTGGTATACTTAATTAATAAAGCATAACGCTTTATATATTTACAGGAAATACAAGGCGTTACGGAGGTCATTATGGATTATAACATCAAAGACGTATCCGGCAGACTGAAAAGCACAAGAGAGTACCTTGATATATCTGTCGGCGAAATGGCAAACAAAACAAACGTCACCACAGACGAATATATTTCACTTGAAAACGGAGAAAAGGATTTTTCGCTTTCATTTCTGAATCAGGCGGCGGACGCACTCGGCATTGAGCTTATTGAGCTTCTTACAGGTGTTACGCCTAAGCTCAATACATATTCGATAGTCCGTAAGGATCAAGGCTTGCCGATCGAGCGTCGGGAAAGATTTGCCTATCAGCACCTTGCCTATCTTTTTAAAAACAAGAAAATAGAGCCGTTGCTGGTAACAGCTCCTTACGATGAGGAGGAGCAGAAAAAGCCTATACACCTGTCTGTACACGACGGTCAGGAAATGGACTATATAATATCGGGAACGTTGAAGTTCCAGATAGGCAGTCATATTGAAACGGTAAGTGAAGGCGACTGTATTTATTACGACAGCATGAATCCGCACGGAATGATAGCCGTTGACGGCAAGGACTGCAAGTTCTTGGCGATACTGATCTGATAAACAAAGGAACGGAAAGAAAAGTATATGGAACAGGTTAAAAATTACTACAAGAGATTTGTAAAAGAAGGCTTTGATGAGAACGGGATACTGAATAAGTTCGAGATAGATTGCCCCGATAACTATAACTTCGGTTACGATATTATAGATAAGTTCGGAGAAATCGACCCCGACAGGAGAGCGCTTATCCACATCGACCTTCAGGAAAACCGTCACGATTTTTCCTATTCACAGCTTTCGAAGCTGTCAACGCAGGCGGCAAATCTTTTCAAGTCATACGGTATAAAAAAAGGCGACAAGGTAATGCTGGTACTGAAAAGGAACTACCAGTTCTGGATTGCGATAATCGCTCTTATCAAGCTCGGTGCGGTTGCTATACCCGCAACGCATCTGCTGACAACACACGACTTTACCTATCGCTTTGAACGTGCAAGCGTAAAAGCTATAGTATGTACCGGCTATAATCCCGATATAGCCAAGTATGTCGATGAGGCGCAGGAAGAGATCCACGCTGACGGTCTTGTTAAATTTATAGCAAACGGTCACAGGGACGGCTGGATTCCGTTCGATGATGAAATTGCCGGAATGCCCGAAACTATGGAGCGTGTGCAGACGGATACAAGGGAGCATATGCTGTTATATTTCACATCGGGTACTACGGGCTATCCCAAGATGGTTGTCCATAATCATAGATATGCGCTCGCACATATTCAGACTGCGGCACACTGGCAGAATGTCGATTCTGACGGTGTTCATCTTACAATATCCGATACAGGCTGGGGAAAAGCCGCCTGGGGCAAGCTGTTCGGTCAGATGTCGCTCGGTGCGTGCGTGTTCGTGTATGACTTTGACAAGTTCATACCGACCGATATGCTGAGGATAATGCAGAACTACAAGATAACTTCATTCTGTGCGCCTCCCACCATGTTCCGTTTCTTTATAAAGGAAGGGCTTGAAAACTACGATCTTTCGAGTCTTAAATATTCCGCTATTGCAGGCGAGGCACTCAACCCTGAGGTGTATAACAAGTGGCTTGAGTTTACCGGCCTTAAGCTGATGGAGGCATTCGGTCAGACCGAATCGACAGCACTGCTTGCAAATCTTGTAGGCATGACGCCTAAGCCCGGCTCAATGGGCAAGCCTACTCCGCTCTACGATGTCGACATTGTCGATGATGACGGAAATCCGGTGCCTGTCGGAGAAGTCGGTGAGATAGTAGTCCGTGCCGAACGTGGCAAGGACGGCCTTTTTGACGGTTATTATCGTGATGATGAGCTTACCGCTCAGGCATGGCACGATGGGCTGTATCATACAGGCGATACAGCTTGGAAGGATGAGGACGGCTACTTCTGGTATGTCGGAAGAAACGATGATGTTATCAAGGCGAGCGGTTACCGTATAGGACCTTTCGAGATTGAAAGCGTTCTGATAGCACACCCGTCTGTGCTTGAGTGTGCCGTTACGGGTGCACCCGACCCTATAAGAGGTCAGGTGGTAAAGGCAACGATCGTTCTTGCAAGAGGCTATGAACCGTCCGATGAGCTTAAAAAAGAGCTTCAGACTTACGTTAAGAAGAACACTGCGCCTTATAAATATCCGAGAATAGTGGAGTTCGTTGACGAGCTTCCCAAAACTATCAGCGGCAAGATAAGAAGGGTACAGATTCGTAACGAGGATAACAAGAAAAACAGTTAATTACAGAATTCGCCGCAGGTAATACTTGCGGCGATAGTTTTAGAGGGCTTTATGGAGTATTACATCTATCTGTTGCAGATATTCGGCGGCGGTAACCCGAAAATTCACGAGGTGATAAAGGCATACGGTAATGCAAGACTTGCGTATGAGCATATCAGCAGTGGCGATATGTCGCATATACCTTCTAACCGTCACGAGTATGTCCGCAGAGCGTCGCTCGAACGCTCGAAGGTGATAATGGATTATTGCGCCGGAAATAATATCGGCATTGTCACAATTGACGACAGGAATTATCCCGAACAGCTTAAGAATATATATAATCCGCCCGTTTTGCTGTTTACTGCGGGAGATATAAACTGCCTGCAGGGTAAGCTGGCGGTGTCGATAGTAGGACCCAGAAAGCCGTTTGGCAATGCGATAAGGCTTGCGGAAAACATCTGCTACAATCTTGCGAGAAGCAACATTGTTCTTGTAAGCGGTTTTGCACTGGGTATAGACAGGATAGCACACAACAACAGCATCCGTCACAGCAAGCCGACCGTGGCTGTGCTTGCCTGCGGAATAACTATTGATTATCCGAATAATTCATTCGGGCTGAGAAAGAACATAATCGACAACGGCGGACTTATTCTGTCGGAGCTGCTTCCGGATACACCGTGCAATTCCGATTATTTCAAATTCAGAAACCGTATTATTTCAGGGCTTTCAAAGGGTACTGTCGTGATAGGCGGCTACAACGGAAGCGGAAGTCTTATCACTGCAAACCACGCATTTGAGCAGGACAGAGAGGTGTTCTTCACTATACCTGACGATACGCTGGATAAGAAATACAGCCGTGTTATCAGATTTTTGCGTGACGGGGCGCATTCCGTTTATGATTTCTATGATATTATCAACGAGTTTTATCCTACTTATCGTGACATAATCGACGATACATATCTTGATAAGGAACAGCTGACAAGCTTTGTGATGCACGAGGATGTCAGGGAAACGCCGCCTGCTGAGGATGAGCCGACGGTTTGCGAAGCAAAGGAACCTGAGCCTGCGAAAAAAGAGGATGTCAGGGAAACAGCGCCTGCTGAGGGTCTGCCGACGGTTTGTAAAGTAAAGGAACCTGAGCTTGCGAAAAAAGAGGAGAAGAAGCCTCTGCCTAAGGTAAAGGCGGCAGATGCACCACGCTTTAAAATTACAGGTGTCAAGGATAAGGAAAAGGAAATAGATTATTTCCGGGTAACTCCCGAAAATGTGCTGAAAAAGCGAAAAAAAGCGGGAAAGCCTGCTACACTGAATGATACGGCAGTAAAAGAAAGAATTCCTATAATAGCGCCGATTGCCGAAGCCGATAACACGGATGTGAGTGAGGCAGAGCCGGTAACGGATAAGGAAGAAAAGCAGAGCGGAAAGATTGCGGAAGCCGCAGAAAACGCATCGGGAGCCGCAGAAGTTCTCGGTATCATCGCAAACAGTGACGGAGTAACGCTTGATACGTTGCTTTCTGCCTGCAGCTTATCATTCGGGGAACTCAGCGAGATACTCGCCGACCTTGAAATAAGCGGTGCTGTATCCTGCGGTGCGGGCGGAATATACACGGTAAAGAAGGAGCGGTAATGAATCGTTCACAGCTTGACAAATACATAACCGACTATTACGGCGTCAGAGCCGAAAGATTGTTTAAAAAGAATCCCGGTTTTCAGGCGTATCGTCATAATGATACGAAAAAGTGGTTCGCTATGATAATGGATTTGCCTGAAAGCAGGCTCGGACTTGACGGGCAGAAAATTACAGATGTCGTAAATCTCAAGTGCGACCCTATCCTTATCGGGTCGCTGAGGCTGGAGCAGGGCTTTTATCCTGCGTATCATATGAATAAGGAAAACTGGATAACGGTCGCCCTTGATGAAAGAGTACCCGATGAACAACTAAGGATGCTTGTCGATATGAGTTATGAGCTGACAAGGAAAAAGTTCAGAAGAAAAAATAAGTAAAGAATACCGCCCGTGAATGCAGTGAGCAAACACGGGCGGTAAATGTTTTATTTACTTTCTCATAAGTCTTAATGAATTGAAGATAGCGATTATCGAAACGCCAACATCTGCGAAAACAGCCGCCCACATATTAGCAAGACCTAAAACGCCGAGTACCTGAATTATCAGCTTTACACCGAGTGCAAATATGATATTCTGGAGAACTATGCGGTTTGTTTTTTTGCTGATTGCAAATGCGTCGGCAAGCTGCATTGGGTCGTCCTTCATAAGAACGCAGTCTGCGGTTTCTATGGCACTGTCAGCGCCCGAGCCGCCCATTGCAACGCCTATGTCGGCAGATGCTATTACGGGTGCGTCATTTATGCCGTCGCCTACAAACATTACCTTTTCATTGTCAGGAAGCTCCGATTTCATCTTAAGCGTAATTTCACTCTTGTTTTCAGGGAGAAGCTCTGCGTAGTAATCTGTGATACCGAGCTTTTCAGCCGCCGCAGCCGCCGCAGACCTGTTATCGCCTGTGAGCATTACGACCTTCACACCGTGATTTTTAAGCATCTTTACGGCTTCAGCCGAGTGTTCCTTAGGCATATCTGCGATTTCGATAAGACCTGCATATTTATTATCAACAGCCACATAAAGCACTGTGCCGTTTGCTTCGGGGCAGTTTATGCTGTAGTCAGCCATAAGTCTGCTGTTACCGCAGAGAACAGTCGCACCGGAAATCACAGCCTTGATGCCCTTGCCGGCTATCTCACTACACTGAGTAATCTGCGACTGGTCAATATCCGCACCGTATGCCTTTCTTACCGAAACGGCTATAGGGTGGTTGGAGTTGCTCTCGGCATAAGCCGCATATCGCAACAGCTCATCCTTGCTCATTCCTGCAGGCTCTGTTCTTGTGACCTCAAACTGACCTTTTGTAAGCGTGCCTGTCTTATCGAACAGTACGACCTTTGCCTTTGAGATTGCTTCAAGGTAGTTACTGCCTTTAACCAGTATACCCTTTGATGAAGCCTTGCCGATACCTGCAAAGTATCCGAGCGGTACGGAAATAACCAGTGCGCACGGGCATGAAATTACGAGGAAGATAAGACCTCTTTGTACCCACGTTACGAAATCAAAGCCGGTGAACAGGGGTGGGATAAGCGATATTATCACTGCCGCAAGTACGACTATTGGGGTGTAGTATTTTGCAAATACCGAGATGAAGTTTTCTGTCTTTGTCTTTTTCTCGACAGCGGATTCGACCATCTGAAGCATTTTGTATACCGTGCTGTCGGTGAACCGGCGTGTTGTTTTAAGTGTGATAACACCTGAAATGTTGATAGCACCTGCGGGGACTTCATCACCTGCCGTTATATCTCTCGGTAAGCTCTCGCCTGTGAGGGCTGATGTATCTATTGATGTGTTACCGCTTTCGACAATGCCATCAAGCGGTATCTTTTCGCCGGGCTTTACTCTTATTATACTGCCGGTTTCAACGTTTTCGGGATCGACTGTTATATATTCGCCGTCAATCAGAACATCGGCTGTTTCGGGTTTTGTCTTGATAAGAGAAGATATGCTTCTTCTTGACTTGTTCACGGCTATTGACTGGAAGAATTCTCCGACAGTGTAGAACAGCATAACGGCGACCGCTTCTTCGTATTCTCCGAGTACGATAGCGCCGATGCTTGCGATAAGCATAAGCGTGTTTTCGTTGAAGAAATTTTTCTTTGCAATTGCCTTTATTGAAGTGATTGCTACCTCAAGTCCGCAGATAACGTAAGCCGCAAGATACATCGAAAGTATCGCTATCTTAGGCACAAGCTGCTCTGTACCGATAGTTTTTTCAAGGATAAAAGCAACTATGAACAGAATGCCAGCGCTTATCATCTTGACTATATCTTTAGTATAGCTTACCTTTTTCTCAACGTGGTTTTCCTTTTCGCTGACCGTTACATCCGGTTCAACGGCAGTTATCGTTGCTGTTACCTGTTTTAACAACTCCTTGTCGGAAATTATCTTTGACGGTGTTACGGTAAGCTCCTTTTTGATGAAATTCATCTTTGCGCCGTTCGCATAGTCGGACTTTTCAACTGCCTCTCTTACTTCTTCCGCACACTGTGCGCAGTCAAGGCCGTCTATTATATATTTCTTTTCTTTAAAAGTCTGTCTTTCCCTGACGGTTACGTCGGGTTCGAGCTTTGCTGCAACTTCGGTGACCGTTGTCATAAGCTCATCGGGCGAACACGAATTTTCCGCTTCAACGGTAAGTTCCTGCTTCATAAAGTTCATCCCTGCCGATTTCACACGTTCGTCCTTTTCGACTTCCGCACGAATCTCCTCTGCACAGTGAGCGCAGTCAAGACCTTCTAAAATATAGATTCTTTTCATAAGCTACCACCTTTGATATGCTTGAAGTTTTGAACAATTGAGTAACTGTTCAAATGTATTGCCCGAAAAAACAGGAGATGCTATCTCCTTTGATTTTTCCTGTTTTACTCCATAATATGCTCAAGCGCATTGCTGAACACCGTGTTTACATGGTTGTCGCTGAGCATATAGTAAACGACTTTGCCTTGCTTTTCACTGCGAACAAGCTCTGCCTGCCGTAATACTCTCAGCTGGTGAGAGATTGCCGATGCCGTCATTCCGAGCAGGGCGGCAAGGTCGCACACGCACATTTTTGAGCGTGACAGCGAGTAGAGGATTTTTATCCTTGTTTCGTCGCTTATAGCCTTGAAGAACATTGACAGCTTTTCAAACTGCATCTGTTCAAGCATCCTCTCACGCACATAGTTTACTACGTCCTCGTGTATCACATTGCAGTTACAGAATTCATTTTCGTCTTTTGCAGTGATATTTTCCGACTTTTCTGATTTGCTGACCGCCATTTTAACCTCATTTCATTTGAACGGTTGTTCAACTGTTTGTATTATAACACCGTCATACTGCATTGTCAATAGTTTCTTTATGATTTTTTGCTTTTCCTGCAAAATATTTTTCTGCGATACAGGAAAAGAAAGCTGTCTTATCGTTTTCGGTGAAATCCTCATCGTCAAGCATAGCCGATACTTCATTCAGAAGCACATCGGCCTTTTCTCTTGTTTCTGTCGGAGAAGTGCCGTTGAAATACAGCTTTTCATCGCCTGACAGGATAAGATCCACAGTGTCGTCCGTCAGCAGTTCTTCGCTGACGCCGAGCAGTACAGCCATATCCGACAGCGTCTTTGCTCTCGGGGTCCTTGCACCGCTTATGTAGTTCGCAAGCGCTCTGTAGGTTATGGATACGGCAGACGCAAAGTCCGTCTTTTTATAGCCGTTTCTTTTAATAAGTATTTCCAGCTTGTCCTTAAGTTCCATAATTCCTCCGACTGAATTTCCTTTTACTATTATTATATCCTTACATTTACGGCTTGTCAATCAAAAAAATACATAAAAATTCGCTAAAATTCAACAATTATTCGCTATATACAGTATATTATGCAGTTTTGTGCATAAAAATACTTGACTTTGATGTGAAAAGGTGTATAATATTCAATGTGAGTTAAATCAGAAAGCAGAACGCCCGAAAGCGTCTGTGAGATAGAAAGGAAATAATAAAATGGCTAAAGAAATCAAAAAGATCGTACTCGCTTATTCAGGCGGACTTGATACGTCCATCATCATTCCGTGGTTACACGAGAATTATCCCGGCTGTGAAGTAATCTGCGTAGCAGGTAACGTAGGACAGGACTCTGAAATAGTAGGTCTTGAAGAAAGAGCTAAGAAGACAGGCGCATCAAAGCTCTACATAGAAGATATACAGGACGAATTCGTAAACGACTTCATATTCCCCACACTCAAGGCAGGCGCTAAGTACGAGGGCTATCTGCTCGGTACTTCATTCGCTCGTCCTCCTATAGCTAAAAGACTTGTTGAGATAGCTAAGAAGGAAGGTGCTGACGCTATCTGCCACGGCTGCACAGGTAAGGGCAACGATCAGGTACGTTTTGAGCTTACTATCAAGGCTCTCGCACCCGAGCTTGAGATTATCGCTCCCTGGAGAATATGGGATATTAAGTCAAGAGATCAGGAAATCGAGTATGCAGAGGCGCACAATGTTCCGATAAAGATTACTCGTGAAACAAACTACTCAAAGGATATGAACCTCTGGCATTTATCACACGAAGGTCTTGACCTTGAAGACCCCGCAAACGAGCCTCAGTACAATAAGGAAGGCTTCCTTGAGCTTGGCGTTTCACCCGAACAGGCTCCCGACAAGCCCACATATGTTACAATACACTTTGAAAAGGGTATCCCCACTTCGCTGGACGGCGAAAAGATGGACGGCGTAAAGCTTATCAAGACTCTTAACAAGCTCGGCGGCGAGAACGGCATCGGTCTGTTCGACGTTGTTGAAAACAGACTTGTAGGTATGAAGTCGAGAGGCGTTTACGAAACTCCCGGCGGAACAATCCTTTATCACGCTCACGAAGTTCTCGAAACTATCTGTCTTGACAAGGAAACACAGCACTACAAGTACGGTCTTGCACAGAAGTATGCAGACATCGTATATAACGGTCAGTGGTACACACCTTTAAGAGAGGCTATGGACGCTTTCGTTGACAAGACACAGGAAACTGTTACAGGCGACGTTAAGCTCAAGCTCTACAAGGGCAACATCATCAACGCAGGCGTTACATCACCCTACACACTGTACAGCGAAGACTTCGCTTCATTCGGTGAGGACGATGTTTACGATCAGACAGATTCAAAGGGCTTTATCAACCTGTTCGGTCTGCCGATAAAGGTCAAGGCTCTGCTTGATGCTGAGAGAAACAATAAGTAAGCTTTAAAAGCGTTACGGTAAATCCCGCAAGGTGTAAAACTATGCCTTGCGGATTTTACGGTTTTTAAGATGCGATTTAAAACACGGTCGGTACGGCTGTGTTTTAAAAAGCGTTTTAATTACTTTTATATTTATAACGGAAAAAACAAAACGCTTTTTGCGTTATGAACATAAATCTGAAAGGAAATAACAGTATGTCTAAAATGATGTGGGCGGGAAGATTTTCAAAGGAGGTTGACTCAAAGGTCAACGATTTCAATTCTTCCATCTCATTTGATGCAAGAATGTACAAGCATGATATAAAAGGCTCTATAGCACACGCAACCATGCTCGGTGAGTGCGGCATTATCGACCCTGCGGACAGCAAGGTGATAATAGAAGGTCTTAACGGAATTTTAAGTGATATTGAAAACGGAACACTGCATTTCGATCCCAATGCGGAAGATATTCATATGTTCGTTGAGGCTGAGCTTACCGCACGAATAGGCGATGCGGGAAAGCGTCTGCACACCGCAAGGAGCAGAAACGATCAGGTGGCTCTGGATATAAAACTTTATCTCAAGGATGAAGTCGATGAGATTGCAAAGCTTGTCCGTGAACTTATAAACACTGTTATAGATATTGCAAAGCAGCATACAGAAACGGTAATGCCGGGCTACACCCATTTACAGCGTGCACAGCCTGTTACATTCGCACATCATCTTATGGCATATGCACAGATGCTGACAAGAGATCTGACAAGACTTGCAGACTGCAAGGAAAGAATGGATGTAATGCCGCTCGGTTCGTGTGCGCTTGCAGGCACTACATATCCTCTTAACAGAAAGAGAACAGCCGAGCTTCTCGGCTTCAAGGATATTACGATGAACAGCCTTGACGGCGTATCGGACAGGGATTTCTGCGTTGAGTTATGCTCCGATATTTCAATGCTTATGATGCACCTTTCGAGATTTTCGGAAGAGATAATCATGTGGTGTTCATGGGAGTTCAAGTTTATCGAGCTTGACGATGCGTATTCTACAGGCAGTTCGATAATGCCCCAGAAGAAGAACCCCGATGTTACGGAGCTTATAAGAGGCAAGACGGCAAGGGTATACGGCGATCTGCAGACGCTTCTCACAATGATGAAGGGACTTCCGCTTGC
>OKRY01003678.1_pt1 | contig 11150 bp, 12 predicted proteins | sample 1601121 | NCBI WGS metagenome assembly OKRY01 (sample SAMEA3541546, study PRJEB24748) | human gut metagenome | biome: human gut; feature: human-associated habitat; material: faeces | place: China | collected 2012
CCCGGTAGCCCGCCGTAGCGGAGCCCGGCTGATAGTCGGAAAAGCTGTTCATATCTTTTGCCCGCTTTGCGGCTTCTTCGTTGATCGGATAATATTTCGGCATAGTACCTCCTTCCACAAAAGCCGGAACTTTGGGACAAATTGTCCCAAAGCCCCGGCAGCTAAAATGTTGACAGCATCTCACGGAAACAGGGGCGGACGTAGAAACATACGCCTCCCGCAGAAAAGGGCCTTAAAAAGCCTTGTCACAGGCGGGTTTGGGGTGTCCTAATTGTCAACACATCAGCCCCGTTTTTTCCGCATATATTCCCGCTGCTGTCTGCGGTGTGCCGCCTTTGCACAGGCCGCCGAACAATAGGTTTGCCGTCCATCAGGAGCCACGGCTCTGCCGCATACCGGGCAAGCCTTGAAATCCGGCCTTGGCCCCTCTGTCAGCAACGCAGCCTCCAGCGCCGGATCAAGGGGCAGAACTGCCTCGCGGAAGTAGCGGCAATAAGCCCCTGTCCAGCATTTCCCAAACATATAGCACTCGCAATCCAGCGGCAGGCAGCCGCAGTCCCGGTCATAGTTGGCACACCATTTTGACACCAGCCTGCGGATTGCCGCTTTTTCTGTCCGGGTCAGTTCTCGGCCCACAGCATCACCTCCCGTTGCCCGGTGGTTTGAGCTGCTCCCGGTAGCAGAACACGCAGCCAATCCCGCGCCAGTAAGGGCAGCCGTCACAACGGGAGCCCTTCGGCGGCAGGCTTGGCGGCACACCCTTAAAGTAGCTTTTTTCTTTCATAAATCCCTCATAGGGGTTGTTGGTAAATCTCATTCATTATCCTCGCTTTCGGTATCGTCCTCGTCCCAAGGCGGCCCATCGTCCTCGGGATCGTCATAATCAGCCAGTTCCTCACTGTAATCCTCTTCGGGTACAGCAGCTTTTTCATGCTTCGGGCGGTAGATTTTGAAGTACCAGCCTGCACCGCCGCCCAGAACAGCCACTGCCAAAATCAGCAGAAGCGTCCCGGTATTACTTTTCTGCTGGGGCTCGGGTTCCGGCTCCTCCGCAGGTTCCGTCACCGGAGCGGATTCGGGAGCTGTGCCAGCACACTCGGTCATGTTGACCGCGCAGACCTCGCAATCCGTATGGATGGCTCCGGGCGCACATTTTTCTGTGCAGGAGCAGGCCGGAAGTTCTCCGCCAGCGGCCTCCAGTGCCGCCAGCAGATCGGCTTCATCCACCATGTTCAAAAAGTAGGTGTGATACTGTTCGCCGTCCTCGTCCACAGGCTTGTCATAGTCAATGACAATGTAAAAGGTGTTGCCGCCGCTGGTTTCCACCGTGATGAACTGTTTGTTGGTTGCAGCATCGTAGAGCAGATCGCGGGTCACAAGGTTTCCATCCTCCGAAAAGCCCTCGCCCGGGGTAATGGTAGGCGCTGGCTCCGGGGCCGGAGTTTCTTCCACAACAGGCGGTTCCTCATTCCCGCCGTCCGAATAGGCGTAGGCTGGGATCGCAAAGCCGCATAAAAGAACGGCGGAGCAAAGCCCCGCCGCCAACATACGAAAATGTTTCATATTCAGTTTTCCTCCTTCTTTTTTTCTTCGGACTTCGGGACACTTTGTCCCAAAGTACCGCCGTCCTTCAGCTTCTCAAACAGCAGCGGGAGCTCCGTAAGGGAAATGCTCATGCCGCGCACAATGTCCACGATCTCGCTGTTTTCCGCCTCCAGCTTTTTCTGCTCCAGCTCCTTGAGCCGGGCCTGCTGTTCACTGATTTTGGCCTTGACCTTATCAATCTCGGCCTGAATTTTCATGCTTTTGGTAGTTGCCATTTCAAAACCTCCTGTCACGGTAAACGCCCGTAGGCGTAAAAATGAGATTGCCAGTAGCTTGTATTCAAATTTGCGTAGCCGATGGGATCTCCGCAATGCAGCATTTTTCCATCACCGACATAAATCCCGCAATGGCTCACGCCCGGCGTGTCATAGGTGCCTTTGAAGAACACCAGATCACCGGGTTTGGGAGAACTGGTCGGCGTACAGATGTTATAGAGCCCCTGGGCTCCCAGCCTGCCCACATTCCAGCCGGAGTGATTGATGACCCACGAAACGTACCCCGAGCAATCAAAGGAAGTGGCGGGAGAACTGCCGCCCCACACATAGGGATAGCCGATATATTTCTGCGCCTCGGCAAGCATCGCGGCAAAGGTTTCATCGTCCAGATATTCTCCGGGCACTTCGTAATCACCGGGTTTCCCGGTAATGTACTTGTTCACATAGGGAGAATCCGGAAACAGGTCAGGACGGTTTCCCAGCGTTGCCATATAGATGGCATACCGGGAAAGCTGATCCTCACCCATAACGTATACAGGCACATGGGACAAATCAAAATTTTCCAGCGTGACCGTACAGATGTAATAATCGTAAGGCACCTGATAGGTGTCCGTATGGGAGTTGCCGTCCTCGTCCGTCCATGTGTCGGTTTCCGTGCGATACCGGGTTTCCACCACCACATCCTCGGTCAAAATGTACTGGCGGTCAAAGAGCATTTGGAGCGTACCCTGCACCTCATCCAGCGTCCATTCCCCTTGATGTAGCGCCGTAATCATGGAAATGAGTACATAGGGGTCATGCTCGATGGTGTCCAGATCAAAGTGGTACTCATCGTAGTCATGGGTGCTTTCGTAGGTGTCGAGGTAGTGCTGAAGCTCGGCTTCCATCGCGCAATACTGCGCCTCCGCGCTCAGCATATCGGCGTCCTGCGATGGATAGGTACTGGCCGCGATCCCGGAGCCGACGCCATCCATTATCACCGAGCAGGAGGACAGGCCGTTGAGCAGAAACGCCAGCATCAGCAGAATTGCGGCGGCAATGGCAAAGCCGCGCCGGTGTTCCCACACATATTTGCCCGCTTTCTCAGCCTTTTCAGCGGCTTTTTTCGCGGCCTTGGCGGTATTCTCTGCCGCCTTTGCCGTAGTCTGCGCCGCCTGATTGTGCTTGGCAGCGGCATACTGCTTCTTAATTGCCTGCTTCTGCTGCCATTTGGAAACGGGATTGCTGGTGGGGCTGTCGATCTCTGCTTTCTTCTGGAGCGCGTCAAGATTGGCTCGTTCCAGCTTTTTCTCTGCACGGATGGCAGCACGATAAGGCTTGAGCTGATGGGCGCGGTGGGCAGACTGCACCAGCCGCCCGCCGCTCTCCACGGCTTGCTCTACCTTGTGCGCAGCCTCCACGCCCACATTATCGTCCTCGCTCTGCCGCACCTCCCGGTGAACCTGAGAGAGAACAAAGTTGGCGGGGGCATCCTGTACGGCATGGGTCAGCTTTGAGGGCGGCTTTTTCTTATCCACTTCCTCAAAACGGAGCTGCGTTTTGACCTTGCCGGTGGCCGGATCAAAGCCGCGTTCCTTTTTGACCACGGTTTTCTTGGGGATTTTCGCCTGCGCCTTATCCGCCTTGGCCTCCGCTTTTTTCACCCGCTTGATGGGCTTTTCCAGCTTCGGCTCGGCAAGATCGGCGTCGGAAAACTGCAAACGCGGTTCTCTTTTCATGCCGACGCCACCTCTTGCGGCTTGGTGGTCATGACACGGTACAGTTCGGTGTCCTTGGGGAAGTGGTCAATGAAGGGCAGGATCGTGTTGCCGTAGAACAGCAGCCCCTCGCCCTCGCCGGAGTGGGTCACATAAGAAAGCTGATGCGGCGAAATGTTGAGCTGCTTTGCGAGAATCTGCCGGTCGCCAGCGGCCTGATTGAGCATATAGATGAAATCGCTGTTCTCAAAAATGTTCTCAACCTCGCGGCTGGATAACAGGTCTTTGACATTTTGCGTGATCCCGGTGGGGATGCCGCCCCATTTGCGATAGCGCTTCCAGATCTCGACACTGTACGAAGCCGTCTGTTCTTCCTTCAAGAGAAGATGGAACTCGTCAAGATAGTAGCGGGTCGTTTTATGGGCGGCGCGGTTGATGGTCACACGGTTCCAGACCTGATCCTGCACCACCAGCATCCCGATTTTCTTGAGCTGCTTGCCCAGCTCCTTGATGTCATAGCAGACGATGCGGCTGTTCACATCCACGTTCGTGTGATGGTTGAACACATTCAGAGAGCCGGTGACGTAGATTTCCAAAGCAGTGGCGATGTACTGCGCTTCCTTTTCATCCTGCGCACGGAGGGCGTTATACAAGTCCTCCAGCAGCGGCATATTCTCCGGTTTCGGGTCATTGAGGTAGTCCCGGTAGACGATGCGAACGCAGCGGTCGATGATGGTCTTTTCCACAGGGGCAAGCCCATCCTTGCCGCCGACGATCAACTCGCACAGCGACAAAATGAAGTCGGATTTCAGGCTCAGCGGGTTATCATCGTCGCTGTAATCCAGATTCAAGTCCATCGGATTGATATAGCAGGGCGAACCGTCGTAGCCCTTGCCGGTGGGCGACAGCTTAATGACCTGACCGTGCAGACGCTCCACCAGCGGTGTATATTCACCTTCCGGGTCACAGATGATGATGTCATCCTTTGGGCAGATGAGAAACGCATTGGTGATCTCACGTTTTGCCGAAAACGACTTGCCGCTGCCGGGAGTGCCTAAAATCAGACCGTTGGGATTTTTCAGCAGCTTCCGGTCTACCATGATGAGGTTGTTGGAAAGGGCGTTGATGCCGTAGTACAGCGCCTCCGAACCGTTCTGGAACAGCTCCTGCGTGGTGAAGGGGACGAAGATCGCTACGCTGGAGGTGGTCAAGCCCCGCTGAATCTCGATCTGATTCAGCCCCAGCGGGAGGCTGCTCATCAGTCCTTCTTCCTGCTGGAAGTCCAGCCGGGTCAGCGCACAGTTATATTTCTGCGCGATGCTGGAGGTCTGGAAGATGTTGTTGTCAAGCTGCCGGGGCGTGTCTGCCGTGTTGAGAATGAGGAAGGTCAGCAGAAACATTCGCTCGTTGCGGGACTGCAAATCCTGCAACAGCTTTTTGGCCTCTGCGCCGTAGGTAGCAAGGTCGCTTGGAATGATGTCCATGTCGTACCCGGCGCGGACGGCTTTCTTCTGTTCCTCAATTTTGGATTTGTCGAGATCGGTGATCTTGCGCTTGACGGTCTTGATGGCGTTGACCTGATCCACAGACTGCACATGGAGATTGACGAGGACGCTGCTTTCCATATCCAGAAAGTCCGCCAGCATCCGGTCATTCAGCTCCGGTGCCAGAATCTGCACGAAGCTGATCGCACCCAGCTTTTTGCCCATGCGGAACATCCTGCCGGTCTTGAACTCAAAGGAGCTGGGCGCGATAAAGTCCTTGGTGGACAGCCCGGATGGAGCCAGCCAGTCCCACGAAAAGCGGAACGGCTCCTGCTCGTCCATCCGCAGAATGTCGTGCATGACGTGCAGGCGCTCAAAGCCGTTCAGCGGCGCAGCCACAACGCCCAGCCTCTTGAAGTTGTTCAGAAGGTCGGTTTCAATGCGCTCCAAACGGGGCTTGGCAGCGCGGAGGTTGTCGGCCTCAACGCCGAACGTGAGATACTTGGTCTTAATGAGGCCGTTGTTGCCGCGGGCAAGCTGATTTTGCAGCATACCGGCGTACTCGGCGCGGATGCCGTCAAACTCGTCCCCGCAGGGCGGAATAGAAATGCTCCGTGCAAAGGTTTCCTGTGAAGCCGAGAGGTTCACAAAGGAAAGCTGGAATTGCACGGAGCTGTCAAAGTAGTTCAGGAAATCGCACCACGCCTCAAAGATGGCGGTCTTGTCCTCGTTCTGTGAGAGCTGGTAGTTGATGTCCTGATACTGGATCGTTTTGGTGTAGCGCGTATTGGTCACACGACAGATGCCGTCCGGCCACATACGCTGATACGGGATGCTGTCCTGCGCCGATTTTTCTTTCTTATCCGTTCGGTTCGCTCTTGCGATGGCGGCTTCGATCTGTTTTCGTTCGGCGCGGGTCAGCTTTTTCTTTTCGGACAATGTGATACACCTCCCGGTCTAACTGGTTTTGCCGCTCCAAAACGGCATAGAAATTGTTGGTCTTATACGGGCGCTGCTTCGGCCTCTGGAAACACACGCGGTAGATGTTGCGGATGACGACCTCCAACGGCTGACCGTTCTTTTCATACATGGCGAACAGCATAGCCGGGATCATCACCACCATCATCACCATGGCGGCGGGGCTGGTGCCGATGCTGCCCTTGAGCAAGAAGAAAAGCGGTACGCCGATGAGTGCGCCGCTTCCGAAGCAGATAAGCTGCCGTTTCGTGAGGTTGAATAATACCTTGGTCTTAACTTTGGTTAAGTCCTTTGGGACGTTGACATAGGCCATAGAAATCCCCCTTTATAAGAGCTTTTCATATCGAAGTTTCATCTGCGCCGGGTACAAAGCGGAGGCGGGCTTACGGCTGCCTGTCCAGCATTTGCCGCCTGCCAAGCCTGCGCAGTTCCAACCAGCGGCGCGGAGACTGCTGCCGCTCTCGCTATCCAGCGTATAGGTGATGATCTTGCGGTATCCCATTGCCTTTGCCGCTCGCGCGGATGCGGCATAAAGGATGCTGCAAGCGTTCTTCTCACCGGTGGTGCAAAGGCGATTGACCTCCAATGTCCAGCCATCATCCAGATACCGGCTTACCGGACGGCCTACGATTGCAACACCGACAAGCTCTCCATCCTTGGCACAGCCGATGGAAAACTTATGCCCAGCAGTTGCCTTATGGTGCCGGTGATGCGCATTAACAAAAGCGTTCGCTGTTGCAAGGGTAACGGGCGTGAGCGTCAGCATAGTATCACCCCCGTTAATGTGCATTGAACACGGACTTGGCAAGGCTGCTGGTTTTGAACAGGCAGAAGCACAGCAGCACCGTGTAGCCCATGCAAGTCCAGATGGCGTAGATGATGTCATCCACAAGCGCGATGTTCTGCACCAGAACGGCGTAGATGGCAACGCAGACGATAATCAAAAACGCTTGGAAGCCCAGTGCCAGCAGGGAGCGGATGTAGTTCTGCCCCATGCCGCCCCATTCCTTGCCCATCATGGTCGCCATCGGAATGGGGGCAACAGAGGTGACGAGATATATTTCAATCATTCTTCCGAATGTGATAATGAAAATGCAGATGGTCAGCGCCCACATGGTAATGCCTACGAACAGCGATTGGAACCACAGGCCGAACAGCGGCCCCAGTTCCATTTCCATCAGCCGATCCTCAATGCCCACCATGACGCTTGAAATGTTGATGCTGGTGTCGCCGATAATCAGCCCGGAGGCGCTGGCAACGACGCTTTGGGCGGCATCAAACACGCCCATTACAATCGTCCATGTGTTTGTTACGATCAGGACAGCGGCAGCGGACTTGAACGCCCACTTGAAGAATATCCATGTGTCCATGTCGTTGAGGTTATTTTTGTCGGTAATGAGCTGGATCAGTTCCAGCGTCATCACAAAGGCGAGAATTGCGCCTGCGATGGGGACGATCACGGTTTCCGACAGGTTTTGTATCATGCTGAAAATGCTGCCGTTCCATGCCTGCGGCGATAAGCCCACCTGACCGGAGATCTCGGCAACCTTTTGATTGGTTGCATCGAACATCCCGGACAGATTGCTCACGATACCGCCGATGAGCATTTCTTTCAGCCATTCCGTGATCTTATCCCATAAGAAATCCATAGGGTTGCCCTCCTTTCGGGAGGATGCCGCCCGAAAGCGGCACCCTCCGTGGATTTATGGGAAGCAAACGAGTTGCCTGATTAGCCGAACAGACCGGACAGCAGCGGCACGAGGGTAATGCCAATCAAAGCCACCCCGCCACCGGCCATCAGCTGCTTCATGCCCTGAGATTTAGCACCAGATAGCCATAGGTAAGCATTTGATATGATCTCCAGCTTTTCCCCGGCTCCACACCGTGCGTGCAGCTTTCACCGCACACGGCGTTCCATCGAATTCAGTTGCACAGGGCTTGCAATACAACTTACACACTTCGTAGCTTGAACAAGAAAAGATTTTTAATCAATCAAAGGCATTTCTGCCATCTCACGAAACTTATTCAGCTTTAAAATTTGCGTACTATCGAGATTGAGAAGGTTCAGGTAAAACTTTATGGTAGCCATGTCAGAAGCATGGATAAGTTTGTGGACGGGAGCCGATATAAGAACGAGGTTTCCGTATTCATCTGTGCCGCCCTTCGCAGCAGGCCTCTTGTGGTGGCAGTGGATATCATGGGCTTCCATGATTGAACCCGTCACTGCACATTTTCCATGCTGCGCTGCATACAGAGAAATTCGATTATCTGCGTATTCTATCGACCTGCCCTGCACAGGATTTCGCATCAGCCAAAGCATCGTCTTAGTGTCGATGTTCAGATTCTTGTGAATCAGTTCCCGACCTTCTGGCGTATACTTGTTGACCGACTTCCTTTTGTGCTGGGCATTTCTGCTCTGAACATATCCAATAGGAACTACTGGCCGTCCATGCAGAAATCGCAGTTGACTGCTTTTTCCATACTTTTCTTTGATATAGCCTTTTTTCAGTTCGCCTTTGCGTGTCAGGTCATTCCGCAGACGATTGTGCATCTGCTTTTTGACCCCATAAGCCAGCTTTCCAAAGTCCTCAGAAGCAGCCGTTGCAATGCAGTAATACTGGTGTATTCCTGCCACCACAGCATTGTAGGTCATCAGCTGCATGAACTGAGCCTTATCATCTGCCGAGTGTTCCAGCTTTTTCACTTCTTCTGTGAGCTTCTTTTGAACTTTCTTGTACGCTTTATCGCACATATGCGATTTTACAACGTACTTGTTGCTGCGCTTTTGCACTTTCAGTTTAAAACCAAGGAATTCTGAATACTGCCGTTTCAGATTGACAATTCTCGACTTTTCCGGGCTGATATCCAGTCCCAATCGGTCTTTTAACCATTTGGCTGTTGCATGATATGCCTTTACTGCATCCGTATGGGATGAGCAAAAAATCTTGAAATCGTCCGCATACCGAACCGAGTGCATTTCTTTCAGATTACTGCGCCGCAATGCCCGGTAGACATGGCTTTTTATTTCTGCACCTGCACGATTCTGCCGTATCGTGAATTCCGTTCTGGTCGGCATATTCTCCCACTGGGATGCAATCCACCAGTCCAGTTCGTTCAACACGATATTAGCCAGCAGTGGAGAAAGAATTCCGCCCTGCGGCGTACCCTTGGTTGGGTAAATCTTTTCACCATTTGGCAGGATAACAGGGGCTTTTAGCATCTGTTTTATAATGCACAGCAGTTTCTTATCCCGAATACCAAGTGACCATATTTGCCGTATCAGCTTTGTGTGATTGATATTGTCGAAGAAGCCTTTATCTGCTCTGCTCCATACATTTCAGTAAAACGCAACCTGCGGATGTAGACCGTCAGTGTATTGCCACTGTGCAATGGCAGTTTCGGCGGAGCGATTTGGGCGAAATCCGTTAGAATTTTCACTGAACTTCGCTTCGCAGATTGGCTCCATGACTTGCAATATACATTGCTGCACGATACGGTCTGAGATTGCCGGAATCCCCAGTGGTCTGGTTTTCCCATTATCCTTTGGTATTTCCTCACGCCTTACTGGGCGAGGATGGTAATTACTGAATTTCTTCTTTACAAGGCGGACATACTCATCCTCGTTTAATTTTGCGAGATTTCGTATTGTCTTCTTATATACACCCGGCGTTTTACTTCCATGGTTCCTTTTGATAGTTCGGTATGCCAGTTTAATGTTTTCTTCACTCTCAATGATTGCCATGAGGTGATTGAATGTTTTGCCATTCCTGCTTTCCGCATACAACGTATCAAAGATGGATTCCATGCCGTAGTATTCCGAGTTTCGGATTTTTCCTTGCTTCTTTTCTCGCCGCTCCGAAGTCAACACAGGCATCCTCTCCTTTCGGGTTGGATTTTCTTAGTCTTACTCGAAGCTGTGTTTGTTGTATCTTGATGTTACTTTCACTGAATTCGACTTGTGGCCTTCCCTCCACCGCTTACTTTTTCACGGTTTCACAGGTACTACGCCACTACTTTCACTGAAACAAAGAATGGTTATTGCCTTCTCACGAAGGTATTCCCATCCACCATCTCGCAGCCTTGCAACAGGCTAAATGTTTTCAGCTTCCTGCGTTCCGATATTTCTATCATGGGCCGCATTTAGGTTCTTCCTCTAAGCCTGTATTCAATTCTTTACGAATCGTGCCGCCTGTAACGGCACATGGACTTTCATAACAACCATTTTTACTTGTCCACGAATACCTCCGTATAAGGAGTACCACCGTTTCGATGGTATCAACGTTTAGACTTGTACATTCAGAAGTTCGTCAGTATTTCCATACATACTAACCATGTGCGGCTGACACCCGGCATATAGGATGCGCTATCCACCTCTGGACAGCTTTCGATTTCAGCCTTGCAGCCAAAACTACGGCATCTCTCTGCCGACTTCACCGAGCTTCTGACAATCGGCGGTTGCGCACCTATGCCAGTCGGAGTATTAGTGTGGACGCTTCGGGGCGTTACCCCCTCATTTCATCCATCGAAATATCAGTTCTCCAAGGTTTTGGACTTCATTCGTCCTTCGACCTGTGCCTGACCTTTTCAGTCAGGAACGCATCGCACGGTTGTCGTTGCCGTAGCCCTCCAGCAGATTGATTGCGCCCCAAATGCCGAGGCCAGCGCCCAGCGCCACAACGAGGGTCTGAAGAACACCAACAGCAGAATTAAAGAAAGCCATAAATAGTACCTCCGAAAAATATGTTTTAAGATTTTGGAGAGTACATTTCTTCCACGAAGTTTCATCGAGTCGTTGTCAAAGCAGGCTGCCGCCGTCAGGCGACAGGTTCACCGGAAAGGTCTGCCTGATACACCTCAACTGCATCATCCGGCTTGAGCTTGAGGCGATGGGACAGAAAACGCTCTATGTCAAAGGCGTATTTCTTGTCATAATCCGCTGTGTAGCGGTAGAGGGGATGCTTGGTGAGATCATATTTGTTGGACAGAAACGGGCGGACGCCGCGAAGCTGCAAGATGCACTTGCCGCCATCCAGCACGGCAAGCTCATCTACGCTCATCAGCTCCTTGCCCAATTTCTGATAGTTCAGCGAATGGGAAACCTCGCGGCCACGGCTCACGCCGGTGTTATAGCTGTCGATGGTTTCCTTGCCCAGCGCCGCCGCCAGCTCTTT
>OKRY01003681.1_pt1 | contig 11146 bp, 10 predicted proteins | sample 1601121 | NCBI WGS metagenome assembly OKRY01 (sample SAMEA3541546, study PRJEB24748) | human gut metagenome | biome: human gut; feature: human-associated habitat; material: faeces | place: China | collected 2012
GCGAATAGACCTCGGTGATATTTTCGGAATTTTCGTCCGTTCCGGCGGCAAGTACGGCGTCGACCGCGCCGGAGCGCAGCTCATCGCAGGCACAGATGACGCTCTGCAGGCCCGCCTGCGTGCCGTTTGCGATCGTGGCGCAGTATTCCGAAAGCTGCAGCGGCGTGAACAGGCTGTACGACTGGCCGATGGCCGCCTGCAGCGAGTCGCCGACGTACCAGTTCGTGTTCTCGAGCTTTTTCTTCACGGCCTCCGTGGCCATCTGGCCGGTGCTCTCCGGCAGCTCGATGCCAGTGTGCTCGCCGAGACCGAAGGCCGCGGCATAGCGCGCGAGCGTGTCGATCGGCAGACTGTCGCCGACGGTGTAGAAGAAGATGTTGCACGAGTCGCGGATGGCCTCGGTGACATTGTCATTGCCGTGCGTCGCGCCGGACGAGGCGATCCAGCACTTGGGGGCGTAGCCGGTGTCCTCATACTTGCGGAACGTGCCGGTGCACTGGATGCGCGTGCCGGTGGTGATGACACCCTCGGTCAGGCCGGCGATGGCCGTGCAGGGCTTGAACGTCGAGCCGGGAGAATACTGGCCGAGCAGCGCACGGTTGAACAGCGGCTCGTTCTCGGCGTCCTTGACGGCGTCGTAGCTCTCCTGACTCTGAAAGAGCGTCTGCAGGTCGAACGTCGGATAGTTGGCGATGGCCAGCGGCTGGCCGGTGGCGACATCGACCGCCACGAGCGCGCCGCCGCCGACGGCATCGCTGGTTTCCGTCGACTTGGACTTCATGTTCTCGATGCCTCTGGTCAGCGACTGCTCGGCCGCCGCCTGCAGATCGAGGTCGATCGTGAGGCTGACCTGATCGCCCGGCTCCGGCTCTTTGGTGTACGTCGTGCCGGTGACGGTGCCGGATGCGTTCAAATTCTTTGTTATTAGTTACGTCTGGGCCTTTGCCGATGAGGATTTGAATCATCCAAGGACGAATGGCAGCCGCCTCTTGACCAACCTTTGTACCATCTACTGGTACTTCACGCCAGCCAAGAACAACTTGACCTTCTTCGCGTACAACCTCTTCAAAAATGCGTTTTTGCTCGTTACGGAGGCTTTCATATTTATGGGCAAATATCATACCTACGCCGTACTCACCAGCTGCAGGCAAATTAATACCAAGCACTTCGCATTCGCGTTTAAAGAACTCATGTGGAATTTGTACCAAAATACCGGCACCATCCCCTGTGTCCTTATCGGCACCAGCACCACCACGGTGTTCAAGGCGCTCTAAAATACGCAAACCATCATCGATAATATCGTGGGATTTTTTACCTTTAATATTAACGACAAAGCCCATGCCGCACGCATCCTTTTCAAATTGGCTGCTGTACATACCATTAGCTTCTAGTCTAGCTTGATCTAGACGTTGTTGCTCGATTGTGCTCTGATTCCTATCCATAACGTGCACTCCTTCATATCACTTGATCAATCCAAGCTCTGCGGCATCGTTCCGTTCGGTCTTGGTGAAAGTATAAACTATAAACTACTTCTAAAGAATCCATTCTGTAGTGATATTATCGGCTGTAATCGTCCATAACCTCATCTAAATTTTAAATTCTATAGAATTTTTGTCTATACATAGTATACTCCTGTCCACTGTGAATTGAAAATATAAAAAAAACATAGTCCATGACTTTAAGTCATAGACTATGCATTTTTATCACTATTATTTTTTGTATACACGAATACACAATCATCAATTGAGCTTTTTTTGTTTTACGTGGCACGCTCTATGTCCACATCTAGCAATTGAGCTTTCTTTATTTTACGTGGCATGCTCTATGACCACATCATCATATAAATTATAATTGATAAAAATTAGAAAAGCAATTATTACTTTTCATGTCCAAAGTCGTCCCCTACTTCACAGGTTACCGTTATAGGCTCGTCCTTACCATAGGGTACAAAGGTGAGTTCTGACGCATGTAAGCATTGACGTGTATAGGGTTTATTGCGTGTCCCATACATGGCATCTCCCACAATAGGATGACCAATGTGTTCCATGTGCACGCGGATTTGATGTGTTCTGCCGGTTAATAATTTGAACTTCAATAGCGTATGTTCACCTTCATGACCAACAACGGTATATTCCGTTTGAGCTGGTTGACCAAATTCATCGATGACACGGCGATTATCAAATACTGGATCTACACCGATAGGTTCATCAACTACGCCATCTTCGTTAATATAGCCTTCTACTAAGCCTGTGTAGATACGGTCGATACGACCAGCTTGTAATTCATCAGTGTAATATTGCTGAGCTTCCTTTGTTTTACCAAAGAGAATACAACCAGATGTGTCTCGGTCAAGACGATGTACAGGGCGCACCTTGTGAACTACACCTTTTTTAGCATAATACCCAGCCACATAGTTACTCAATGTACCAGATTTAGTTTGTCCCGCTGGATGAACAAGCATGAATGGAGCTTTATCAACCACCAAGGTATGAGCATCTTCGTAGAGAACTGTAATAGGGCCTTTTTCTACATCGACGCCATAGTCCTTATCCTGTGGTAATTCCAAAGTTAACACATCACCCTTTTTGAGAGAACGCTGGGAATGGGCTACACGGCTATTTACTTTCACCCGTTTCTTGCGGAACATCATTTGAATATCTCGAGAGGATAATGAAAAGCGTTCCTTTACATATTTAGAGACCGTCAATTCTGTTGGTTCTTTCACTGTATACGTTTTCCAGCTCATATTACCACCATTCGTTAATATATGTTTTTTGTTCAGGATAGAGAATATCGAAGAATTCTAGCCATTCCTCATTAGCTGAAAGTTTACCTTCAAAAGCAAGATCACGAGCAGTTAATGTGCCCATTAAGAGTTGGCTCAAAGCGCCGACTTCAACAGTAATATCTACGTCCCCATCCAATGTATCAGACACCTTTTTAACAGATGGAGTCAATGCGCCGCCATATTGGACTTCATAGCGACCTTCATTCCACTCACAAAGACTATCTTTCACACCAAAGGTCATTGTAATAGGCATCATCAAAGCCTCTGGGTTTACAGGAATGGATTCGAAGGCAGCTTTCACATCCACAATACGGCTCATCATGTACGGCATTGTGGAATGTCCACTTTTACCATCTGGATAGAAGCGATAATATGTATCGTGAAGGCCCTCATTCCAACGAATCGTAGTACCTTGAGAACGGTGGTTATAGAAGTAGTTCAACAATGCTCGTTGTGCACGACGTGTAGTATAAACTAATTCGGATACAGGAATTTCTGGTTGACCTAAGCGATACACCGCATAGCCTTCAATACTTCCTTCATCATTGCGCACTACAGCGATATTCACGCCTTCCGCAAAGAAGCTGCCGAGCAAGCGTTTCCATTCCTTTTCACCGCGCTCTGCATACCCAGAAAGACGGGCTGTATATGTTTTATATACAGGATCAAGCAATGTCCATTGGTCAACGCTATTAAGTAAACCAAAGCTCAAGGATTTATCAGTCATAGGGCGCAGGTCCTCAAGAGACATAGTGTTCACCCATTGATGAGCATAGAGTTCCCAACCATATTGTTGGTAGAATGCAGCCTTGGAAGGCATCAAAATCGTCAATGCTTGACCTCGGTTGCGAAGTTCTTCAAGAGAAGCCTTTAACAACGCACCACCTACGCCACCACGACGAGCCGCTGGATGTGTGGCTACGCCAACCATATAGCTTGTAGGCAATACAGCACCACGAACATTGATATTATATTGACGTAAATGAACAGTACTCAATAATTGATCTTGTTCAAGACCAACCATTGTATTTTCTGGTTCATAGCAATTTGTAAAGTAATATTGGAAGAATGGATCTTCCTTTGGTTCAAAGCAGTACGCCCATAGATTTTCCACATGTGGCGTATCTTGAGCTGTTGCAATTCTATATTCCATAAGTATATCCTCGTTATAGTATAAAAACCACTTTCTATCTGTTGCATCGCATCGCATCGCATCGCATCGCCATGATAATACAAAATATACGCTCAAATAGATAGGCTAACACTTCTATTATAACAAAAGGAGCTATGAAGCACATCGGCTTCATAGCTCAAATTTTTATTTACCGCCTGTCGCATTGTCTGCTTCGTTAGCATATACTGCGTCATATTTTTCAGCAAAGTGATCTGGATTGTAAGATTCTTTTGCTTGACGAAGACCAGGCAAGCCCATATCTTCTTCACGGTTGATAAACTCTACATCGCTAAATTCATGGCGAATGAATTCATTATTGATAGCTTGGTATAAACCACGAATATCTGGATTTGCTTTCTCAATGTGAATCAACGCCATTTTATCATTCAACAATTCACCGATACTGAAGGCTTCAACGCGGCCAAACAATTTGATGGCGCCACCTTTAAGGCCTAATTCCTCCCAGTTATCGAATAACAAGTTGATTGCTACCAATTCATCTTCAATACCTTCTTCATGATGAGTTTCTACCCAAGATGCTGCTGTTTCGCGGCACAATGGAATGATATCTTCAGTGATTGGCATATATTCATAGTTAGAATATTGCATGCGGAATTGATTCAAATGGTTTTTCTTTTGACGGAATTTCTTGCCAGACAAGTTGATAAGATCTTCAGACTTATAAATGTATTCGTAGTTGTCGCGGTCAGGTGTAAATTCATAACGACCAGGACATAACTCTTCCATGCGTTCTTTTACAACTTTGCTAACACCTTTAAAACGGAATGGCAAATTGTTTTCTACGAACCATTCTTTAGCGCGTAATAAACCATCGAGGAACTTTGCATCTTTACCGGCAAATGGAGGCAATAGGAACGGTTCACGTTTACCGCCACCTTGGATGTACAATACACCATTTTCCTCAGCCCAACGAATGCCGTACGCCTCTTGCCACATAAACAATGTAGTAAAGCAGTTATCAGATGCTTCGTAATGATGTTGTTCAAAATATTTATCGATTAATGGTTTATCTCTTAGTTCAAAACGTTTAAATTCTAAAATAATAATCCCTCCTATCAGATTCCTCAGTCGAGGTATTCACTATGGGTACATACAACCACATGGTTGTTCATTATAATTTAACGGATTCGCCTAATTCAAAGGTTCCATCACTTGTGATTACCTTATCACCTTCATTTAGGCCCGAAATAATAGCTACATCATCATCTTCTGTCATACCAACCTCAACGACACGCACATCAACTGTATTATTTTCAGTCAATACATATACGTATTTGCCGTCTTGGTTTTCACGAACTGCTTTGCTTGGAACAGTGAGCATCTTCGCTTTTACATTAGACTCGATAATTAATGTATAGAATTCACCAGCCTTGATGAGGCCTTTGTCATTGTTGAAAGTAGCTTTCACAAGAACACTTGGTACATTTTCTGGCTGTGTTACATCTACATAGGTCAATTCACCAGGTAATTCTTGGTCGCCCACCTTAAGGAGTACCTTGATACCCTTTTTAGCATCAGGTGTGCCAAGCTTCATCGCTGCATCACGAGGGATACTAAGGGATGCTACCATCGGTGTAGATTGTTGAATCATCATGAACGGACGATCTGCAATCGCCATTTGACGATCTTCATTGTAAATAGCCGTTACCGTACCAGCTATAGGCGCTACAATTGTAGATGCTGCCATTTGTGCAGATACTTGAGCGATTTGAGCCTCAATAGCCGCCGTATTAGCACCACCGCCGCCACCGCCAGTTGTTACTGTCGTAGTTTGTGGCTGAGACCGCTCTACAATGCGATCATATTCTTTTTGAGTAATCATGCCCGCTTCGCGCATCTTCTGAGCTTGCGCCAATTGAGCACTATCTACAGACGCTGCTGTCGTAGTTGTCACAGACGTCGCATAAGACTGAGCTGAGGCTTGCGCTAACTGACCTTGTAAGGATGCTAGCTGTTGCTGTAAAGCCGATGTATCTACAGTGGCCAAGACTTGACCTTGTTGTACTTGGTCGCCTACTTTCACAGCATATGCGACCTGCCCCGTCAACGTCGGCGTTACCGTCGCCTTATTAAGAGCTGTTACATTGGCATCATTATGAATCTGCAGCGGCATATCCTTGTATGTTACATCAGCAACGGATACCGTTTTCGTACCGCAACCAGCGATGGCCAAGGCCATCATCACAACACCAAGCATAGCAACTACAGAATAAATTCGTTTTAATTTCATTCTGTCACTTCCTGTCATATTGATTTTTATCAATACCTTAGTATATCATAAAATCAATTAGAATTGTATGAAAGCTAATTCCTTTAATTAATGGATATAACGGAGGTTCTCATGGAAGAACGGATGGACTTTAGAATTTTAAATAACGGCAGCTTCATTCCCTCTATCGGTTATGGCACCTACAAAACAGGTAGCGAAGGGGAAACAGAACAAGCCGTAACCAACGCACTAAACGTAGGCTATCGTTTACTCGATACGGCTGCCTACTACGGCAACGAAGAGGCCGTTGGCAGAGGCATCAAAGCATCTGGCGTTAAACGTACTGACATCGTTATTACCACAAAAATTTGGCATACCGACGCGGGCTACGATAATACAATGCGTGCTGTTGAAAGCTCCTTGAAAAAATTAGACACTAATTATATCGACATTATGCTCGTACACCAACCTTTGGGCGATTACTACGGCTCATGGCGTGCTATGGAGGAGTTATACGACCAAAACGTATTGCGTGGGTTAGGTCTATCTAACTTTTACGAAGATCGCTTAATCGACTTGCTATATCACTGCAATGTGAAACCTGTGGTGAACCAAATTGAATGTCATCCATTCAACCAACGCCAATCTCTTATTCAATTGATGAGAAAGCATCAAGTAGTGGGCATGGCTTGGTCTCCATTCACCCGTGACCGCCAACCTATTTTTGACCATCCTATCATCAAAAGCTTGGCTGAAAAATACGGAGTGTCTAAACATCAAATCATCTTGCGTTGGCACATCCAACGTGGCATCATTCCATTGCCAAAGGCAAATAACGTAAGCCATATGGAGGCTAACTTTGATGTATTCGATTTCAAGCTCACAAACATCGATATGGACGTTATGGAACTATTAGACCAACAAGACTTCTTAGAAGATCACCATACAGCACCAGGTCTTGAACGACTATTACAACTTAAATAGTACATACTAACTCCTATTTGTAGTTAGCATCAATTATAATACACACTACAACTATGATGACAAAGTAAATAAAACAATATATGTAAAAAACCACTTATATCTAAGTTAGATAGATATAAGTGGTTTATTTTATTTTGGTACATTAAATACGGCTTGTACTAGTATCATATAAATTACTGTACCGGCAGCAATCGATATGAGCATGTTACGCTTCCATAGATGTAATCCTACCGTAACGACTAATGCTATGAGCTCAGGGATACCATAAGGATATGCTAGAACGACAGTCTCTTTAAAGGTATATACAACGAGCATGCCCATAACGGCAGCCGGCAAAGCCTTACCTAAAAAAAGTACAAAATCTGGCGCCTTTTTTCCTGGTGGAAATACGAGGAAGGCACCAAAACGAGTAAGTAATGTACCGGCTACAACAATAGCAACGGTGATGACCATTTCTGTACTAGTCAAGATGTACACCTCCCCACTTGTACGCAATATAGCAGGCTACCAACATACAGCTCATAGATAAAAGCATAAAGAGTGATTTTCCCACCAACAAGAGCATCACGATCGCCATAGCTGCACCAGCTACACCAAAGGCTCTAATTTTGTTATTCTTTGCATTAAGTAGCATTTCAAGGAATACCACAATGAATAGTCCAGGTAATACAAAGTCAATGCCTCGTAAATCTACAGCAGCCAATAGATTACCAAATAAACCGCCTATAAAGGTACTAAATACCCAGAATACATAGTTGAGCCAAGACACGTGGAAATAAAACCACTTTTCATCTACATCATCAGGCAATTTTGTAGCCATATTAATAGCAAAGCTTTCATCACACATCCAAGCTACGGTAGGGAACCATTTCCACCCCATATGTACATATTTCTGCAGCGCAGATAGACCATAGAAGAAGTGGCGGCCATTGACGAACATGGTCAAAACAAAAGCGTTTAACGGATCAAAGCCCGCCATAAGCATGCCAATAGTTACGAATTCCATGGAACCTGCGAAAATAGTGGCTGCTAAAACAGGCGCCGTCCACCAAGGGAACCCTTGGCTCGTAGCATATAAACCAAATCCTAAGCCTATGAAAAAGAAACTTATGCCCATAGGAACCATAATAGGAAATGCAAAAGAAAAGGCACTTCGATGCTTTATGTCACTCAAAGGATTTTCTCCTTTCGAAATCATACATTATATATTATGTAAACGATAGTCAAAACTAATCTTAGTCCTCTTCTAGACGATAAAACTAATTTGAACAATAATAAAAGACACCATATGGTGTCTTTTATATAAGCTATTTTATTATACATTGTATATAATTAGTGTCAAATTTTGATGGCTTTAACCAAATGTATTATAAAGCGCGCGTTAAAATTTCACGAGCTACGTCTGGTGTTACATCGCCTTTTTCACCAAGTCGAGTCATGCCATGGTCTTCTAATTGTTTCACAACTTTATCAACTGCTTCTTCGCCTAGACCATAGTCTTTCAAATGTGTAGATACGCCAAGGGACTCGAAGAATTCACGCGTTTTAGCGATAGCCTTATCTGCTTTTTCTTCGTTTGTACCTTCTGTGATATGCCATACACGTGTAGCATATTGTGCCAATTTTTCAAGCTTGTCTGCTTTTTTCACTTCTAACAATGCAGGCAATACGATAGCTAATGTAATCCCATGGTCAAGATGGTAGGCAGCAGTCAATTCATGACCGATAAGATGTGTGGCCCAGTCTTGTGGCACACCGGCACCAATCAAGCCGTTTAATGCCAAGGTAGAAGCCCACACGTGATTAGCACGAATATCGTAGTTTTCTGGATTTTCTACCGTTTCTTTACCGATTTCAATCATAGTTTTCAAAATGCCTTCGCTGAAACGATCTTGAATACGGCCTTCCACAGGGTATGTTAAATATTGCTCTGTAGTATGTACAAAAGTATCGATGACGCCGTTCTTAACTTGTTTTTCAGGCAATGTGAAAGTCAACGTAGGATCGAGCATGGAAAACTTAGGGAATACTAAGCTACTGAATACAGGGAATTTTCCGTCACCATAAGTAATAACGGCACCATTGTTCATTTCAGAACCTGTGGCAGGTAGAGTCATAACTGTACCAAATGGTAATGGATTTGGCACCATTTCCACTGGAACCTCTGGTACACCAGCTTTCATAACTTCAACGACAGGACCATCATAAGTAGCGCCCATAACGATAAGTTTTGTAGCGTCTACTACAGAACCGCCGCCTACAGCGAGAACGAAATCTACGCCATGTTCTTTAATGAAAGCTACCGCACGTTCACATGTTTCAAAGGATGGGTTTGGCTCAATACCGCCGAATTGCTCTACCTTACGATTACCAAGTGCCTTTACAATGCGGTCAATAAGACCACTGCGCACAGCAGATCCACCGCCGTAAGTAATAAGCACCTTTGCATCCTTTGGAACCAATGTATCTAATTCACCTAAACGATCTTTACCAAATACGATATGTGTAGGGTTATAAAAATCAAAGTTAAACATAGGGACCTCCTAAGTATTATGTTTGTATTCCACCGCTTTAATTGTATAAAACTTATCTGTATTATATCATATTTCGATTTTTTTAAATATGTCTAGATAACGCTACTTTCAATTACTTAATAACTCTACTTTACAATCATCGTAGGAGCCATAGTTTTAATCTATATCCAACCTCTATATTTTTATCTATATACAAAACCCCATTTACATGATAGGATATATCCATTATATGTATATAGAAAGGGATGTTCACATGAAATTAAAAAAATTTATTGCCCCTCTTCTCGTTGGCGTTTTAGCATTCGCCATCGCAGGTTGCGGCACAAATACAAATCAATCTAGCCAAGCACCAAAAGAAATTAAAATCGGTGCTACTGCAGGTCCTCACGCTCAAGTAGCTGAAGCAGTTGCAAAAGAAGCTAAAAAACAAGGTATCGACCTTAAAGTTGTAGAGTTCTCCGATTATGTAACACCAGATAAAGCTCTTGCTGATGGCGACATTCAATTGAATGCGTACCAACACGTGCCATTTATGGAAAACTTTAACAAACAAAATGGTTCCAACTTAGTAGCAATCGGTAAAACCCTTTTAGTGCGTATGGGATTATATAGTAATAGTGTACATAGCGTACAAGATGTACCTGAAGGCGCTACGGTTTCTATTCCAAATGACCCTACTAATGGTGGTCGTGCATTAGTATTATTAGCTAAAGCTGGATTAATTACGTTAAAAGATGGTGTCGGCTTCAAAGCAACTGTTGCAGATATCACATCTAACCCGAAAAATATAAAGATTCAAGAATTAGAAGCAGCTCAATTACCTCGTAGTCTAGATGATGTAACAATTGCAGTTATTCCAATGAATTATGTACAAAGTGCTGGCCTTAGTGTAGAAAAACAAGGCTTCTTCTTCGAATCAAAAGATGAACCACTAACAGTTATCGTACTTGCGGTACGTAGTGAAGACAAAGACAATGAAACTTACAAAAAAATTGCAGACATTTACAAATCTGATGCAATTAAACAATTCATCAACGATACTTTCAAAGGTAGCATTACCTCTGCAAACTAAATAAACAAGAACCGACCTCTATCAAATTAGAGGCCGGTTCTTTTATTTATAATGCTAAAAAGCGATACCCTAACTTTTTAGAGTATCGCTCTTATTTTATTCTTTAGTATCACTCACGTTTATTCTTCAGTGTCGAATGTGACGTCCAATGGTTGGCGTTCCACAATATTGCGGTAACGAACCTTTGGATAGCCCATCAAGATACCACCAGCAATGATTTTATCCTCAGGTACACCTAATAGGTCCAATAATGGTTTATATTCTGCTTCTCCAGCATGTTCAAAGAAGCCTGCCCAACAAGTGCCTAAACCTAATGTTGGTGCATACAACTCTGCATAAGACAAGCAAGAATGACCACTATCGT
>OKRY01003684.1_pt1 | contig 11143 bp, 6 predicted proteins | sample 1601121 | NCBI WGS metagenome assembly OKRY01 (sample SAMEA3541546, study PRJEB24748) | human gut metagenome | biome: human gut; feature: human-associated habitat; material: faeces | place: China | collected 2012
ATACCAGCAGCCGAATAATAATCCGGGGCGTAAGGATGTAAATCCGGGGTATCTTCCAAAATCAGATCCGATTTTTCTGAAACTGGGAAATGGACTGGATGCGGAAGATGAATATGTTGTGGCGACATTGAGCAATGGAGTGGTAAGAAATCTTATGACAGGTGACGGTGTCATGTCGGAGTCAATATTTGTGACAAACCGTAGGTTGTATTATAATTATAACAGTGGTATCTTTACAAAGGACAGAGTAAGTGAGAGAGTGGATATTAAGGATATTACCGGAACAAAAGTCAGAGCATTTAGTCCTAATTTATTACTGGTAATTGCTGCAATAATATTTTTAGGATCTGCTTATATTGATTCTCATGGAGAGGGAATCTTTCAGATTGGAATGGTGGTTGCGATTATATTTGTGAAATGCTTTCCGATATCAACAAAGATACGGTTGATTTCATGCCGAACTTTGATGAAACCGAAAAAGAGCCGGTTGTATTACCATCCCGTTTTCCAAACTTATTAGTAAACGGAACTTCTGGTATTGCTGTAGGTATGGCGACAAATATCCCTCCCCACAATTTGACGGAGGTTATTAATGGTGTCGTAAAAATCATTGATAATCAGGTGGATGAAGGAAGAGAAACCGATTTAGATGAAATTATGGAAATCATCAAAGGACCGGATTTTCCAACAGGTGCCACAATTCTCGGGCGTCGTGGAATCGAAGAAGCGTACCGTACCGGCCACGGAAAAATCCGCGTGCGTGCGGTTACCGACATTGAGCCTATGGCAAATGGCAAGAACCGGATTATCGTAACGGAACTTCCTTATATGGTAAACAAAGCAAGACTGATTGAGAAGATTGCAGAACTTCATAAAGATAAACGAATTGATGGAATTACAGAACTCCGCGACGAATCGAGCCGTGAGGGAATGCGTATTTGTATTGAGTTACGAAAAGATGTGAATGCAAATGTAATTTTGAATCAGCTTTATAAACATACACAAATGCAGGATACCTTTGGTGTCAATATGTTAGCACTTGTAAATAACGAGCCGGTTGTCATGAATCTTTTGCAGATGCTTCAGTATTATTTGAAACATCAGGAAGAAGTCGTAACAAGAAGAACAAAATATGATTTGAACAAGGCAGAAGAAAGAGCACATATTTTAAAAGGATTATTGATTGCTCTTGATAACATTGATGAAGTAATCAAAATTATCCGTGGTTCGGAAAGTGCTGCTTTAGCGAAAGAGCGTTTAATTGAGAGATTTGGACTGGATGATGTGCAGGCGCAGGCAATTATTGATATGCGTCTTCGTGCACTGACCGGTTTGGAGCGCGAAAAATTAGAGAGTGAGTATGCCGAACTTCAGAAAAAAATTGCTGAATATAAGGCTATTCTTGCAGACAAGAATCTGTTACTTGGAGTAATCAAAAAAGAGATTCTTTTGATTCGTGATAAGTACGGTGATGAGAGAAGAACTTCGATTGGATTCGATGAATTCGATATTTCCATGGAAGATTTAATTCCGGTTGAAAATACGGTAATTGCCATGTCACACCTTGGTTATATTAAGAGAATGACAATTGACAATTTCAAAAACCAGCACCGTGGCGGCAAAGGTATCAAGGGAATGCAGACCATAGAAGAAGATTATATTGAAAATCTGTTTATGGCGACAACGCATCATTATCTGATGTTCTTTACCAATTTAGGTAAAGTGTACCGTATGAAAGCCTATGAAATTCCGGAGGCGAGTCGGACATCGAGAGGTACTGCAATTATTAATCTTTTGCAGTTGCTTCCGGATGAAAAAATTTCAGCTGTAATTTCCATCAAAGAATTTGAAGAGGATAAATATCTCTTCATGGCAACAAAAGATGGTACAGTCAAGAAAACACCGATTTTAGAGTATGCAAATATCCGTAAAACCGGTTTACAGGCAATTACTCTGCGCGATGGAAATGAATTGATTGAAGTAAAAGTAACGGATAACAACCGTGACATTTTCCTTGTAACAAAGAGACTGTTTGGCATAGGTTTCCAGTTTTCCCGTCACACGGTCATCGAAACGCATACCTACGGCAATCAGCACATCACATTCGTTGGTCTTCACATTCGGGCCTAAATTACCGTGCATACCCAGCATACCTTTATTCAAGCGATGATTGCTTGGCAAAGCCGACAAACCCAGCAAGGTACATCCACACGGGATGTCTGCCTTTTCTACAAAATTTTGCAACTCTTTCTGAGCATTACCCAATTCTACTCCCTGGCCAACCAGCACCAACGGACGTTTGGCTGCATTGATTAAGGCAACCGCCTCAGCTACTGCCGTAGAATCAGTTTCAGGATCCGGGTCATAACTGCGAATGAAATCGACGTTTACCGGCTCATAATCCGTCATGTCCACCTGCGCATTCTTGGCAAAGTCGAGTACCACCGGTCCCGGACGTCCACTACGTGCGATATAGAACGCACGAGCCACTGCCCAAGCCACATCCTCCGCACGGCGAATCTGATAGTTCCATTTGGAAATCGGCTGCGTCACACCCACCAGGTCAACTTCCTGAAAGGCATCCGTACCCAGCAATCCGGCTCCCACCTGACCGGCAATCACCACAATCGGTGTACTGTCAATCATGGCATCGGCTATTCCTGTAATGGTATTGGTAGCCCCCGGACCACTTGTCACCAGGCAAACACCCACTTCTCCCGATACACGGGCAAAACCTTGAGCTGCATGTGCAGCCCCTTGTTCATGACGAACCAGAATGTGATTCAATCTGTCGCGATGGTCATACAACGCATCAAATACCGGCATGATAGCTCCTCCCGGATAGCCGAAAAGCGTCTTCACGCCTTCATGCTCCAAAGAGCGCATCAATGCTTCCGAACCTGATATTTTTTCTTTACTCATAAGCCTCTCTTTATTCTACGATTCTCACTCCACCTTTATCTGCTGAACTCACCATGCTGGCGTATGCCTTCAGTGCCTTCGAAACTTTCCGGTCGCGTGTCACCGGTGTCATCGGACGCTGAGCCAGTTCTTCATCCGAGAGCTTCACATTGATAGAGCGGTTAGGAATATCTATTTCAATGATGTCACCATCTACAATCTTACCGATGTTACCTCCGGCAGCTGCTTCCGGAGAAATATGTCCGATACTCAGTCCGGAAGTTCCTCCACTGAAACGTCCGTCGGTAATCAGCGCACATTCTTTACCCAAATGTTTGGATTTAATATAAGAGGTAGGATACAGCATCTCCTGCATACCCGGACCACCTTTCGGACCTTCGTGAGTAATGACTACTACATCGCCGCTCACAACCTTACCTCCCAAGATTCCCTCACAGGCAGCTTCCTGTGAATCGAACACCTTGGCCGGTCCGGAGAACTTCCAGATGCTTTCATCCACTCCGGCTGTTTTTACCACACAGCCATCCTGTGCGATGTTTCCTTTCAATACAGCCAAACCACCATCCTTGCTGTACGCATGCTGCAAGTCGCGGATGCATCCGTTGGCACGGTCGGTATCCAGTTCCTTATAAGTGGCATTCTGTGCGCCTAACTGAATACAGAACTTTCCGCCCGGTGCACTTGAATAAATGCGCTGTGCTTCTGCATCGACTTCCGGTACACAAACAGCATATTTTGCAATAGCTTCCGCCAGTGTCGTACCGTCTACACGGCGAACCGTAGTATCCAGCAATCCGCCTTTGGCCAGTTCACCCAGAATATTCAGGATACCTCCAGCACGGTTCACATCCTGAATATGGTACATCTGTGTATTGGGAGCCACCTTGCAAAGACAAGGCACCCGGCGTGACAACATATCAATGTCGTCCATCTTGAAATCCACCTCCGCTTCGTGAGCCACAGCCAGCAGGTGAAGCACTGTATTGGTAGAACCACCCATGGCAATGTCGAGCGTCATGGCGTTCAGGAAAGCCTGACGAGTGGCGATACTGCGTGGCAGCACACTGTCGTCTCCTTCCTCATAATATTTATAAGCATTCTTTACAATCAATGCGGCTGCATCCTTAAACAACTGCTTACGGTTGGCATGAGTTGCCAAGATGGTACCATTTCCCGGAAGTGCCAGACCGATAGCCTCATTCAGGCAGTTCATAGAGTTGGCAGTAAACATACCCGAGCAGCTTCCGCATCCCGGACAAGCATGACGTTCAATTTCAGCTACGTCTTCATCGCTCACCGTCGAATCGGCCGACTTAATCATGGCATCAATCAAATCCAGATGCTGTCCGCCCCACTCTCCGGCCTCCATCGGCCCGCCAGACACGAACACAGTAGGAATATTCAGACGCATGGACGCAATCAGCATCCCCGGGGTAATTTTGTCACAGTTGGAGATACATACCATCGCATCTGCCTTGTGTGCATTCACCATATATTCTATGCTGTCGGCGATGATGTCGCGCGAAGGCAAAGAATACAACATTCCGTCATGCCCCATCGCGATTCCGTCGTCGATGGCAATGGTATTAAATTCAGCCGCAAAGCATCCCAGCTTTTCAATTTCAGCCTTGACCTGCTGACCGATTTCATGCAGGTGAGTATGCCCCGGTACAAATTGTGTAAAAGAATTCACGATGGCGATAATCGGCTTTCCCATCATTTCCTTTTTCATTCCATTGGCCACCCACAACGCTCTGGCACCTGCCATGCGGCGACCTTCCGTGCTCATCGAACTACGTAACTGATGTTTCATTTTCCTCACTCTTTAATTAAAAAGCCTCTCTCATCGTCTGGTGAGAAAGGCTTTCCATATTATCACAACTGCATGATTACATACACGAAACCTTCTCACCTCTTGATGCCACGACCACGACGCGAATAATATGCAGGACTGCCAGGTTTACCAATGTATTCAGTGTAATCATATCTGTCTCTTCTCGTTTTTTGTTTACAGATGCAAAGGTAAAGGGTTTTTTGTAACATACAAATAAAATGACACTTTTTTTTCGAATAAATTATTATTCGTAAGAAACAATACATTTTTTGTTGTCAGTTTATCACCTCCATTATTTCTATATACTATACATATTCCTACTGCTTCTCCCCCTACAAACCTCCACGCTTTCAACTTTTCTCCTCCTACAGAAAGACCTTTTTCAACATTCATTTATTTAAGAATCCCTCTCAATATACCTTATTTTATTTCATTTAAAGAAACTAATTCTTATTCTTTTTTAATATCTGCGCGTTTTTTAGAAAAAACATTTGTATATTGATGTTTTTTTATATCTTTGCCACCAATTAAAATTCAACTTTAAAAACAACTAAAGCTATGAAACTTTTTGGAAAAATGATTGTTGGTGCTTGCACCGTTTTAACCTTAACTTGTACACCTGCTCAATTGCTTGCTCAAAGCCTTTCACCTTCCACTCAGTGGGAATGGAACAAAGGTACCATCGTTATAAAATCTCCAGAACGCCCTGCAGGTCAGGAATCCGCAATCGGTTTGACTGTACCTAAAATGAACGTTGTACGTGTAGGTTTCGTAGGACTGGGAATGCGTGGTCCGGGAGCTGTGGAGCGTTTCACTCACATTGCCGGAACTAAAATCGTAGCTTTGTGCGACTATGAAAAAGAACGTGCAGAAAGATGTCAGAAATACCTTCAGAAAGCTTGTCTGCCCGAAGCTGCAGTATATTCAGGCGCAGAAGGATATAAAGCACTCTGCGAACGCGAAGACATTGACCTGGTATACATTGCAGCCGACTGGGATCACCACTTCCCGATTGCCAAATATGCCATGGAACATGGAAAGAACGTAGCCATCGAAGTTCCGTCGGCTATGAATCTGGAACAGTGCTGGGAACTTATCAACCTGTCTGAAACCACTCGCAAGCACTGTATGATTCTGGAAAACTGCTGCTATGACTGGTTCGAAATGAACACCCTGAACATGGCACAGCAGGGAGTATTCGGAGAAGTACTTCGCGCACAAGGAGCTTACATCCACAATTTGGATGATTTCTGGCCTTACTACTGGAAAAACGGAAAAGAAGACAAACTGGGATGGCGCTTGCGTTACAACAAAGAAAATCGTGGCGACGTATACGCTACTCACGGCCTTGGCCCTGTAGCTCAGGCATTGAATATTCACCGTGGTGACCGTATGACTACCCTGGTAGCAATGGATACAAAATCGGTACACGGAAAAGCATTGGTAGAAAAAGCAACCGGCGAACCTTGCGATGAATTCCGTAACGGTGACCACACTACTACACTTATCCGTACAGAAAACGGTAAAGTAATCGAAATCCAGCACAACGTAATGAATCCTCAGCCTTACAACCGTCTGTATCAGCTGACAGGAACAAAAGGATTCGCTAATAAATATCCGGTAGAAGGCTATGCCGTAGACGCTGCTCAGATGAAAGCTTCTGGCGTACAGCCGAAAGTAGACAACCTGAGTTCTCACTCATTCCTTCCGGAAAAAGAAATGGAAGCACTGGTCAACAAATACCAGCATCCTATCTTGAAGAAATACGGTGAAATGGCAAAAGAAGTAGGTGGACACGGTGGTATGGACTTCATCATGGACAGCCGTATGGTATACTGTCTGCAGAACGGTCTGCCATTGGATATGGACGTATACGACTTGGCTGAATGGTGTGCATTGGCCGAACTGGGAGCCATCTCTATGGACAACGGATGTGCAGCTGTAGCATTCCCCGACTTTACTCGCGGACACTGGAACGACGTGAAAGGCTTCCACCATGCATTTGCTACTCCGGAAGATGAAACTGCTGCCGAACTGGCTGCTGAAACTGCTACCCTTTCACTCAAAGCACAGGGTATGAAAGAATGGTTGGCAAAATCAAAGAAAGCTGAAGTGTCAAAAGAAGAAGCTGAAGCACGCGTAAAACAACTTTCCGATCAGCTGGAAAAGACTCAGAAGAAAGCTAACGGTGCAGAAAGCAAGGAACTGAAAGATGCCGTAAAACAAGCAGAAAAGATGCTGAAACAAGCTCAGAAAATGCTGAAATAATCATATTTTACCAAAGGTATTAGTTCCTATATACCTAAAACTAAAGGCCGGTCTCAATTTTGAGAATCCGGCCTTTTTCTTGTATATCCTCCTATAATACAATAGCTTTATTTAAGTCTACACTCGACCTTTATTATACATTTAAACGAAAAGTTTATTTTACCAGCTGAAATACATCCGCTGCTACTCTGCCAACCAGTCTGCTATCGTACCTGTTTCAGATGAGAACACCACTCCTATTTTATAGAGTTTACGTTGGTCTGCTTCATACTCCCGCGCATAGTCTTTTTCATTTATCTGACGTAAGGCTTCTTCGGCTGTTCCATCCAGTTTAAACTCGAATATATAAACAAAGTCTGGAGTTTCCACATTTTTTCTTCCATAGGAAAGCACACTTGTGTTCAGATTCAAACCCACTTGCGTTCAAGGTAAAACTCCTTTGCGTTTCAGATTAAATGCCTTTGCGTTTGAAGTGAAACGTACTTGCGTTTTCTTCCAAACTCCAAAGAGTTTTTTAAGGGGTACATTTCTTTCTAAAGCAACAAAAAAAGAATGTCATTCCCAAAGCAAGAAAGACTCCTGAAAGCCTTTGCGGGAATGACATTCCTTATTTCAATTTATCTTTGGCGGCGCACTCACACGCCCGTCATCTTAAATACCCAAAGATTTCTTCACAGCATCTACTTTTTCTTTTGCATCAGCTACGGCACCCGCATAGCACTTCGGACAGTGCATTTCGCCCTTGATTTCCATGTAGAACTTAATCTTAGGTTCTGTTCCGGAAGGACGTACAGAAACTTTTGTACCGTCGGCTGTAAAGAACTGAAGTACGTTTGATGTTTCCGGCATATCCAGGTCTGTAGCTTTTCCAGTATTGTCGGTAGCCTTCAATGTCTTGTAGTCTTTCACCAGTACCACTTCCGAACCACCTAATTCTTTCGGCGGGCATGCACGGAAGTTGTCCATCATGGCCTTGATTTCGTCAGCACCTGTCTTACCCGGTTTCACTACGTTGACTGTTACTTCCAGTGAGAAGCCGTATTCTACGTAGATTTCCATCAGCACGTCATACAAGGTCTTGCCCTGATCTTTAGCCCATGCACAGATTTCAGCCAGCAATGAACATGCAGAAACAGCATCTTTATCACGTACGAAGTCTTCTGCCAGGAATCCGTAGCTTTCTTCACCACCCCCGATGTATTGTTCCTGACCTTCGCGCAGACGGATTTCACGGGCAATCCATTTGAAGCCGGTGTAGCAGTCGAGCATCTTGATGTGGTTCTTGTCGGCAACCTTCTTAATCAGTTCCGTAGTAACGATGGTCTTCACGATGAATTCGTTGCCTTTCATCTTGCCCATAGCGATACGGTTCTTGATGATATAGTACAAGAAAATCAAGCAAGTCTGGTTACCGTTAATCAATACCCATTCGCCCTTGCTATCCTTGCAAGCCATACCTACACGGTCAGCATCCGGGTCGGAAGCCATCACAATGTCGGCATCGATTTCTTTTGCCAGCTTGATGGCCAATGTCAGTGCTTCTGCATTTTCCGGGTTCGGAGATACCACTGTAGGGAAGTCACCGCTCTTCACCATCTGTTCGGCTACGCAATGTACGTTTTCAAAGCCCCACAATTTGAGTGACTGAGGAATCAGTGTCATTCCGGTACCGTGAATCGGAGTGTACACAATCTTCAGGTCTTTCTGACGCTGGATTACTTCCGGGTCGATAGACAGTGTGTGTACCTGACGCAGGTATTCGTCGTCAATTTCCTTGCCTACAATCTGAATCAGTTCCTTGTTGCCCTGGAACTTGATTTCGCTTACGCTGGTAATCTTGTTCACTTCGTCGATGATACCTTTATCGTGCGGAGCCAGCACCTGTGCACCGTCTTCCCAGTATGCCTTGTAGCCGTTGTATTCTTTCGGGTTGTGAGAAGCAGTGATATTGATACCGCTCTGGCAGCCCAGGTGACGGATGGCAAATGACATTTCCGGAGTAGGACGCATATCTTCGAACAAATATACCTTGATGCCGTTGGCAGTAAAGATGTCGGCAGAAATTTCTGCAAACTTACGGCTGTTGTTACGGCAGTCGTGACCTACCACTACTGAAATGTCTTTCTTTCCGGCAAAACATTTGTTCAGGTAGTTAGCTAAGCCCTGAGTGGCAGCACCTACCGTGTAGATGTTCATTCTATTGGAACCGGCTCCCATGATACCACGCAAACCACCTGTTCCGAATTCCAGATCTTTGTAAAACGCATCAATCAAATCGGTCTTATCCGGATTTTCAAGCATGGCTTTTACTTCGGCCTGTGTTTCGGCATCGTATGCTGCGGTCAACCACGTTTGAGCCTTCTCTGTACACTGTTTAATTAATTCATTGTTTTCCATGATTATAATGTTTAATAAATAATAAATCGTTCCATAAGAGAGAGACAAAAATAAAAGATTCAAAGAAATTATCCTAATAAAAGCCTTCGTATTTTTTAGAGTCATTCCAAAAAGATTGTAGCTTCAGGATTTCTTAATATCTTTGTAACCGCTTAACAAATACGAAAAAATGAGACAAAAAATGATACTGGCACTGGCTTTGGGAGGAATGCTGTCTGCACAGGCCCAGCACGTCCAGGAGAGCAACTTCTGCTCTCCTTTTGATTTTCCGATTCTGCTCAGTGCCAATTTTGGAGAACTTCGCCCGAACCATTTTCACAACGGACTGGACATCAAGACACAAGGAGTTACGGGAAAACCGATTCACTGCATTGCCGACGGCTATGTGTCGCGCGTGGCAGTGCTGCACGGAGGATACGGACAGGTCATTTACGTGACGCATCCCAACGGACTGACTTCGGTGTATGGACACGTGATTTCATTTGCAAAAAACATACAGGCTTGCGTACGTCAATATCAGTATGCGCATGAAACGTTTGTGTGCGACCTGAAATTCCAGCCCGGACAATTCCCGGTGAAGAAGGGAGACATCATTGCCCTGAGCGGTAATGAAGGGGCTTCGGCCGGACCTCACCTGCACCTGGAGCTGCGACGCACCGAAACGGGGGAATATATTGACCCGATGCCGTATTTCAAACATCTGCTGAAAGACAGCAAAGCACCTGTAGGCAGCCTCATCGGTATTTATCCTATACAGGGGAAAGGGGTGGTTAACGGGTCCAGCCATAAGAAATTCCTCGCCATCGGCAATCTGAAACAGCCTGTACATGCATGGGGAGAGATTTATACTGGCATCAGCGCCAAGGATTACATGGACGGTACGTCGAATTTCTACGGGGTGCACTCGGTTACACTGTATGTAGACTCCGTACAGGTGTTCAACAGCACGACCGACAAGGTATTGCCCGATGAGAACCGGATGATCAACGGCTTTACCGACTATGAGGAACTGACCCGCACTCGCCGGCTCATCATGCGTTCCTACAAGCTTCCGGGCAACCGGCTGCGACTGCTGCACACCAATGAGAACCGGGGAGCTGTAACTATCAACGAAGAAAGGGATTATCACTTCCGGTATGTACTAGAAGACAATTTCGGGAACCGCAGGACCTATCAATTTACCGTAAAGGGTAAACGGCAGGATATTCCTGAATACAAGCCGGAAGCCAATGAAATGCTATACTGGAACCGGACCAACGTCATTCAGAAACCGGGTATGGAACTGGTGGTGCCACGCTATTATGTATACGAGGATGTTCCACTCCGTACGGACATGCGGGGAGACAGTTCACACATCGCCTTTGACTACATACTGGATGCCGGACGGACACCTATCCACAGCTACTGCGACTTGTCCATCGGCCTGCGCCACATGCCCGTGGCCGACACCACGAAATACTACATCGTGCAGAAAGCCGGAAAATGGCGAAGCTCCATGGGAGGAAAATACGCCAACGGATGGATAAAGACGCGCGTACGCTCACTCGGCACCTTCTCTGTGGACGTGGATACCATTGCCCCGCAAATCACTCCTATCGGCCAGGGCGGATGGCGCACCAGCCGAAATATCCGTTTCCGGATAAAGGATATGGAATCGGGCATCGGAAGCTACAAGGTATACATCGACGTCACGGTGCTTACCGACCCTACAACAGGCGGTGT
>OKRY01003688.1_pt1 | contig 11138 bp, 8 predicted proteins | sample 1601121 | NCBI WGS metagenome assembly OKRY01 (sample SAMEA3541546, study PRJEB24748) | human gut metagenome | biome: human gut; feature: human-associated habitat; material: faeces | place: China | collected 2012
AGGAGAAACCATCTCAGGCAGAGGTAGTTGCAGTTGGACCTGGCGGGGTTGTTGATGGCAAGGAAGTTACAATGCAGGTTAAGCCTGGTGATAAGGTAATATATTCTAAGTATGCTGGAACAGAAGTTAAGCTTGATGATGAAGAATACATCGTTGTAAAGCAGAATGATATTCTTGCGGTAATCGAGGACTAATCAGATACAGCCAGTTTACTGGCGGATATATGAAAAGTGATAGTTAGTTGATATCAGATATATTTTTATTACAGATAATAATGGAGGTAATAGCAATGGCAAAGGAAATTAAATACGGAATTGAAGCAAGAAAAGCTCTTGAAGAGGGTGTTAATAAATTAGCTAATACTGTAAGGGTTACAATCGGACCAAAGGGACGTAACGTAGTTCTTGATAAATCATATGGTGCACCACTTATCACTAACGATGGTGTTACAATCGCTAAGGATATCGAACTTGAAGATGCATTTGAGAATATGGGTGCCCAGCTTGTAAAGGAAGTTGCTACTAAGACTAATGATGTAGCAGGTGATGGTACAACAACAGCTACAGTTCTTGCACAGGCTATGGTTAATGCAGGTATGAAGAACTTAGCAGCAGGTGCTAACCCAATCATCTTAAGAAAAGGTATGAAGAAGGCTACTGATTGTGCAGTTGAAGCTATTGCACATATGAGCGAGAAGGTTACAGGAAAAGACCAGATTGCAAAGGTTGCATCTATCTCAGCTGGTGATGAAGAAGTAGGTCAGATGGTAGCTGATGCTATGGAAAAGGTTTCTAATGATGGTGTTATCACAATCGAAGAATCTAAGACAATGAAGACAGAACTTGATCTTGTAGAAGGTATGCAGTTCGATAGAGGATATATTTCAGCATATATGGCAACGGATATGGATAAGATGGAAGCTAACCTTGATAACCCATATATCCTTATCACAGATAAGAAGATTTCTAATATTCAGGAAATCTTACCAGTTCTTGAACAGATAGTCCAGAGCGGTGCTAAGCTTCTTATCATTGCAGAAGATGTTGAAGGTGAAGCTCTTACGACACTTATCGTTAATAAGTTAAGAGGTACATTCAATGTTGTAGCTGTCAAAGCACCTGGATATGGTGACAGACGTAAGGAAATGCTTAAGGATATCGCTATTCTTACAGGTGGTCAGGTTATCTCAGAAGAACTTGGTCTTGAGCTTAAGGATACAACACTTGATATGCTTGGTAGAGCTAAGTCAGTTAAGGTTCAGAAGGAAAATACAGTTATCGTTGATGGCGAAGGTGCTAAGGAAGATATCGAAGCAAGAGTTGCACAGATTCGTGCACAGCTTGAAGAAACAACATCTGATTTCGATAAGGAAAAGTTACAGGAAAGACTTGCTAAGCTTGCAGGTGGCGTAGCTGTTATCAGAGTTGGTGCTGCAACAGAAACTGAAATGAAGGAAGCTAAGCTTCGTATGGAAGATGCTCTTAATGCAACAAGAGCAGCAGTAGAAGAAGGCGTTATCTCAGGTGGTGGTTCAGCTTATATCCACGCATCTAAGAAGGTTGCAGAGCTTGCTGCTACACTTAGCGGAGATGAAAAGACAGGTGCAGAGATTATCCTTAAGGCTCTTGAAGCTCCATTATTCCACATTGCTAACAATGCTGGTCTTGAGGGTGCAGTTATCATCAACAAGGTAAGAGAATCAGAAGTCGGAACAGGTTATGATGCACTTAACGATAAGTACGTTAATATGGTTGATGCAGGTATCCTTGATCCAGCTAAGGTTACAAGAAGCGCATTACAGAATGCTACAAGTGTTGCATCTACACTTCTTACAACAGAAGCAGTTGTTACAACTATTAAGGAAGATGCACCAGCTATGCCAGCAGGAGCTGCCGGTATGGGCGGAATGATGTAATAAGTAATAATTTGCTATACATCAGTAAGTTGATAAAATAAATTTAACACTTACATCATATTAAAAAAGTCCCTTTGTTTATGTTTTATATTCATAAACAAGGGGGCTTTTTGTTGTGTAATGTATAAGGAAACATGTTATGCTATCAAGGCTATTAAGTGAATTGCAGCAGATTGAGCTGATTCATATATGTCAGGAGAGCTTGGTTTATGTTTTTTAGTAGAAGAAAGAATGATGATTTGTCAGAAAAGCTGGTTAAACTGGTTGTTCCGATAGCGATACAGCAGTTTATGTTGGCACTTGTAAGTGCCACAGATGCGGTTATGTTGGGATTTGTGGACCAGACCTCGTTGTCTGCAGCTTCACTTGCCGGACAGATACAGTTTGTGCTTAATCTGTTTATAGCAGGGATAACAGCAGGCTCAGGAATAATGATTTCACAGTACTGGGGAAAGAAGGACATAAAAGCTATTGAAAAGGTCATGCCGGTGGCTTTATATGCTAATCTGCTGTCAGGCGGCATATTCACTATTCTTGCGCTTCTCATACCTGAGGGACTTATAAGGATATTCACTAACGAACCGGAGCTTATTGCAAGCGGTACACTATATATCAGGGCGGTAGCCTTATCTTATGTGCTGTGTGCAGTATCGCAGGTATATCTGATTCTTCTTAAGAATACAGGAAGGGCGGCTCAAAGCTCTGTTATCAGCTCATCAGCAGTTGCTGTTAATATAGTCTGCAATGCTGTCCTTATATTTGGCTTGTTTGGTATGCCACGTCTTGGCATACGTGGAGCGGCTTATGCAACTGTAATATCGAGAGTGATAGAGCTTGTATGGGCATATATTGTAGTTAACAAAGACAGGATTGCCGCTTTGGAATGGAAAGGAATTATTCATACAGATAAAGCACTGACAAGAGATTTCTGGTATTACACAATGCCTGTGCTATGTGCCTCCTTAGTGTGGGGCATTGCATTTGTATTATACTCAGTTATACTTGGACATATGGGAAGTGATGCTGTTGCAGCGAATTCCATAGCCAGTATAGTAAAGAGCATGGTGCAGTGCGTTATAAGGGGTGTTAGTGCCGGGGCAGGAATTATTATAGGTAATCTTCTAGGAGCAGGTAAGCTTGATAAAGCCAGGAAATATGGTGGAAGAATTACAAGACTGTCAATAGCCATTGGGATAATAACAGGTCTGCTTCTTATCGTTGTAGCTCCGGTTGTATCGCGTGCAGCCCCTATGTCAGATACAGCGAAGGGGTATCTTGGCTTTATGCTGATAGTCCTCGGCATTAATCTGATGGGGCAGTCGGTGAATACAACTGTTCTGGATGGGATATTCTGTGCCGGAGGTGATGCAAAGTTTGATATGAAGGGGAATATTGGTGCAATGTGGTGCTTTGCGGTTCCGCTTGGCTTTATAGCAGCATTTGTATTCAATGCACCAGTCTGGCTTGTATATATCATAATAAGCCTGGATGAGCTGGTAAAGCTCCCGGCAGTATATATACATTATAAGAAGTATATCTGGGTAAGAAATATTACAAGATAAAACATTAGTGAAAAATACCAGGGATAGTTGTTTCTATTTAAAAAAGTTAAGTGGTATGTTATAATACTTTCATATTGGGTTTTAGTTGTCACGCAGGAGGAATGGTAATGGCTGATATTGATGAGCTTAAAAAGAAACTTGAAGATGGATGGATAAAGGGTGAACCTTATGTATTTGTAAGTTATGCAAGTAAGGATAAAGAGAAGGTTTATGATTTTGTATATGAGCTTAGAAAACGTGGAATTAATGTATATATAGATATAGAGCTTCAGGAGAATATTTCTAAGAACTGGTTACAGAATATTAAGGAGCGTTTATATGATGTTGATTGTGTTGCTATGATTTCATTTCTTAGTCTTAACTATTTCCGTAGTTATGCCTGCCTTATAGAACAGCTTGTAACACGTTCAGAGGATTTAAAGATGGAAAAAGGCAAGTATCTTGAGAATTTTTATATTGCCTTGGATGATAATATGTCTACAATACAAAAAATGGAAGATGCAGTGTATGATAATACAGTTGCAAAAGAAAGTCAGAGTATGGCAATAAAGATGGTTCCAGAGGAAGTAAATGTCCTTAAAGATGTTATGGAAGATAATATTGCAGTAAAGAGCAAGTTAAAGAAAGATGTCAGGTCAACTATAGATGGTCTGAATACAGCACATAGAGTTGCGATAAGTATGCTTAGTTATATTTTTAAAGAGTCAAGCTATAGTATTCAGAAATATGGAACAGCTGGTGATTGCGCACAGTTAATGTATAACAATTTTACTAATGACAAGAATGACAAAATTAATATTGATGTATTGGAGAAACTTAAAGAAAAGTACAACAATGATAGTGTTGCTGATAAAAATAACATAGCAATAGACAGTGTTGCTGCAGATGATTCTGTAACAGCAGTAGATAACACCAATATAACAGATAATACCAATATAATAGATAATACCAGTATAACAGATAATACCAGTATAACAGATAACACCAGGACAAGACAGGCTACAAGTACAGGTGATATCAGATTTATGCTTTATGGCAAGGAGTATGAGCTTAATCAGTCAGATATGATGCTTACATTTTTTGCACACGTTCTTAATAAACATCAGGATATTGTGGACGAACTTCCTTCATATAATGGGATGACCTGCGTGTCTGATGTTGATTACAGCCTTCCTAAGAATCGTAAGGCAGATATGCCTACATATTTCAGAAGCTGCGAATTCTTTGAATTCGCTAATGGAAGCCATATATGCGTCGGAACATCATATTCAGTAGTAGACAAGTTAAAGAAAATGGCACTTCTGCTTAATATATGTGGTGAAAGCCCGGAAATATTCAGTTCAGAACAGGTTGAACTTCCAGCGGTAAAGGTCAGAGGTGGTTCTTCTGCTGTCGGCAAGGGAAGTGGAGCACTTGTGAAATTCAGCGTATACGGCAATAAATACGAGCAGAACCAGACAGATATGCTTGGAACAATATGCAGTTCTGTTATAACTAAGCACCCAGACAAGTTAGAGGAAGCAGCAGATGCTTTATTGTGTTTGGATGTTAAAGATTATACAGATGTTGCAAAAGAGGACAGACCAGTATATTTCTCATCAATGAACAGATATGAAGTAAATGGCACAGCTTATAGTGTTGGTGGAAGCTTCGGAATGAAAGAAAAGCTTAAAATGATTGCCAGATTACTTATAATGTGTGACGAAAGCAAGGATATAATTGATATAGAAGACTATGAGATACCAGATGTAAAGGTTAAGGCAGCAGCAGGCACTAAGAAGAAAATTAATTACTTTGATTAATTGGAAGTATTACAAGATAGGAGGCTTTATGTTTGATATAGCAGTAGAACAGATAGTGAAGGTAAAACCACCTAAGACAGCAGTTGTTTATAAGACTTTGCTTATAATAGGCTGTATTGTGGCGGCTACAACCATACCACAGACAAGAACATTTGGAATAATTGTGCTTGCATTATTTGCGGTGATGACATTTTTAGTATTCCAGTATTATAATGCAGAGCTTGAGTATTCGATAGTGGATGATACGCTTACGATTGACAGGATTATGGCAAAATCAGCAAGAAAAAGATGTGGTGTGTATACACTTTCAAGAGCAAAGCTTGTGGCAAGAGCTGATTCGCAGGATGCACTCCGTATGAACCATATGGACGTTAAGACTTATGATTATTCAGTTGGTGCAAGCAATCATGATTCAGTTGTCATATATGCGTATAATGAACATAACGAATTAGTCAGGGTATTTATATATCCTGATGAACGTGTTCTTCATAGCATACAAAATGTTGTTGAAAAAGATGTGTTTAAAGTTATTGACTTTTAAAAAATGCTCTGATACAATCTTAATATTATAAACAAAAGGAATATGATAGAGCGTTTATCAGATTTCTCCACACAGAAATGTCCGAATTGAGTATTCGGATTTTTTTGTATAATCCTATGATGTATCTGTTGTCAGGTTAAGTGATGTAGTATTAATACACACCGCTTTATAATACATCATAGCATTAGAAGCATATTACAAGAACAAGAAAGCGAGGACAAAGGAAAATGGGTACAATTATTGGCGAGGGCATTACATTTGACGATGTGTTATTAGTTCCACAGTATTCAGAAGTAACACCTAATATGATCGATTTAACAACTAATCTTACAAAGAATATTAAGCTTAATATTCCTTTGATGAGTGCAGGTATGGACACAGTTACTGAACATAGAATGGCAATCGCTATGGCAAGACAGGGTGGTATAGGTATTATCCACAAGAATATGTCTATTGAGCAGCAGGCAGAAGAGGTAGATAAGGTAAAGAGATCAGAGAATGGAGTTATCACAGATCCATTTTACTTACATCCAGACAATACATTAAAAGAAGCTAACGAGCTTATGGGAAAGTTCAGAATATCAGGTGTACCTATCGTAGATGAGAACAAGAAGCTTGTTGGTATAATCACTAACAGAGATCTTAAGTTCGAAGAGGATTTCTCAAGACCTATCAAGGAATGTATGACAAGTGAGAATCTTGTAACAGCAGAGGAAGGCATCACACTTGAAGAAGCTAAGAAGATTCTTGGCAAGGCAAGAAAGGAAAAGCTTCCTATTGTTGATAAGGATTTCAAGCTGACAGGTCTTATTACAATCAAGGATATTGAGAAGTCTATCAAGTATCCTGCATCTGCACATGATTCACAGGGAAGACTTCTTGCAGGTGCTGCTGTTGGTATAACTTCTAATGTTATGGACAGAGTAGAAGCACTTGTTAATGCAAGTGTTGACTGTATTGTTATAGATTCAGCACATGGTCATTCAAAGAATATTATTACAACTTTAAAGGAAATCAAGGCTGCATATCCAGAACTTCAGGTTATTGCAGGTAACATAGCTACAGGAGCTGCTGCAAAAGCTTTATGTGAAGCAGGCGTAGATGCTGTTAAGGTTGGTATCGGACCTGGTTCTATATGTACAACAAGAGTTGTTGCCGGTATTGGTGTACCTCAGGTAACAGCAGTTATGGATGCATATGCTGAGGCTAAAAAGTATGGTATTCCGGTTATCGCTGATGGTGGTATAAAGTTCTCAGGAGATATAGTTAAGGCGATAGCAGCAGGCGGTAATGTATGTATGCTTGGAAGTCTTTTAGCAGGCTGTGACGAAGCTCCTGGTTCATTTGAGTTATTCCAGGGCAGAAAGTATAAGGTTTATAGAGGTATGGGTTCTATTGCAGCTATGGAGAATGGTAGTAAAGACAGATACTTCCAGACAGATGCAAAGAAGCTTGTTCCAGAAGGTGTTGAAGGACGAGTTGCATATAAAGGACTTGTTGAGGATACTATATTCCAGCTTATGGGAGGACTCCGTTCAGGTATGGGTTACTGTGGAGCACAGACTATTCCAGTACTTCAGGAGACAGCTAAGTTTATAAAGATGTCATCTGCAGCTTTAAGAGAAAGTCATCCACATGACATTCATATTACTAAAGAAGCTCCTAACTATTCTGTTGAGAATGCTTAAATAATATAATTGATATCGGGGTTAAAAATAACCTCTTATCATATTTAAAGTGTAAAATAAGTTTCCGGCATGGCAAAAGTGTGACTAGCTGTGCCGGTTTTATTATGTGTAGTAGTTAAGAACGTGAAGTTTTTTCTAAAATAACAGAAAACAGCAAGTAATATATCAATTTTCAATCAATTAAATAAAATAAGTGATTGCTAACTTGTATCTTAATGATGTATAATGAATTAAAAGTTAAATGAATCGAAAAAATATAATTGACAGATAATCAGATATGAGGAGAGCGATGATATGCGGGACAAGATGATTAACAAATATATTGCCAAAAATCACGCTGGAACTGTTTTTACTGATAGTGAACTGAAGGTTATCAAAGAAGGTAACATAGATGATATGGTTACAACATTTCTTGATATGAACACAGAATACTACAACAAGCAGATGCAGAGTGTACTTAAGATATTTACTCAGTTTATAGGTAGTGATATGGAACTGGAAAGAATTATATATCAAAAGGAGTACGAGGGAAAGTTTGTAGGCTGCCAGCTTATGGACGGAGATATAGATGTATTTCTTGGCATAGCGGGAGATGATGACGATCTTTTATGTGTTGCATCAGTATTTTCACAGGAAGAGCTGAGTGAGTTTGATTCAGATGCTTATGATTCAATATGTGAGCTTATTAACGTGATTAATGGTGCGTATGCAACAAAGCTTAGCTATGAAGACATAGAAGTTGCATTGCATCCACCAGTATTTTATAAGGATACACAGATTAAGGCAGATAATGGAATGTATGTAGTTACATTTTCAATGAAGGGCCATAGATTTAATCTGATTATGGTGGCAGATGATAAGATTAAGTTGGAAGTTTAAGGTGTAAGCATATACCAGATTATAAAGTGGGAACGGAGGACGATTATGGCTAGAATATTGATAGTAGATGATTCTAAGACATCAAGGAAATTCTTAAGAAATATGCTTGAACAGGCAGGACATGAGATAGTTGCAGAAGCAGTAGATGGTGCAGAGGGTGTTGAAAAATTTAAAATATACAGACCTGATATTACAACAATGGATATTACAATGCCAAAGCTTGGTGGAATTGATGCAGTTAAAGAAATAATAGATGACGATCCGGATGCTAAGGTTATCATGGTTACAGCAGCGGGACAAAAGGCTAATATGATAGAGGCGCTTAAGATGGGTGCAGCTGATTTTATACAGAAGCCTTTTGAGATGGATGTTATCGTTAATACAGTTGAAAAGGTTATGGAAGAATAATGTATAATTATAAGTTACAGATTCAATATGATGGTGGCAGATATGATGGATGGCAGCGTCTGGGTAAAGATTCATCATCCAATACGATAGAAGTTAAGATTAAAGAAATAATTAAAAAAATGACTGGCGAGGATATAGATATATATGTTGGCTGCAGGACAGAAAAGGGTGTTCATGCACTTGCGCAAACAGCTAACTTTAAGTTAAATGACAGGTATCAGGCTATTGAGATTAAGAATTATCTTAACAGGTACCTTCCAAGAGATATTGCAATCAATCATGTTGAAGAAGTGGATGAAAGATTTCATAGCCAGTTGAATGCAAAGGAAAAAACATATGTATACAGGCTAGATATGGCTAATGTAGCAGATGTGTTTACAAGAAAATATGCATATCATACATTCGATGTGCCAGATATATCAGCCATGAGAACAGCGGCGCAGTATTATATCGGAAGCCATGATTTTAAAGCATTTACAACTGCTAAAAAGAGCAAGTCTACAGTAAAGAATGTCAAGTCAGTAGATATAGATGTAGAAGGTGATAAATGTAATATTACAATAACAGCTGATGATTTTCTTCATAATATGGCAAGATATATGATAGGCATGCTTCTTGATGTTGGTAACGGATTAAAGAAGACCTCAGATATAGAAGCTGCACTTGATGGAAGGGATGTTGTTATGTCACTTCCAGCTGAGAGCTATGGACTTTTTCTTGAAAGTGTCTTATACTAAACTAAATACAGCTTTATATATTATTGTTCAGAATAGTTGAAAACCTAAAACTGAGCAGTGATGTAGTAGTGTTTTATATGGAAGCTGTCGCAACGTAAGTAGTTTATATATCAATATATAATCAACTTAGTGCAACAGCTCCCTTTTTATATTTATTATATATGCATCAGGTGATATAACAACTGAAAAGCAAATAAAATCAGGAGTGGAGATTATATGAAGACCATAATAGAACTTATGACAGAACAATTCCAGAAAGCGTTTGAGGAATGTGGATATTCTAAAGATTATGCAAGGATAACAGTATCTAACAGGCCAGACTTATGTGAGTATCAGTGTAATGGTGCTATGGCAGCAGCAAAGGCATATAAAAAGGCACCTTTTATGATAGCAGATGAAGTTGTTTTTAAGCTTGCAGATAACAGACTTTTCTCATCTGTTGAAAGTGTTAAACCGGGCTTTATCAATATAAAGATTAGTCCTGAATATCTTGCTGGTTATATGAATGATATGGCAGCTTCTGATAAGTATGGTTATCAGAACAATGAACAGGTTAAGACTGTTATTGTAGATTTTGGTGGTGCTAATGCGGCTAAGCCACTTCATGTAGGTCATTTAAGATCAGCTGTCATTGGTGAAAGCGTTAAAAGAATTAACAGATTTGTTGGCAACAGGACAATAGGTGATGTGCATCTTGGTGACTGGGGACTTCAGATGGGACTTATTATAGAAGAATTAAGGGATAGAAAGCCGGAACTGCCATATTTTGATGCTTCATTTACAGGTGAATATCCTAAAGAAGCACCATTTACAATAGCAGAGCTGGAGGAGATATATCCAGCAGCAAGTGCTAAGTCCAAGGAGGATGAAGCTTTTGCTAAAAGGGCGCACGAGGCAACACTTAAGCTTCAAAATGGTGATAAGGCATGCAGAGCTATCTGGAATCATATTATGACGGTTTCAAAGAAAGATCTGAAGAAGAATTATGATAATCTTAATGTATCCTTTGATCTTTGGAAAGGTGAAAGTGATGCACAGCCATATATAGATGAAATGGTAGATAAGATGGTTGATGATGGCATAGCATATGAAAGCCAGGGGGCTACTGTTGTAGATATAGCAGAAGATACAGATACTAAAGAACTGCCTCCATGTATCGTAAGAAAGTCAGATGGTGCGGCACTTTATGCTACATCGGACCTTGCAACTATAGTAGAAAGAGAAAAACTTTATAAGCCGGACACATATATATATCTTGCAGATAAAAGACAGGAGCTTCACTTTACACAGGTATTCAGAACCGCAAAGAAAGCAGGCATCGTAAGACCTGATGTTAATATGACATTTGTCGGATTTGGAACTATGAATGGAAAGGATGGCAAGCCATTTAAGACACGTTCAGGCGGTGTTATGAGATTAGAGCATCTTATTGCTGATATTGATAATGCAGTACTTAACAAGATAAAGGAAAATCGTTCAGTATCTGATGAAGAAGCAGAAGAAACATCAAAGATAGTAGGGCTTGCTGCACTTAAGTATGGAGATCTTTCTAACCAGGCATCAAAGGATTATGTTTTTGATATAGACAGATTTGCTTCTTTTGAGG
>OKRY01003699.1_pt1 | contig 11121 bp, 7 predicted proteins | sample 1601121 | NCBI WGS metagenome assembly OKRY01 (sample SAMEA3541546, study PRJEB24748) | human gut metagenome | biome: human gut; feature: human-associated habitat; material: faeces | place: China | collected 2012
AACTCCGTCCGGATAATCTGATGGTTCCGTAACGCCTTTGATCGCTGTGTTTTTACCGATCTGCACGCCATCCGGAATCACGCTGTCTTCACCAATAGTTACAAGACCAAATGCATACACATCCGGTTTAACCTTATTTGGCAACTCTTCTCCGACACCAAGCTTACAATCTTTGCCAACAGTTACATTCTCAGCGATAATCGACTTATCGACTATCGTTCCCGCTTTGATCGTAGTAGAACTCATAATAATAGAATCCCGCACAATCGCACCCGGCTCGATCGTAACACCCGAACCGATAACAGAGCTATGTACCTCTCCGTATATCTCTGACGCCTCACCAATGATCGCCTTATCAACGATGGCATCCTCTGCGATATACTGTGGCGGAATACGATCACTCTTCGTATAGATCTTCCAAAATTCTTCATACAGATTGAAGACCGGAATGAGATCGATCAACTCCATGTTTGACTCCCAATATGAGCCAAGCGTTCCAACATCTTTCCAATAGCCATTGTATTCGTATGCAAAAATACGATCACCTTTCTCATGGCAATATGGAATAATGTGTTTACCAAAGTCACAAGCCGGCTGATCCTTTAACTTGATCAACGCTTCACGAAGCACCGGCCAAGAGAAAATATAGATACCCATCGAAGCAAGGTTGCTGCGAGGATGCTCCGGTTTCTCCTCAAATTCCTGAATCTGCTTGTTCTCATCTGTGATAACAACGCCAAAACGACTAGCCTCTTCCATTGGAACCGGAATCGTTGCAAGTGTTACATCTGCCTTGTTTGCCTTGTGGAAATCAAGCATCACCTCATAATCCATTTTGTAAATATGGTCGCCGCCCAAAATCAGCACATAGTCCGGGTTATAATATTCCATATATCGCAAATTCTGATATATAGCATTCGCTGTACCTGTATACCACTCACTGCTGGTACTCTTCTCATATGGCGGCAAAATAGAAACTCCACCTACATTACGATCCAAATCCCAAGGAATACCAATGCCAATGTGTGTATTCAGGCGCAACGGTTGATACTGTGTCAGCACGCCGACGGTATCTACTCCCGAATTAATGCAATTGCTCAATGGAAAATCGATAATACGGTACTTCCCACCAAACGCTACCGCTGGTTTAGCAACATCAGCAGTCAGAACCCCCAACCTGGATCCCTGTCCACCTGCCAGTAACATTGCTATCATTTCTTTCTTAATCACGCAATCACCCCTTACTATGTATTTCTTAATGGTTTAAGTATATCACAACCACTGTAAAATGTGAACAAATTTCATAAATTTTCTTTTGAAAATTGATATTTTTTATACATTTCATACAATTTTTTGCATAAAAAACCCTTATTTGACGAGTTTTTTACATTGTCCACCAGCTTTGTTTCAATTTTTAACAAATTATTTCTAAACTGTAAACACTATTTAATTTGCTTTTTTGCATTTGTGTTCTATAATAATAGAAAAGACTGACACAAGGATTGGTTCGCTGGAGTACATTTCTTGCAGGCAGGCCAATTTTACAAAATATGCCGCCCCACTTTTGGACGGCTTTTATATGGAGGGAATTATGTATCAAATTCAATTAACCAAACCATGTACTGCATATTTTATAGGCATCGGAGGCATCAGCATGAGCGGTTTTGCTGAGCTGTTACACGATGCCGGCTTTACCGTAAAGGGCTCCGACGCAAACCGCAGCAAAATTACAGAGCATTTGCAATCCTTAGGAGTGGAAGTATTGTATGGTCAAAAAAGCAATAACATCACTTCCGACATTGACTTTGTCGTATACACCGCCGCTATTCATCCGGACAATCCCGAATTTCGCGCCGCCAAAGAAATGAGACTTCCTATGATGGAGCGTGCCGAAATGGTTGGACAGGTCATGAAAAACTATACGAATGCCATTGGCGTTTCCGGTACACACGGCAAAACAACAACAACTTCCATGCTGACACATATTTTCTTAGCCGCCAAGAAAGATCCAACGATCTCCGTTGGCGGTATCTTGGATGCGATCCACGGCAATATCCGTGTCGGCCATTCCGAGAATTTCATCACCGAAGCCTGCGAATACACCAATAGCTTTCTGAAATTCCATCCAACGGCAGGTATTATTTTGAATATTGATGCAGATCACCTAGACTTTTTTAAGGACCTGGATGACATTCGCCACTCTTTTCACCGCTTTGCAAAGCTCTTGCCAAAGGACGGTGTACTGATCATCAACTCCGATATCGAAAAGCTTGATACGATCACAAACGATCTAGACTGCCGGATCATTACATTCGGCTTGGAAAATCCTGCAGATTACGAAGCAAAGGATATTACATTCGGTGAAGATGGCTGCGGTTCTTTTGAATTAGTTCGATTCGGCAAAGAAACCGGCATCCGCGTTCGTTTGTCAGTAATCGGAAGACACAACGTAGCCAACGCTTTATCAGCCATCGCCACTGCAGAATATTATGATATTCCTATGGAGACGATCCAAGAGGGACTCCTCGCCTTCCACGGCACGGAACGTCGTTTCGAACAAAAAGGATCGTTCCACGGAGTCACCGTGGTCGATGATTATGCGCATCATCCTACGGAGATCAAAGCAACGCTGCAGGCTGCTGCCAAGTTTCCACATAAGCGTCTTTGGTGCGTATTCCAGCCACATACATACAGCCGTACCCGAGCATTGCTGCATGAATTTGCAGAGGCGCTATCCCTCGCAGATAATGTTGTGCTTGCAGACATATATGCCGCCAGAGAGGCTGATCCCGGTGATATTTCTTCTAAAACTCTACAGGAAGAAATGAAGAAATTAGGCAAAGATGCTTATTACTTCCCGGATTTTGAACAGATCAAAAAATTTTTATTGGAAAATTGTATCGACGGTGACTTGTTAATAACTATGGGTGCCGGAAATATAGTAACTATTGGCGAAGACCTGGTCAAAAAATAGTTATCCACATTATCCACAATGTGACTGTGCATATCTCTGCACAATCCGTTGTGGATATTTTTTACACAATTAACATCAGATAAATGTTGAAAATCCGCAATCTTGATCATTTTGATACGAGTTATCCACATTATCCACAATTTAGTCCACAGCTTGAATGTGTATTTGTGTGCTATTTTCTTTCCAAAGAAACTGTGTTAAAATACAATTCGCACGGAAATATAACGTGTAATTTACTTTACATATACGGAGGCTGCAATGGATCATATATTACTTTGTACTAACCATATACCGCCGATCACAACGATATATAACAGCTTTATTGAAGATTATATGCCAGCTGCCAACGGCAGTTACGTTAAGGTGTATCTCTACATTGCGAAATGTCTGCAGGCAAAGGAAAGTAATTTTTCCATTTCCTCTCTTGCGGATCAATTAGAAAATACAGAAAAAGATATTTTGCGGGCGTTAATGTACTGGGAGAAAAAGGGGCTTATGTCCTTAAACCGCGACAAAGCAACCGGAGAGATCTTAGGACTCGAAATGCTGATCCCCTTTGCGGAACGTGATTTCGACACTTATGAAAACACCGCAAAAGAATCTGCTGCATCGCTAGGCGTAGATTCTGATCTCTCAGAAACCGGTGCGCTCGATAGACGCAATTCTGATTTCTCAGAAACCGGTGTGCTCGATAGACGCAATTCTGATTTCTCGGAAACCGACGCAGCGAATATATCAACTTATGAATCATCCGGAACCGACGCTCCTTCTAATGTCAATTCCGATGTTCACAGAGCAAGCAATTCCGCACAGGAGAAGAATTCCTCTGCCGTGAAACCAATTCAAGTTTCTCCGGAACAGATTCAAGAATTATCCGCCAACGAGGATTTCGTATGGGTATGCAATGTTGTCGAAAGCTACCTTGAACGCCCAATGAAACCAACCGAAATACAGCTTATTACCTATTTGTATGGTACACTGCATTTTTCCAGAGAACTGATCCTGCATCTCTACGACTACTGCATTTCTATGGGAAAGACCGCCTGCAATTACATTCAGACAGTCGCCCTGTCATGGCACGAGCAGGGGATCAAAACGCCGGAACAGGCACAGAATGCTTCTGTTCGATATCTGGCTTCCTACAATGCTGTTTCCAAGGCTTTAGGACTTGGTCGCGGTCTTGCAGAAATCGAAAAAAAATATGTGGATCATTGGCAAAATGACTGGAATATGGATCTTAGTGTGATCTTAGAGGCCTGCAACCGCACTGTGCTTAAGCTGCACCACGCAGACTTCAAATACACCGAAGGGATTTTGTCTCATTGGAATGAGCAAAATGTTCGCACATTACAAGGTGTAGAACAATCAGATCTGCACTATGCACAGACCAAAGAGCAAAAAGAAAAGAAGAAACCTTCCACATCCGGTAAACAACCACCGCGCAATCAATTCCAAAATTTCAAGCAACGGGATGTCAGCAGCGAGGAATTACAGGAATTGGAGCGCAAATTACTTATGCAATAGTACGATCTGATGACAGACCGCAGCACATACCATCACGCAGCAACCAGGAGGAGACGCCATGGGAATATCCAACACACAATATCGCGATATCATGTTTCAATATGATCAGACGCGAATGAACAATCAGCGCATACTGGATAAGCGGTACGAAACACTTTTTGCTGAAATTCCGGAATTAGAACAGATCCAACACGATATTATGGACTTATCACTGACGCAGGCGCGCAAAGAATTGTTTCAGACCGAACCGGACCCAAAGAGCGAAGCTGAATACAGCGCAAAACGCGAAGCATTGCTGTCCCGCAAAAAGGCGCTGCTGTTACATCACGGCTATCCGGAAGATTATCTGCAAAGCATTTATACCTGTCCGGACTGCAAAGACACCGGCTATCAGAACAACGAACCTTGTCACTGCCTTAAAAACGCTGAGATCAAGGCTCTTTATGAAAGTTCAAATCTTATGGACATTCTGAATCATGAGAATTTTGACACCTTTGATGATAGTTACTACGATGACACCATCGTCAATGAAAATCTTTCTCTAACAGCCCGCCAAAATATTCGCAAGGTAAAAACGGTCTGTCTAGACTATATCAAGCACTTTGATGATTCCTATGACAACCTGATATTCTATGGTTCTACAGGCGTCGGCAAAACCTTTCTGACACACTGTATCGCCAAGAAACTTTTGGATACATCTCACACGGTGCTTTACTTGACTTCATTGCAGCTTTTTGATATTTTAGAGAGGAATAAGTTCCGTCATGAGGATATTTCCACTTCAAACGAACAAATTGCATATATGCTGCAAAGTGATTTGCTCATTATAGATGATCTGGGGGCAGAACTGGTCAATGGCTTTACGTCTTCTCAGCTGTATTATTTTATTGAGGAGCGCCATATCAACCGTAAGTCAACCATCATCTCGACCAATTTATCGTTTCAGGAATTACGTGACCGATACAGCGAGCGTATTTTCTCACGTTTTATCGGTTTTTATCATTTCTTTTTAATAATTGGAGATGATATACGTCAGAAGGCTAGATTAACTGCCAAATAACATGATAACAATTATATAAATTCATACGGAGGACATTTTACTATGAAACGACATGACAAGTTAGCAGACACACTTCCTGTTGGTACCCTTGGTATCTTGGCGCTGGAGAGCAGCCATGACATGGGCAAACGAGTGAACGATTATATCGTTGACTGGCGAAAGGACCGCGCTGCACAAAATGCTACCGCATCTACCTTTGCAGGATACAACCGTGATTCTTTCTTGATTGATTCCGCCTGCCCGCGTTTTGGTTCCGGCGAAGCGAAAGGTATTATCAATGAATCCGTGCGTGGAGATGATTTGTATTTATTAGTTGATGTCTGCAATTACAGCTTAACTTATACCGTTTGTGGACACACAAATCACATGTCGCCGGATGATCATTACCAGGATCTTAAGCGTATCATCGCTGCAGTTGGCGGCAAGGCACGCCGCATCACTGTGATTATGCCTTTCTTATATGAAAGCAGACAACACCGCCGCAGCGCACGTGAATCCTTAGACTGCGCAATGGCATTGCACGAATTAACACAAATGGGCGTTGAAAGTATTATCACCTTTGATGCACATGATCCTCGCGTTCAAAACGCAATTCCTTTGAATAGTTTCGAAACCGTTCAGCCTACGTATCAATTCATCAAAGCACTTCTGAAGAACGTGCCGGACCTTAAGGTTGATGCAGATCATTTGATGGTGATCAGCCCGGATGAAGGTGCTATGGGACGTGCTGTATATTACGCAAACGTTCTTGGTATCGATATGGGTATGTTTTATAAACGTCGCGATTACAGCCGCATTGTTGACGGACGCAATCCGATCATTGCCCATGAGTTCCTCGGCTCTGACCTGCAGGGCAAAGATGTTATCATCGTCGATGATATGATTTCCTCGGGCGAAAGCATGATCGATGTTGCAACACAGTTAAAGCAGCGCAAAGCAAATCGTATTTTTGTTGCTGCAACGTTTGGTCTGTTTACAAACGGCATGTCCAAATTTGATGAAGCACATGAAAAAGGCTTGATCGATAAGGTTCTCACAACAAACCTTGTATATCAGCCGGAAGAAGTTTTGTCTAGAGACTATTATGTCAGCGTAGACATGAGCAAGTATATCGCCTTATTGATCGACACCTTAAATCACGATCAATCCATTAGCGGTTTATTAAACCCTGCAGAACGTATTAATGCCATTTTGGAAAAATATGGACAGCGCTAATTAAAGCATAAAATCGAGAAAAGCAACAACAAATTTCCTTAAAACGCTTAGACCGCAAGGTTTGAGCGTTTTTTTACAAATCGTTTTGAAAATTAAGATTTTTTTTAGAATATGGACAAATTCTGTCCACATTTGCATGCTATTATGTATACATAGAAATCAAAGAGAACAGATTTCAAGAAAAGCAGTGAAATCAAAAGAAGCATTTGATTTCTACCAAACTAGCCGACTGACTTATGTTTGAGATAGATTCTTTTTCATTTTTTTCATTGGGCCTGTGGTAGCTCCCTCTGCCACAGGCCGACTCCTTTTTAAACCCCAGATCATTCTAAAGTAATTCGAGCGAGACACCTTAAATCAAGTGCATCGCTGCCATTTCTCTCTTTAAGATCTCCTTGTTAGCATCTTCCATCTCTGTCAAAGGCGCGCGTAATGAACCAACGTTTTTACCCATCATATTCATAGCAGCTTTTACCGGGATCGGATTTACTTCACAGAACAATGCATCACATAACGGAAGTGCATCAAGCTGCATCTTGGCACTCTGCTTCACATTTCCATTTAAATAATTCATAACCATCTCATGTGTATACTTCGGTGCGACATTTGACAACACAGAAATCACGCCTTTTGCTCCCAAAGAAAGCATCGGAATTGTCTGATCATCATTTCCGGAATACAGATCCACATTACCATCACACAGATGCAGAATTTGCGCTACAGTGCTGATGTTACCGGAAGCTTCTTTCACACCTGCAATATTGTCTACATCTTTAATAAGTGTAGCGATGGTCTGTGGTGTCATTCCGCAACCGGTACGGCTTGGTACATTGTATAAAATGATCGGTGCCGTGATCTCTGACGCAATCTTTTTATAATGTGCAATCAAACCATTCTGCGTTGCCTTATTATAATACGGAGTTACAACAAGCACACCCTCTGCTCCTGCCTCAGAAGCTTCTTTGCTAAGCTGTACTGCTGTTGCCGTGCAGTTAGAACCGGTGCCGGCAATGACCGGAATACGGTGATTTACACGCTCAATCGCAAAACGAATCACATTTGCATGCTCTTCTTCAGATAAAGTTGCAGACTCTCCGGTCGTTCCACAAATAATAATCGCATCCGTTCCCTCTGCAATCTGCCACTCCAAAATCTCATCTAGTTTGTCGTAGTTTACCTCCAAGTTCTCTTTCATTGGTGTGACCAAAGCCACGCCTGCTCCTGTAAAAATTGACATAATTTCCTCCATTCCGCTTTCGCTATTCCCAAATCGGGGTTCTGATTTTTAGATATTGGTTGTCGTTTGAGCATTTTCCCACCCATGCACTCACAGTTACCTTTTGCAAATGCCATTTTACGGGAAATTCGAGTTACCCAGCTATTCAAAAAGAGGTGATACACAGGATGTATCACCTCTTTGAAGTATCTCTTCAAACCGATAGCTCTCCATCCTCTTGATGACAGTCATGTCGTTATTCACGCCATGCCCAAGAAATCTTGCTGCAGGACAAGCCTTCTTTCGGCACTGTTCCCTTTCTGATCTCATCTACTGCGCCTGACGCATCCGAAATCCTACTCATGAAGAGTGCGACCTCTATCTTTTTTATATATATGAGAATATCACTATCCTCTGCTTCTGTCAACGCCAACTTATGCTTTGCTTTATGAGCGTTATGCCATCAGCGCCAACTTATGTTCTTCAACAGTATACCAAGCCAAAAACCTCATGCTCCTTATTTATCCCACTGAGCAATAATTTCCTGTACCGCTGCCAAAAAACGATCCATTTCCGCATCCGTTCCAATGGATATTCGCAGATAATTGTCAATGCGCGGACTGGAAAAATGTCTGACAAAAATGTGCTGCTTGCGCAATTCTTCAAACAAATGTGTAGCCGGAACGGTTTTATGGGTCGCAAAAATGAAATTCGTCATCGAATCTCCAAACGTAAAACCAAGCTCCGTAAGTGCTTGTTTGGTGCGCTCTCGTGTTGCAACAATCTTCGCTGTAGTCTCCTCAAAATAATCCTGATCTGATAACGCAGCAACGCCAAGTGCTACGGATAAACGAGTCATCGGATAACTGTTAAACGAATATCGAACGTCGTTCATTGCCTTGATCAATTTCGCATTACCGATTGCATGACCAATACGCATTCCTGCCATAGAGCGAGATTTTGAAAACGTTTGTACTACCACAACATTTTCATACTCGTCCACCAGCGGAAGTGCTGTATAACCGCTAAAATCTGCATATGCCTCATCAATTATAACAACAACATTCGGATTAGCTTCGATGACTGCGCGCAAAAACTCCTCACTCTGACGAATACCCGTCGGTGCATTTGGATTGGCTATCACGATACCGCCATTTTCGCACTGATAATCTTCCAATCGAAGTGCAAAGGCATCGTCCAAAGCCGGACGCTCATAAGGAACTTGAAATAATTCTGCCCATACATCATAGAACGAATATGTAATATCCGGGAACAAAATCGGTTTACCCGAATTAAAAAATGTCAAAAACGCAATAGCAAGTACATCATCGGATCCTACTCCTGTATACACCTGATCTGCCTGCACATGATATTTTTCTGCCAGCGCATTGACTAAGTCTGTCGATGCCGGATCCGGATATAATCTCAAGCTGTCGAGTTCAAACTTCTGCAGTGCTTCTGCCACCTTTGGTGATGGCGGATATGGATTTTCGTTAGTATTCAACTTAACCATATCCGGCAAATTAGGCTGTTCGCCCGGAACATACGGCTCTACTTTGCGAAAATTATCTTCCAATCTACTCATGTCGTACCTCTTTTCCGTCTATTTCTGTCGTCCACTTGGAATTGTTACGCTTATTTACTGATAACACTCAGCCAGCTTCTTAAATGCCGGGAGTGAGCGCTCGATCATCGCATGATCCACGCAATAAGCAATCCGCACATAGCCAGGACACATAAATGCACTTCCCGGAACCATTAAAATATGGAACTCTTTTCCTTTGGCAACAAATGCCTTATCATCTTCCTTAGCCTTAACCCAAAGATAAAAAGCCCCTTCCGGTTTAGCACACTCAAAGCCATACTCTGTCAGAGCATTGTAAAGCAGCTTTCGGTTGGCATCATAGGCTGCAACATCCGTTGTCGCATCCAGACATTTTGATACCGCAAGCTGCATCAAAGATGGTGCATTTACAAATCCTAAAATACGATTCGCAACATTTGCTGCACAAATAACATTTTCAAAATCATCTACCTCATCCGGAATCACAAGGTAACCAATACGCTCACCCGGAAGAGACAGAGATTTACTATAAGAATATCCTACAATTGTATTACGATAATACTTCGTCAGATATGGCACTTCTACGCCATCATAAGCAAGCTCACGGTATGGTTCATCTGCAATAAGGTAAATCTGCGTTCCGAACTCTTTTTGCTTCTCCTCCAATACTGCTGCCAATTTCTGAATCGTTTCTTCTGAATATACTACACCGGTAGGATTGTTCGGATTATTGACTATCACTGCTTTCGTCTTTGCCGTGATCTTCTTTGCAAACGTCTCAAGATCGAGCTGAAAAGAAGGTACATCTGCCGGTACAACTACCATTACACCGTCAAAGTTAGCTACATAATTATTATATTCTCCAAAATATGGTGCAAATGCGATTACTTCATCGCCCGGATCTAACAACGTTTTAAGCGTAACATTAAGACCACCTGCAGCACCTACTGTCATAATGATATTATTCTGAGAAAACTTTGTGTCAAAGCGGCGATTTAAGGACTGTGCAATTCTCTCGCGCACTTCCTCGTATCCGGAGTTGTTCATATAACCATGCACGAAATTCGGTGCATCCTCATTCAATGTCTCAATAATGGCTTCTTTAACCTGTTTTGGAGGCTCTACGCTTGGGTTTCCAAGACTGAAATCATAGACGTTCTCTGCGCCAAACTCAACCGCCATCTTCTTCCCTTCCTCAAACATTGCTCTTGTAACCGAGCTTCCCTCAACAAATTTCACCATTTTTTTTGCTATCATATTATGTACCTCTCTATACTTTGATTTTATTACAACGAGAAAATATATACACAATACCGGTCACCCGGTTACACATAAAACGTATATCAAAATACCGCCTACGCAAGTATTTCTATGTCTCGCCGCATCTTACTCGTACTTTTTATTATATGCCTACGGATATATTCATGTCAAACCTTTCCCGTCATAGAACACAGTAATTCCATATAAATATATTTTTCATTCTAGCGAATAAAGCAGACAGCCCCACTTCACCAAAAGCAAAGCCAGCGCTTTGCTTTGCAAGAATTGCTAAAGCAATTCTTGGCGAT
>OKRY01003702.1_pt1 | contig 11109 bp, 8 predicted proteins | sample 1601121 | NCBI WGS metagenome assembly OKRY01 (sample SAMEA3541546, study PRJEB24748) | human gut metagenome | biome: human gut; feature: human-associated habitat; material: faeces | place: China | collected 2012
ACATTCTGACACGGTTTAACAACTGGCTAAAAGTTTCAACACACAGCCACCCGAAGGTGGCTGCCAAAGTGTCCTCTTTGCTCATCTTCACTTTCATCAGTTTCAACACACAGCCACCCGAAGGTGGCTGCTTTCGCCTTACTTCCAATACGAGCTTCAATATCTGTTTCAACACACAGCCACCCGAAGGTGGCTGCACCCATTGTTTCACCGGTGGGCTCCGGTAAGGAGTTTCAACACACAGCCACCCGAAGGTGGCTGCTGATCGCTTGACGCACATCTTCGAGTACGATTATGTTTCAACACACAGCCACCCGAAGGTGGCTGCTTTACAATAACAACTGTATTATTAGTATTGGTGAAGTTTCAACACACAGCCACCCGAAGGTGGCTGCTTTGTGCATGATGTAACATGAAAACCCTATCCCGAGTTTCAACACACAGCCACCCGAAGGTGGCTGCTAGTGCCTGGTTATGCAACTGCACCGGCGTTAAGTTTCAACACACAGCCACCCGAAGGTGGCTGCTCCCTACATAAAAAAGCAAGAAAAATCAGCAAATTAAATACCGTATTTCGCTAACTGATTTTATGACAAGGAGTTTAGTAAGTATAACGGCCGTATTGCCGTTATACAAATAGATTAAGTCATCCAAATTGTTAAAGAAAACGAAGATCGCTATCCCATCAGGATTTTAATGAGAACAATAGGTTAGCGAACTAAATGACAAGTACGTCTTTAAATACATCTATTGCTGGTTTTGTCCCATGATGTTCCACTTTATTACGCCATTTACTGCCTAAATGATAAAAACGCAGACTGTCACATGTGGGATCGTAGGTTTCCAACAGTTTGTTTTTCAACATAACCCACTGGTCAGGCGTGACATCACATTCAAATACCGAATATTGCGCCCGCACGCCGTAATCCAAGCAATGTTTTGCGATGCGGCGCAATCGCGCTTGCCCATTTGGATCATCAAAAGAAATGTCGTAAGTAATCAGCATTAACATAGTTTATCTCATCAAAAACGGCGGATATTCCGCCAAATCCCCACGCAAGTGCCGCGCCAACAGCATTGCCTGAATATACGGCAGCAGCCCGATTTCCACTTCCTCGCCCAAAAACGGATGAACGATTTTCTCCTGCTTTTTCGCCTGCAAGGCTTGGAACAAAAGCTTACGTGCCTCCGCTTTCAAGCTCACCGCGCCACTTGCCTCGGTAACAAAATCCTGCGGTTTGATTTGCCCTCGGTTAATCAGTGACAACACCAGCCTGTCTGCCCACCACGCGCGGAATTCTTCCAAAATATCCTGTGCCAAACTGTCGCGCCCCGGTCGGTCGGCGTGTAAAAAACCCACCTGCGGATCCAGTCCCACGCCTTGCAGCGCGCCGCTGATGTCCTTGCCCAAGATGCTGTACACAAACGACAACAGCGCGTTCACCCTGTCTCTGGGCGGGCGGCGGTTGCGCCCGTCAAAAGTAAAGCCGCTTTTTTCACTCAAAAGCTGCCCGAATACGCCGAAATAACGCGCCGCCGCGTCGCCCTCAATGCCGCGCACCACGTCCAGCTCCGCCGCGCCCTTCAACTGTCGCAGCGAAATGTTCAAAGCATCGACCGCACTTTGAATCGCCGCATTCTCGCCGTAATTACGAATCTGCCGCTGAAGCACCCGTTTACTCGCCTGAATCTTCGCCGCAATGATATTGCGCGCAATCGGCACAGGATTTTGCTCCGACACCCGATACTGCGCCCGACGCAGCAGCACATTGCCGCTCTGCCGCCCTTGAAGCCGTCCCAAGAAACGCCCGTTTTCCGTAAAAAACGCCAAATTCACATTATTTTCGCCGCAAAACCCCAGCAGAAAAGGCGACACCAGCACATTTCCAAAACAGAAAATATGCCCGATGGAATGCACCGGCAGCTGCGCTACCTTCTTACGTTCCTGCTCCACCACCAACGTCTCCCGCTCCTTATGCAGATAGCTGCCTTGGGTAGTGATATAAAGCGTATTTTGCAGTTTGCGCATGGGAAACTCCTTGGTTTTTTTACCTCGTTTTGGGAAAATAGAATTAGATATCAGGAATAATTATTTAGACTATATTTTTAACCCTATAGAAGGTAAAACGCAGTTATGATGCATTTAACTTACTAAACTTCAAACTCAAAAACTTGGGTGAATAAATCCCTCTTATCATTCGTAACATAAATAGGAAAATGGCATTCCGATGTTAACTGCTTAATAACCATACTTGATGGATGACCATAAGAGTTAGATAAACCAAATGAAATTGGAGATATTATTTTACACGTTCCTTTATCAAAATCTTTAAAGAAATCAATGTCAAATCCATTTTTACTGCCATGATGTGGAACTTGTATTGTATTAATTGGTAAATGATTACTGAAACTTTTTATTTGTTTTATAAAATTGTTTCTAATTGCTTTTAGATCTACATCTCCAGTATAAATACATCCAATTTTAAACTCATTATTTAAAACGCAATAACACAAGAAACAATCATAACGCCATAAGTTAAAGCTAAAGTCTTTACCAATATAGTTTAGTGAACAATTGTATAATTTATCTTTAATACCATTAGAGTATAAAACTAACGAGTTCTGATTGATATTTCCACTTATTTTCTTATAACACTCCCTAATCAATTTAATATTGGTATTTACATAATCAATATTATTTAAATCTTTAATTGATAAACCTTTTGATTGGAGTTTAATTATTAATTGTCCATATCTTTGTTTATGAACATAATTGTATGGCTTATAAACCCAAAACTCTTTTCCATTAATGGGAAAAGTAATATTTTCTCCGCTATCTAAAATATCAGAAGTAACTTCATTTATATTAACTATAGACTGAGTAGAATCCATATTTGTATCTTCATTAACTTCCTTAATATGAATAATCTTTGTATCATCACCAAAAAATACACTTGGATTACTAATAATTTCTATAGAGCTCTCATAATCTTTACCTAATGACTCATATAAAGCTAGCAAAATACACTTGTTCTCATCAGAGAGCAAAGGCATGACTACATTTTTTATTTTTCGCACCCTATTTTTTAAAATTTTAATTTTATTAACATGATCATTATCAAAGTGAGAAATGAATAAAATATCTATATCTTCATTTTTATCGAAACTATTTGAAATTACTTTATCAATACCTTTTGATACTGAACCACAATCATACACAACATTAAATTTACTATTTTCTGTTGAAAATGATTCACTATAAAATCCCCCCTGTCCTACAGGATAAAAAACTCTTTGCATTTTTATTTTCATAAAATCACCTACAATATGGTTATAATTAAGCTTATTTAAATATTCACTCAATTCCCAAACAACCCCTCCACATACCCCACACTCCTATCCCGCTTCCCCAACAACTCCGGTTGGCAAATTTCCACCAGCGAGCAGGCTTTGCAGCGTTTGCTATAATCGGGCGGCGGGGTTTGTCCGCTGTTTAGGAGTTCGCGCACGGCGGCGATGGTGGCGAGTGTTTGGGCGCGCAGGTCGTCTGAAAATACGACGGGAACACGGTGGCGGGTTTGCATATACCACAGCGCGCCCTCAGAGACGGTTTGCCCCGTCATTTCTTCCAAACACAAGCCTTGGGCGCAAAGCTGGATTTCGTCCATCGGGTCGGGTTTGGGCTTGCCGCGTTTGTATTCCACAGGTTTCAGGCTGCCTGTTTTCGTGTCCACTTCCACCAAATCCAACACGCCGCTGATGCCCAGCTTCTCCGCAGACACATGTACCGTCCGCTCAAAACGCACGCCCTTACGCGTTTCCGGCTCGCCCGAATCCACCCGCTCATGCAGCGCCTTGCCCTGCGCAGTTAAATAGTTCTCCGCCCACGCCTGCTCGTTGTGAATCAACGCACATTGGCGCGGGCAGAAAGCGTAGTGTTGCAAGGCAGAAAGGGGAATCAGGCGCGTATCCTGATTTTCCCCTTGGCTTTCGGTTAAAAGTGCGGTCATCTTTTTAAGTGTTTTTACAGCAATTCTTCCACACTCACGCCATTTAAGCCGTCTGAAACTACGCTGATTTTGTAATCGTCAAAACCACTTGCCGGCGTACCTGATTCGCCGATTACGCGTTCGACTTTCACGGCATCAAACAGTTTATGTGCAGGCTGGCTGCCGAGTGCGCTGTCGTGTTTGAAAACGATCAGTTTGCGCGCCGCCATTTCGCCACGGGCGGCTGAGCGGTCATGTTCAAACATTAGTTGTAGGGCTTGCCAGAGTTTGGCTAAGTCGTCGTCTGAAAAACCGGTTTTGGCGGCAAGGTTGGCGGAGATAAAGCCATGCACGCGGTAGAGCGCGTAAGGGACGATGTATTTACGCCCCATGGTGCGTTCTTTTTCCAAGTCTTTTTCGTTGGTGACCACCATGCGGGTGATGGAAACTTCCAGCGGCACAATCGGGTCAATGGATTGGGCGAACGCCAGTTGCACCGGACCGCGTACTTGTCCGCTGTTAACTTCGGTGGTCATTACAGCGCCAAAGGTGCGGATATCGAAGAAGTTTTTGCACATCCACGCGGTAATGTCGCGAGCTTTGGCTTCGTCTTTTGGCAGTTTTTTTTCTTTAGTATTTGGTTCAATCCCTAAAGCCTCATAAGCGCGTTTGTTTTGCAGATTCAACACGCTTTTTTCTTTGACGTAGATTTCATAACCGGCTTCGTTTTCGCTGCTGATTTCTACAAAATTACGAATTTTGCGTTTTAAGCAGACATCGGTTACCAAGCCTTTGCTGGATTCGGGATCGAGACGCGGCATATTGCCCGCATCGGGATCGCCGTTGGGGTTGCCGTTGGTTACGTCAAAAAAGTAAACAAATTCATAGCGGTTTTGAATGGCAGACATTTTCTGGCTCCTTAGTTTTCAATGGTTTCAGCGGTTTCTTTTTTAGCAAAATAGCTTTGTTTTTGATGGTAATAGCCGATGGCAAAGCGGCCTTGCTCGTCAATGCTCAAATGGCGCGGAAAGGTTTCGGGCAGTTTTGCAATGATTTCGCCCAAATCTTTATCCAAATTCACCGCCATGCCGGCTTTGTCTTTACGCAAGCGCGATAAATGGTGTTTTGCACCCGACAAAAGGCGCGGAAAAACCGAAAACGGCACGGCAGATGCAGAGCCGTAATAGCGGTCGGCAATACCGGCGTTTAATTCGCCCAACGCCTGATATTGAATGCGCTCCAACACGGCAAACAGCCGCCCTAAAAGATAGGCGCGATTCGGGCTTTCATTGTTCAAACTCATAGGAACTCCTTCTTCGATAAAACCTTTTCTAAAACGCCGCTGTAATACGGCTTTCATCATTGCCACGCGCAAGCCGTTTACATCGCCGTCGGCACGGATTCGGGTAATCAGTTGCGACAGCAAACTCAAGGGATACGGCGTGCCGCAAATCACGGCACGGGTCATTTCACCTGCCAGCACGGGCGAGATATTTTCACTTTTGCCCAATACGGCAGTTTGCAATAAAAGTCGCCAAATAGACGGCGGCGTTTTCCACGCGCAAGGCTCAAGGGCTAAATCTTGCCAATGCTGCGCCAAATTTTCCGCTAGCTGCCCAAATGTGGTGTCTAGCCAAAACCGAACAGAAATCCGTGCGGCATTGGGGGCAAGCCCTAAGATATAAAAACGGGTATTGGGAGAGAGTTTGGGCGCAATTTCTTGCAGCGGACGACCTTTGCCGATTTGTTCCAACACATTGAAAACTTTGGCGCTTTCTTGTTCATCATCCGGCGGCGTGAACACGTGCGCGAAAAAGCCTTCGGCAGCCTGCGCCGTGGCGTTATCGTCCGCTTCCGCCCAAAAGACCGTGCTGGCGTCGCCGATGGTCAGACAGTGATTGTTTTCGCGGCGCAACAGATAGTTCAGTGCGGTGGTGTAGGCAAAGGCGGATTGTTCGGAAACGGGCGCATTTGCGCCTTGCTCTTTACCGAACGAGGCAAAGGCTGGATTGCTTTTGTTAAATGACACAATAGAACCGCCGGAGCTTTGCCCGCCAAACACACCTTTAATCGCGGGATGTAGCCGCGCAATCGGGGCAGTGTCGCCGCTAATCAGGCACAAACCCTCAAGCGCTTCATCGCTTTTCAGGCAGCCTGCCCACAAAGTTTGTGCGGCTTCGCGTTTATGGATAAGTGCGGTCGGTTTTTCAAGAGAAAATGCGATGTTGGCATCGAGCATTTCGGCAGGCAGATTTTCGGCAGCAAAATGTGCAGGCTGCCAGTTTTGCAGAAAACGGCACAAGGCTTGGAGGCCTTCATCGTCGCTGTTTTGCAGTAAATCGAGATGGTATTGCTTAAAGGCTTCAAAAGTTTTTTCAGACGGCGTAAACGGTTTTTCTTTTGCTTCGGCTTTGTTTTTATTAGCTTCCACGCCAAGCGCGTAAGAAGTTTTATCCCACAGAAAAAATGGCTTGGGTGTAGTACCTGGGCGTTTGAAGGATTGAGGCACGCTCATCAGCTTCGGCTGCGGCTTTTTATCGGCAGTCAGATTCGGCACAACGGTTTTCAGACGACCTTCTTTATCCAACACCCAAATCCAGCCGATTTTCTCCTCGCTAAAGCCATAAGGCGGCACTTTCGGATTGCCCATGTCATCGTTTTCCGCTGCCAAACGGCGGTAATAGCGGGCAAGGGACGCAAGAATCATGCTTTCACCTCCTCGGCGTAAAACGGCGGCACATCAATCACGCCGTCTTTCATTTCCGCACGGAAAAAATGCGGTGTGTTGCCGTGATCAAAATCAATATCATGCAGCATCCAGCCTAAATCGCGGTTTGCCTCACTTTCCGATAACGCCGACGGCGGCAGCGGCTCGCCTTCGTCAATCAACGCAAAATCGGCAGGAAATTCACGCACGCCCAAACAAGGCTGCTGAAAGCATTGCCCCTTTTTCGCACGGCGTTTGAACATTTCAATATGCTTAGTAACGGTCTCATCCGCCCCCGCTTTTGCCGTCAGCACCGCATGGGCTTCAATCACATAAGCCACATCTTTAAGCACCGTCGCCGCGCGCTGCTGGCGGTCGTCTTCAATCAGCGTATATAAATCGGCAACACTCTTACGCTTCATCGCCCCGCTGACCTTGCCCGCCGAAATCTTGCCGCCCAACTCATTGCGCCGCACCGATTCAAACCGAATCGGCTTCAACACATAAATCCGGTCAATCACCCACCGAATCGCCGGCTTCCAATGCACCGCCGCCAAAATCCCGCGCGCCGCCGACGGCGTGATGACATCATAAGACACCCGCTCCACCTTCATCTCCGGACGGGTAAAACAGGCATAATCGCCCCAAATGTGTAGGCGGATTTGGTTCATTTGGTTCTCCTTTTGTTGTACACACGCCCCTTCATAAAGAAGGGGCGGATTAGCTGACTAATCTAACTACTTTAGTTTCAATCCACGCACGGTTAAGTGCGAAAAGTTTTCAGACGACCTAAAAAAACAACAGAAAAACTGACCGCACTTTTCTGTTATCAATTAAGCATCTTCCTCATCTGATGAGTCATCATTTTTTCTTGACGCGTTTTTATTTTTTACCTGAGCAACCTTAGTTAATTCCTGTTCCTTGCTCATGACATTTCCAGCAAGTTCTTTCACTTTATCTGGAAAACTTGGAATTTTAGACATGGCTTGCTTAACAATATTTGATGAGGCTAATTCATGCCAAGGGCTCCCATGACTTTCAGCTTCAACCAAGCGTAAAGGTAATTCATCTAATCGAGTTAAAGCAGAACTAAGCAATTTAGCTTCCATTTCTGTATCAACGCGCGCAGCTTCTCTACGGAAACCTTCATAAGCAGTAGAAACCGAGGCTTTAAAGGCATAGTCTTCTGATAACTTAAACCGTTGTCCAATTTGTTTGGTTGCTAACCAAGAAAACCATACCGGCGCACCAATCGACAAAATTGCCATTATAAAATTGATGGACATACTTAAATTAGAAATATCTCTCTGCGCCATTAATCCTAGTAATTTTTGTAATTGAACAGATCCAAAATAACCACCTGTAGCAAGTGATCCAATCAAGCTGATTACCCAAACCCACATAGAAATAGATAAATTTCTTGAACGTTTATAGAAAGCGGCTGCTAATCCTACACTTGTAGCTGCGGAATAGGCGCTTTCACATTTTTCTAATATTTTTTGAGCCTCTTCAGAAACGACTTTTAATTCTTCTTGAAGTTTTTCAATTTCAGTTTTAGCAGATAAAGCTGCCGCTTTATCTGCAGTAGATTCAGTTACTAATTTACCGATAGTCTCCCTAGCTTCCTTTAAGGATGCCAAATCTGTAGGTAATTGCTCTGCTGTTTCATGAGCTTGTTCTATACTGGAAACCATATCCTTTAATGGGGATGTTCTAGGCTCAAGTTCATTCAGACTGGCTTCTAAACTTCGGACTCTTCTTCTTTGGTTTCTTAATTGAATAGCTAACTCTTTACTGTCATCTTTAATTAAAAAAGGTTCTAAGGCTGTCTTTAAAGCATGAATTGTAATGATGTAAGCGGGAACAGCTTCATTCGCATTTCCCCATATTTGGGGTACAGTATTAGCACTTAAAAATTCTAATGCTCTTAAATATCGTGCTAAAGCTCCATCTTTATCATCAATTTCATCATTACCTTTGCTATCGATAAGAGAGATTAGATTCTTCGTTTCTGTAATTAGCTCAGCTTTTGTTATTCCAGGAAAAGCCCAATGACCTCTAGCGTAATTTAAAGCCTCATCACTAGAGATAGAAGATTCCAATTGTTCAGTGATGCTATTTAATTCTTTTTTAATATCTAACAAAGTTTGGTTCATAACGCTTCCTTAAGGTTATAGATAATATTGCGGAACATTTTATTCCCGCCCTCAGCAATCAACTTCTAGGGAAGTTAAATAAAAAATCTAAACTTAAAATATCAAGCTCTCCTCTTTTATAAAACTAGTATCCTCCCAACTCAAACCTGCCACCTCATCATACAAATCTAGCCCAATCAGTGTATAAAACTGTTTGCCGAAGTTTTTCTCGTTAATCGGTTCGATGCGCCCTGCTTTATATAAAGCGGCGAGGGCTTTTTCGGGAATTTGGACGGTGTAGGGTTGCAGTTTGCGTAAGAGTCCGCCGATGTGGTCGACGTGGTGCAGGCTGCTAATGAGGTTTTCGGCTTCGTTGTCGAACGGAATAATCAGCGGCTGCATATAGCTTTCGATCATGCGGAACTTGTCGGCGACGGTTTGGAATGGGAAATCAAGGCTTTGCCCTGTATCGTTGTGCATTTTCAGAATTTTTTTATTGTCCAGTTCACTGCTTTTTAATTGATAAAGCTCGGCGAAGTAGGCGGCGACGGCTTGGGTGGATAAGAGGTCGTCTGAAAAGCTGTCGGCGGTCAGGCGCATAACGGCGGCCTGGGTGGCAAGTTCAGGCGGGGCTTTCCATTGTTCTTCGGGCGCGAATATCCAGACAAAGCTGTTTTCAGACGGCCTTTTGCCTTCGCGGTTGCAGCGTCCTGCGGCTTGGGCAACGCTGTCTAAGCCTGCTTCGGCGCGCATCACCAGCGGAAAATCGACATCAACGCCGGCTTCGATTAAAGAGGTGGCGATAACGCGGCAAGGTTCGTCGTTTTTCAGACGGCCTCGGATCTCATCGAGCTTTTGACTGCGGTGTTTGGCGCACATTAAGGTGGTCAGGTGGAAGGTGCCGTCAAGGTGTTTGGCTTGGTCATACAGGCTGCGGGCGTGGCGGCGGTTATTGACGATGATGAGCATTTGCGGGTGTTCGGCAAGTTTGGCGAGCAGGTCGGCGTCGGTTTGTGTGCCGATGTGCTGCACGGTGGTGCGGCGCAGTTTGTCGAAAAGTGCGGTCGGTTTTGGAGCTATTTCGCACACGTTTTCAAAGCCGCGATAGAAGCCGTTTTCGGCTTGCACGGCTGGCTGGGTGGCGGTACACATGACGACAGAGCAATGATAGTTTTGCGCCAATTCTTTGATGGCTTGCATGATGGGTAGCAAAAGATTGAGCGGCAGCATTTGCGCTTCGTCGAGGATGATGACGGAACCTGCGATGTTGTGCAGCTTGCGGCAGCGCGAGGAGCGGTCAGCAAAGAGGGATTCGAAGAATTGCACGGCGGTGGTCACGACAATCGGCGCGTCCCAGTTTTCCGAGGCAAGGCGCAATTTGTCTTTGGTGGCCTCATTTTGCAGTTTGCCGTCGTCTAAGGTGCTGTGGTGTTCCAACACGGCTTGTTCGCCCAATTCGCCAAAGGCTTTGCGGAATTCGGCGGCATTTTGTTCGATGATGCTGGTGAACGGGATGACGTAAATCACGCGCCGCATATCGTGCCGTTTGGCGTGTTCCAGCGCAAATGCCATGGAAGTGAAAGTTTTACCGCCGCCGGTCGGCACGGTGAGCGTAAACAGTCCTTGCGGTTGTGCCGCTTCTTCTACGGCATGATCAAGAATTTCGCTGCGCAGGCGGTTTAAGGCAGCATTACGTTTTTCGGCTTCGGTTTGCGCTGGAGCTTGGGCGATACGTCGTCTGAAATCGTTGATAAATTGATTAAAATTGTGTTGTAAGGCGTTTAAATCGGGATAACCGCCTCGCTCGGCGGCGTTGTTTTCTAGGTTTAAATAAAAGGCTTCGGTGTCGAGATAATCAGCATCTACCAAGCAAGAATAGAGCATTCGGGTGAAGAAGGCGTAAGAGAAAAAAGGATGATGCGCGTCAGGTTTGAGTGGCGGTGCGGACAGGTTTTGAGGGAGCTTGATTTCTTGTTGCCACAGGTTATCAAGAGCGGGAATATCTGCGCCGAATTGCAAAGCCAAACGCTGTTTCAATGTGCGGCGGTTATCGCCTTCACCGTTTCCATTTGCCAACCCGGCATGATGCCCCGCAATACAAAACGCCATCAGCTTGCCAATAACATTTCCCCAACGCTCGACGGCAATTTTTGCTCCGGCAGTAGCATGATCGACTGATGGGCCACCATGCAATCGCTGATTAAAGGGTTCCGAATATTTCCCTAAATCGTGAAGCTTTCCCGTCTGGTAGGCAATTTCCTGCGCCCCAAATACCCGG
>OKRY01003706.1_pt1 | contig 11099 bp, 10 predicted proteins | sample 1601121 | NCBI WGS metagenome assembly OKRY01 (sample SAMEA3541546, study PRJEB24748) | human gut metagenome | biome: human gut; feature: human-associated habitat; material: faeces | place: China | collected 2012
ACATCGTCGCAAGGTCGGTGTAGAGGTAGCCGGGATAGCCGCGGCGGCCGGGGACCTCCTTTTTCGCCGCGCTGATCTCGCGCAGGGCTTCTGCGTAGTTCGTGATATCCGTCAGAATGACGAGCACGTGCATCCCGCAGTCGAAGGCGAGATATTCCGCGGCGGTCAGCGCCATGCGCGGCGTCGCGATACGCTCGACCGCGGGGTCGTTGGCAAGGTTTGTGAACAGCACCGTGCGGTCGATGGCGCCGGTGCGCTTGAATTCGTTGACGAAGAACTCAGATTCTTCAAATGTGATACCGATGGCGGCAAAGACAACAGCAAAGTTGCTCTCGCCGTCCAGCACCTTCGCCTGTCGCGCGATCTGCGCGGCCAGCTGCGCGTGTGGCAGGCCCGAGCCGGAGAAGATCGGCAGCTTTTGTCCGCGGACAAGGGTATTGAGGCCGTCGATGCTTGAAATGCCGGTCTGGATGAACTCGTTGGGGTAGTTGCGCGCCGCGGGGTTCATCGCAAGGCCGTTGATGTCGCGGTGCTCGTCGGCGATGATCTCGGGGCCGCCGTCGATGGGCTGACCCATGCCGTTGAAGACGCGGCCCAGCATGTCGCGCGACACGGCAAGCTGGAGCGGATGGCCCAAAAAGCGGATGCGCGAATCGGCGAGGTTGATGCCCGCCGACGCTTCAAACAGCTGCACGACCGCGCGGTCGCCGTTGACCTCGAGCACCTTGCAGCGGCGCGTGCTGCCGTCGGAGAGGACGATCTCTGCCAGCTCGTCATACGTGACGCCCTGCACATGGTCCACGACCATCAGAGGGCCGGAAATTTCGCGGATCGTCTTATATTCACGGATCATTCTTCTTTCTCTCCTTTCTCAGCGATCGCGGCGATCTGCTCTTCCATCTCGACGAGCAGGTTCGCATAGGCGTCCTTATACTGGTCGGCAGGCACGCCCTTGGCGCGTCCGATCTTCTCGCGCGCGGGGATGGCGAAGAGCTCGCTTAAATTCCCGCCGCGCTCGGCGGCGCTCAGGCATTGCGTGTCGTACTGGCGGATCATCGCCAGCATGCGCGCCTGTCGGTCGTACTCGGAATAGGCGTCGTTGTCGGCAAACGAGTTCTGCTGCAAAAAGTCCTCGCGGATCATACGCGCGACCTCAAGCGTGATCTGGTCCTTCGCGCTGAGCGAATCCTTGCCGACGAGCTGCACGATCTCGTTGAGGTTCGATTCCTCCTGCAGCATCGCCATGGCCCACTCGCGGTTTTCGAGGAATTCGTGTCCCAGGTGCTCGCTGTACCACGGGCGCAGGGAATCGAGATAGAGCGAATAGGAATTCAGCCAGTTGATGGCCGGGAAGTGGCGTCGGTAGGCAAGTGACGAATCCAGTGCCCAGAAGACCTTGACGATGCGCATCGTCGCCTGCGAGACAGGCTCGGAGAGGTCGCCGCCCGGAGGCGAGACCGCGCCGACGGCGGTCAGACTGCCCTGCCGCTCGTCGCTGCCGAGGCATTCGACCACGCCCGCGCGCTCATAGAACTGCGCGAGGCGCGAGGACAGGTACGCAGGATAGCCCTCTTCACCGGGCATCTCCTCGAGACGGCCCGACATTTCGCGCAGGGCCTCCGCCCAGCGGGAGGTCGAGTCCGCGATGACTGCGACGGCGTAGCCCATGTCACGGAAGTATTCGGCGATGGTGATACCGGTGTAGATGCTCGCTTCGCGCGCCGCGACCGGCATATCCGAGGTGTTGGCGATCAGCACCGTGCGCTTCATCAGACTCTCGCCCGTGCGCGGGTCGATGAGCTCGGGGAATTCGCGCAGAACGTCGGTCATCTCGTTGCCGCGCTCGCCGCAGCCGATGTAAACGACGAGATCCACGTCCGCCCACTTGGCAAGCGCATGCTGCATGACGGTCTTGCCGCTGCCGAACGGCCCCGGGATCGCCGCCGTGCCGCCCTTGGCTACGGGAAAGAACGTATCCACAATGCGCTGGCCGGACTGGAGCGGCGTGACGGGCGGGTACTTCTTCGTGTAGGGACGGCCCACACGAACAGGCCATTTCTGGATCATCGTGAGCTCCTTCGTCTCGCCCTTGTCGGTCTCAATAACAGCGACGACGTCCTCCACAGTGAAGCTGCCGGACTTGATCTCCTTCACAGTGCCGCTCATCTTGGGCGGCATCATGATCTTGTGCAGGATCGACGGCGTCTCCTGCACCGTGCCGAGCACGTCGCCGCCGATCAGGTGGTCTCCCACCTTGGCGACAGCGGTGAAGTCCCACTTCTTCTCGCGGTCGAGCGCGGGGACCTCCTCGCCGCGCGGCAGGAAGTTGCCGCCCGTCTTCTGGCGGATGACCTCCAGCGGGCGCTGGATGCCGTCGTAAATATTCTCGATCAAACCGGGGCCGAGCTCAACAGACAGCGGCGCGCCGGTCGTCACGACCTCTGCCCCCGGGCCGAGGCCCGAGGTCTCTTCATACACCTGAATGGCGGCGGAATCGCCGCTCATCGTCAGAATTTCGCCGATGAGGTGCTGCTCGCCCACGCGGACGACATCCGCCATATTCGCTTCCGAAAGTCCCGACGCCACGACCAGCGGGCCGGAGACCTTAACGATCTTTCCCATAAGGCTTTTGCTCCTTTTTTACAAAATGTCCGCGCCGACGGCCTTTTCCGCAGCCGCGTGCACGCCCGCTGTGCCGATGCCGAGGCTCCCCTCCCTGCCCGGGATGAGGATGACGGCGGGCGAAACATCCTCGCGCCGACGCTCGATCTCCGCGGGGATCTGCGCGGCGAGGTGTTCGGTGATATAGATGATGGCGTAGTTCTCCTTCGCCATGCGGTGGAGGGCGGCTTTCGCCTGCTCACCGTTTTCCGCGATGCAGGTGTCGAGCCCGAGGGCGCGGAAGCCCAAAACGCTGTCGCGCCCGCCGATAACTCCGATCTTATTCATGCTGCCGCCTCCCTTAGAGATAACTCATGCGCAGCCGCGCGCGGATGTCCTCCGCCGCGATGCCCGCGATCTTGCCGGATAAAATGGTGCGCATGGCGGTGAACTCCGCCTCTTTCGCGCCAAGATAGCCCGCCACGACCTCTGGGCCGAACGGCGTACGCCGCGCCCGCTGCAAATAGGACATGAGCGCATCGTCGCACGCGCGCTCAAATTCCGTCAGGCCCCCGCCGCTGCCAAGCAGTTTGGCCGCGAGCTCGCCCGCGCTGTCAAGCGGCGTGCCGTGTGTGAGCGACGATAAATGATCGCCGCGCGCGCCTTTGAGTTGACCCGCCGGAATGTGTCCGCCCGGCAGCATCGCCGCAGCAAGCACATCGTCCTCGCAGCCCATGCGCCGTGCGCGCACGAGCGTGCGCAGGTTGACCGCGTCGATCTGCAAGGCGACATAGTCCTTCAAAAACGTGCTGCCCGTCTCGCCTGCGAGCGCGCTCATCTCCTCATAGCAGGCGCGATCGAGCAGCAGCTCCGCCATGCGGACATCGCCGCTGTGGCCCGCTTCGCTCTCCGCCTGCGCCATCGCGCGGCTCATCGCCGCGGAAACCGCGCTCGTCTCGCCGCGAAGCACCTTCTGCGCGTCGAAGCGGCCGCAGTCCATCGCAAGGCGGGAGACGTCCTCGCCGGTGCGCTTGCTCTTGAGTGCGAGCTTTGCGTTGTGGTAGTCGTACTTGATCTGAAAGAGCTCGATGATGCGCTTGTCCGGTGCCAGCACGCTCACCTCGCGGTAGAGCTCTCTGCGCGCCTGCGAGAGCGCGTGTTCCACATTTTCGAGCGTGCATCGCTCAAGCGGCGCGTAGCCGCATTCCAAAAGCGTCTTGTAGCTCTCTTCCGGCGTGGCGGCGTCGATCATCCGCTCGGCCATCGCCTGCGTCAGGAGCTTCGCCTCGCGCGCATGCAGCGCCGCGGAGACCGCTGCGTAGTCCGTATCCCGATACTGCTGCATCCGATCCCCTCCTTATTCCGCGAAGAGGAGCTTTGCCGCGCCGCGCTCGGTCTTCTCGCGCGAAAAGGCGAGAAGCGTTTCAAACGAGCAGTTCACGTCGCATTCTTTACTTATAAGCACGAGGCCCGCGCGGATATCTGCCGCTTCGCCCGCAAGCGTATAGTGCGCGTTCAGCTCCTTGTTCGCTCGCTCGACGAGCGTTTCGCCCATCTCATCGCGGTCCTTTGCGCTCAGGGCGATTTTCTCGTCGCCCTTGCCGCCCGCCGCTTTCAGCAGGCGAACCAACAGCGAAAGGTACTCCTCGCGCGGCATGGAGCAGAGAATCTCCAGCGCGCGGTCGTAGGTCTCGGCGAGCACTTTCTGCTTGGCGCTGAGCGTCAGCTTGCGTGTCTCCATCTCCGCCGCGGAGCAGAGGCGCTCATAGCGCTCCTGCGCGGCGAGATGCGCGCGCCCGCCCGCCGTCTCGCGCTCTTTTTCCGCGCGTGCGGCACTCTCCTCGCGGATGCGCCGGAGCTCCTGCTCGGTCTGCGCATTCAGCTCGCTCAGCGAGCGCGCCGCATCCTCTTTCATGCGCGCGGTGATCTTTTCCATTCCGTTCATTGCGTTTCCGCCTTTCCGTGGGCGCGTCAGCCGATGTTGAGCAGCATCATGATCGACGCCAGCATAGAAAGGATGGCGTAGAACTCGACCACGATGCACAGCACCATGCCCTTCGTCCAGTGCTCGGGCTGGCGGGCAAGAATGTTGATCGAGCCTGCCGCCACGCGGCCCTGTGCGACCGCCGAAATGCCGCCGCCGATGGCGATGGGCATACAGGCGGCAAAGTAGCGAAGCCCTTCCTGAAGGGACATATCCACATACGTCCCGTTGAACACGCCCATGCGCATCAGGCACAGAAAGCCGATGACGAGGCCGTACAGTCCCTGCGTGCCGGGGATGACCTGCAGGATCATCACTTTACCGAATTTGCTCGGGTCCTCGCAGAGAAGACCCGTGCCGGCCTCGCCGGCAAGACCCGTGCCGCGCGCGCTGCCCGCGCCCGCGAGGCAAACAGCAAGACCCGCGCCCAGCATACCGATGGCGCCGCCCGTCGTCAGTTCAAAGATACCCATTTTTTATCCTCCTTACGGTTTTTCCGTTTTTTCTGCAATTTACTGTAAATCGACATATTCCGTGTCCAGCGTCATGGGGCGGAAGGGCTTTCCGCCGTCGACGTAGAACTTGTTGAAAAATTCCAAGCACTGCAATCTCAGATCGTGCACGTAGCAGCCAAGGAGATTGAGCCCGAAGTTCATCGCGTTGCCGAGCATTGAGATGATGATGAACGCGATCACGTTCCCCGGCATCGCCGCGAGCATGTTGAACACCTGCGCGATCACGCTGCCCGCGAGCATCAGCGCCATCAGTCGCGTGTAGGACAAAATGTCGCCGAAGTAGCCTGTCACGTGGTTATAGAGTGAGCCGAAAACGCCCGTGAGCTTGCCCCAGCCTTTGCCCTGCACGATGGGGCCGAGCAGCACCAGCGCGCAGCCGAGGTACAGCACCGCCGTTCCCTTTTTGAGGACTGCCAGCGCAATGCCGAGGAACACGAGCCACCACGTGATCTCCTCGAAAAAGGCGTCGAGGAACTTTTTCCGCTTGCACTTTTCGATCAAACTGATGGCCATGCCGGTGACGATCTGCACCATGCCGAGCGCCATCGAGCCGATCAGGATCATCGTCAGATCGTCGAGCGGGTCGAAGAGCTTCGGCAGCGCGAAGACCGTGCCGGGGCTGACGATGGCGACGAGCTGCGTGAGGAAATCGCCGAAAAATCCGCCTGTCAGCGCGCCCATGATGAACGTGCTGATGCCGCAGAGGCCGAGCAGGCTGAACAGCTCGCCGCTCGTGCCCTTGGGCCGGTATTTTTTGCTGATGATGACCGAGGCGATCATCATCAGTAAGCCGTAGCCCATATCCGCCATCATAATGCCGTAGAACAAAATGAAAAACGGCGCCATCAGCGGGTTCGGGTCAAGCGTGCCGTAGGCCGGGAGCGAATACATCTCCGTGACCATATTGAGCGGCCGCGTCAGCTTGTTGTTTTTGAGCTGCACCGGCACCTGTGGGTACTCGTCCTCTGTCGGCTCGCGCGTTTCGATCGCGCAGGTAAACGGCTTGAGCGTTTTCTCGATCTCCGCGCAGCGGTCGGCGGGCAGCCAGCCCTCCAATAAAAAGACCTTGTCAGTGCCGACAAGTCGGCTCTTCGCCTCCTCGCGCCGCAGCGCGATGGCCGCGCGGTCGCTCGCTTCCAAGAGCGCCTCCCGCTTGCCGCCAAGGCCCGCGATGCGCTGTTCGATCTCCTGCCGCTCTTTTTCGAGCGCAGCGAGATTTTCCGCAAGCGCCTTGTCGTTTTCCTTCGCCGTGCCGGTCATGCCGCGAAAGCTCACGGTCGAAAACCCGAGGTCGCGCAGCGCGCTCAGCGCCCGCTCCTTCACGCTCCCGTGACACATCACGAGAAGATATCGCAGCGACCTGTCGCTCGAGGCCTGCTGCCAGGTGAGAAGCCCGTCCAGCGAATCGGCCAGCGCTTTGAGCGCATCGTCCGTCACATTCAGGCCCGCCGTGCCAAAGAACACCGCAAGCGCGCCGTCCGCGCCGCCGAGCGGCGCATCGACCGTCAGCCACGGGGCAAGAGTCGCTCGCAGCGCCTCATTTTTCGTGCGCTCGCTCTCGATTTCGCCGAGGCGGCGTGTGTCCTTGTTGATCGTCTCCGCCGCGGTGCGGGCATTTTCCTCGCTCTCGGCGCTGAAAAACGCCGCGCGGGAAACGCCCTGCCGCTTGCGGAACATGCCTTTTTTCTCCGGCGCAAAGCGGTCGAGCGAGGCAAGCGCCGTGCGGTACGCACGCGACGCTTCCTGCGCGCTCATCAGCGCCTTGTCGTCGGGCTTGGCAAAGCCTGATTTCAGTGCCTCTTCGCTTCCGTCGATACTTGAGATCTCCACGCACTCCATGTCCTGCATGGCCTTGAGCAGCGCCTCGCGCTCGCTCTCCATGCCGAGGAGGCGGAGATGCTTCATTGCTACGATTGCCATTTGTCGTTCACAACCTCTTCCGCGATCCACTGCGCCGCACGCTCAAGGTTTGCGCGCGCCGCACTCTGCATCTTTTCGCATTCCGTGCGCGCCCTGGCGAGGATCTTTTCCGTCTCCTCACCGGCGCGCTGCTCGGCCTCCGCCATCAGCTGCCGCGCCTCCACGTCGGCGTTGCGGCGGCTGTCCTCGATCTCTCGGGCAGCGGCGCGCTGCTCAACGGCGATGCGGCGCTTGGCGTCCGCCTGCGCGGCGGCATACTGCGCTGCAAGCTCTTTTTCGAGCTCCTGCACCTGCTGTAATTCTTCCATTGCCATGTTGTCGTTCACCTCTTTTAGCACTGCGGCGGGAAAATGTTTCCCGCTCAGCTTTTCCATATTATAGATTGTTTCAATAAATAAATCAATATTTATTTCTCAAATATGTTATGCAATTTAGTGATCGTTTTGTGCATTTTTCTTTACAGCTTCTTTATAGCACACTTCGATACCAGAATCCATGGACACTCGCTACCTTTTGTATAGGAACGTACACCCTTTACAATTTGTTCACTTACTGGTATTCTGCCCGCTTTTGCCAAGGCAACACGCGCCGCCGCACATTTTTTCAGGTGAAAAAAAGAAGCGAGAGAGATGGCTCGTCCATCTCTCCCGCTCAGGGATCATTCTCAATTTCTGCCCGCTTACAGGTCGATCGCGCCGTCCTCCGCGGCGGCGTCGCGCAAAAGCGGCGCGCACTCGTCGAGGAAGCGCAGCACTTGCTGCTCGCAGCGGCCGATGTAGAGCTTGGGCTCCATGACCTGATCGAGCTCCTCGCGCGTCATGCCGAACGCGGGGTCACCCGCGAGGCGGTCTAAGAGGTCGCACGGCTCGCCCTCTTTCATGCGGGCGGTCGCGGCCATGGAGTGCTGGCGGATCTTCTCGTGCAGTTCCTGACGGTCGCCGCCGCGCTTGACGGCTTCCATCATGATGTTCTCGGTCGCAAGGAACGGCAGATACTCGCGCAGCGTGCGCTCGACGATCTTTTCGTTCACATGCAGGCCGTTCGTCACGCTCTGGCACAGGCGCAGCACCGCGTCGGCGCAGAGGAAGCCCTCCGGCAGCGAGATGCGGCGGTTGGCCGAGTCGTCGAGCGTGCGCTCGAGCCACTGGGTCGAGGCCGTCATCGGCGCGTTGGCCGCATCGGCCATCAGGTAGCGGCTGAGCGAGCAGATGCGCTCGGAGCGCATGGGGTTTCGCTTATAGGGCATCGCGGACGAGCCGATCTGGTTCTTTTCAAACGGCTCTTCGACCTGGCGGTCGTGCTGGAGCAGGCGAATGTCGTTCGCCATGCGGTAGGCGCTCTGTGCGATGGAAGAGAGCACATTCAGAATGCGGCTGTCGGCCTTTCTCGGATAGGTCTGGCCGCTGACAGAGAAGCACTTTTCAAAGCCGAACTCCGCGGCGATGCGGCGGTTCATCTCGTCAACCTTGTCACCGTCGCCCTCGAAGAGGTCGACAAAGCTCGCCTCCGTGCCCGTCGTGCCGCGGCAGCCGAGAAAGCGCATCGAGCCGATGACAAAATCAAGCTCTTCAAGGTCCGAGCGGAAGTCCTGCATCCACAGCGTCGCGCGCTTGCCGATCGTCACGGGCTGCGCGGGCTGATAGTGCGTATAGCCGAGCGTCGGCGTGGCGGCGTATTCGCGGGCAAATGCCGCAAGATTCACCATCACGCTGAGAAGCTGCCCTCTCAGGTATTTGAGGCCGTCGCGATAGAGCACCAAATCGGCGTTGTCCGTCACATAGCAGCTCGTCGCGCCGAGGTGGATGATGCCGGCGGCGGAAGGCGCCGCCTTGCCGTATGCGTACACATGCGCCATCACGTCGTGGCGCACCTCGTGCTCGCGCTTTTCGGCGACCTCGTAGTCGATGTCGGTGATGTGCGCGGCGAGCTCGTCGACCTGCTCCTGCGTGATGGGCAGGCCCAGCTCGTGCTCGGCGCGGGCAAGCGCCACCCACAGTCTGCGCCACGTCTGGAAGCGCATATCGGGGGAAAAGAGGTGCAGCATGTATTCGGACGCATAGCGGGACGAAAGCGGGGACTCGTAAATATCCTTGCGCATAGGGTTCTCCTTTTCTTTCTCAGCGGTCGCTGTTCGTATTTTATATAGAATGAAGCAAAGTTGCAATAGAAAAGTAAAGAGGGGGCCTTCGTCCCCTCTTTACTTTGGTGTGTCAGCGGATGATGAGGCTCTCGCGCTCCGCGCCGACGGAGACGAAGCCGATGTGGCAGCCGATGGCCTTTTCAACGTATTCGACGTAGCTGCGGGCGGCTTCGGGAAGGTCCTCCCAATTACGCGCGCCGGAGATGTCGCACTGCCAGCCGGGCAGATACTCGACGACGGGCTTGGCATCCTGCAGCAGCACGGGGAACGGGAAGTCGTCGGTCTGCTCGCCGTTTAATTCATAGTGTGCGCAGACGGGGATCTTGTCCATGTAGCTCAGGACATCGAGCTTCGTCAGGGCGATGTTCGTCGCGCCCTGCGTCTCCACGCCGTAGCGCGTCGCGACCAGATCGATGGGGCCGACGCGGCGGGGTCTGCCGGTCTTCGCGCCGTACTCCGCGCCCGCGTCGCGCAGCTGCTGCGCTCCTTCGCCGAACCACTCGCAGACGAACGGGCCCTCGCCCACGCAGGAAGAGTACGCCTTCACCACGCCCACGACCTCGTCGAGCTTCGCCGTGGGAAGGCCCGAGCCGACGGGCGCATACGCCGCAACGGCGTTCGAAGAGGTGGTGTAGGGATAGATGCCGTAGTCCAGGTCGCGCAGCGCGCCGAGCTGGGCTTCAAAGAGGATGGACTTGCCCTCCTTCTGCGCGTTTCTCAGGAAACGGCCGGTGTCGGTGATGTAGGGCTTGATGGCGCCGCAGTAGGTGTTGACCCACGCCATGAGCTCGTCCATCGTGTAGCCCTTTGCGCCGTAGATCTTCTGGAGCATCAGGTTCTTCCACTCAAGAAGGTCGGCAAGGTGCTCCTTTAAGTGCTCGGGGTACAGGAGCTCGCCCGCCTGTACGGTCTTTTTCTGGTACTTGTCGCCATAGAACGGCGCGATGCCTTGCTTGGTCGAGCCGTACTTCTTGTCGGCAAGGCGCGCTTCCTCGAGCGCGTCGAGCTCGCGGTGCCAGGGCAGCAGCAGCGACGCGCGGTCGCTAACCTTCAGATTCTCCGGCGTGATGATAACGCCCGCGGCGCGCAGCGTCTCCATCTCCTTGAGCAGGTTTTCGCAGTCCAGCGCCACGCCGTTGCCCAGAATGTTGACAACGCCGTCGCGGAAAATGCCGCTCGGCAGCAGGTGCAGGGCAAACTTGCCCTTTTCATTCACCACAGTGTGGCCCGCGTTGCCGCCGCCCTGATAGCGGACGACCACGTCATAATGATCCGTGAGGTAGTCGACCATGCGGCCCTTGCCTTCATCGCCCCAGTTGATGCCTACGATCGCGCAATTTGCCATTGTATTGATCCTCCGATCCGGAGCGGGCCCGCTCTGCGAGTCCTGCTCAAATTTTTCAACCGAGTTATTATAGTCACATTTTCCGCCCATGAAAAGAGTTAATTTTACATAGCTATTATTAGCATTACTTATGTCTTGTTGATTTTTGCGTCAAATTGAAATAATGCGCTATTCCGCTTCATTCAAGGTGTTTCGTCAATAGTGTCCAAAGTTGAGGCTCTGATATTGTTTCCTTTTTTCAGCACTTAGGACTTGCAATGTTGAGTCTCATGTGCAATAATTAGTTTGCAGTTATGAAGGTCACCACAAGATATAGTGTTATGTAAAGGGCACACCAAAAGAAGAGGAGACGGGAATACATGAGAGTTATCAAGCGCAACGGCGCAGAAGTAGAATTTGATATCGTCAAGATCATCGCCGCAGTGACTAAGGCTAACGACGTTGTGGACGAGGAGGCTCGCATGACGCCCGTCCAGATCCAGCGCATCGCCGAGAGCGTGGAGTTCTCCTGCCAGAGTCTGGGCCGCGCACCCACGGTCGAGGAGATCCAGGACTTTGTCGAGCACCAGATCATGGCGCACGGCGCGTTCGAGG
>OKRY01003710.1_pt1 | contig 11092 bp, 19 predicted proteins | sample 1601121 | NCBI WGS metagenome assembly OKRY01 (sample SAMEA3541546, study PRJEB24748) | human gut metagenome | biome: human gut; feature: human-associated habitat; material: faeces | place: China | collected 2012
TAGTATTAATATATGTAGCTACCCTTATCATATCTATAACACTTTCAGACTTAGGAATTATATCCTTCTTGTAATCAGTTCTTCCTACGTCTGCCATAACAGAAATCTTTAAGTCTGTATCATTATCACCAACGCTAAATATATTCACAAAACGATTATTTTAAACCAAAAAATCCCATATACTAACAAATATATCGTGGTTAATAATCAAGAAAACAATAACAATTCTTATAATAGCAAAAATAAAAGTATCAGATATATTTCAAAAGAGGGAAAAGATATAACAAAGAAATTATCTAATAATTGCAAAATTCATTGGAAAATTAATAAAAAGTATGAAGATAACAAAGTAAAACTTACATTAGCAAAAAATGACAAAAATCAATATAAAAAGATAGAGAAAGTAACTATTTATTTAAATGATTTAAACTAAAAAACAAGGATTTAAAAACATATGAAATCAAAAGATAAAAATAAAAAAAGAAAATAATCAATGTAAAAAGAATATTAAAAATGTTCAATATAATACACCAAATTATTTTGAAAACCGTGGTTATATTTTTGATAAAGAAAAATATTATGCTCAAAAGCAAGAATATCTTAATCAAAAAATAAATATGAAAAATATGGAGAAAAGAATTTCACTGACATATGGGGACATATTCCGAATAATCATAAAAATCAATGGTTTCTCCCTTCAGTTGCAGAATGGTCTGCAATTATAGACTCGCTAAATATTTTGCCTGGTAATATTTCTCAAAAAGGCTTTTTTACAGAAGGCTATTGGACATCTTCACAATTCAATCCATATTGTTTTTATTATATTGATTTAAAAAATAATGAAATAGGATATGAAAGATTGGGATTAATGAGTGCTGTTCGATTGGCTACAACTATATAAAAAATAGAGATGGAAACATCTCTTTTTTGTTACTTAACATTGGTAGATAAAGCTGTATGTGATATAATAAGCACGTAATTATATACGAAAGGAGAAAATCAACTATGGAAGAAAAATTAAATGACTTAGAAGCTGAAGCATTGGCAGAAGTTTCTAAAGAATTATGTGTAGATGAAATTAGATTCTAATCCACATAATTCAAACTACAAAAATTTTGAAAAGAGATTCATCGCAATCTCTTTTCATTACAACAGAATATAAGAAACAAAGAGAAAGGAGAACAATATTATAGCTTACAAAACAATATCCTATACCGAATTCCAAGTCGGTAAATACATTGACATCAACGGTGATGGCATTCCCGAAGGGGCTATATTTGCTGATTTGGCCGTTGGCGGCAGCGGCCAATGGGGAAAACATCCTCATCATAATTATTTTTGCCAATACAAAACACCATTAATATGATAAAAAAATGGAATAATGCTGAATATGGTTAAAAAAGCCGATTACTGTATTGATATATAGAGCAAAATCCAAAAAGTAAAAATGGCTTGTTTATACCTTCAAGAGCCGAATGGACGGCATTTGGAGAGGGTTTAAAGTTAACAAAAGACAATTATTCAAAAGAGCCTGTTATTGGTCTTCATCATTATATAATAGCAATACTGCCTATTTTGCTTATTTCAGTAATGGATTTATAGATAACAATATTATTATTGTTGATTATTCCATACGTCTAGCAACAACTATATAAAGAAAGAAAGGATGAATTATCATGGCAAATCTAAAATATTATTTGCAAATAAAAGATTTACAAAACATTTTAAATACAATCAATTTGAATATTCCTCGACTTAGAGGACTACAACTTATGGTTGAAGAAAACACTTACGAAAAAGAGCAAATTGAAAAATTAATTCAAGAAGAGACAGCAAGAGCTGTACAAGACCTTATTCAAAATAAATGGAATACTGATGCATTTGACATCAGTTTAAAAACAGAAAAAAAATGTAAGTATTATCTTACATATAACGAAGATGAAGGTTATCCCTACCCTAATGGTATTCGTTGGGATAGACTTCATGGAAAAAAGCGTAAGCTTGCAAAATTCGCTGTTAAACAAGCTAAAAAAAAGTTCATTAATTATACGACAATATTTAATAAATATGTCGGTAGAGATGATATTTTATGTGTTTATGCTCGTATAGGTGGCTTGAATTGGGATTGTTATGAAGGTGACAAACTTGAAAAACATCCCGCTTTTTTAGAGAAAGTTGATGATTATTTTGATTCGACTTATTGCAATATTTTCTTAAAAATTGACCCAAAACTTAAAAGAAAGGACTGATATTATGGCTTATAAAACTGTGCCACTTAATGAATCACAAGTAGGCAAATATGTAGACATCGATGGAGATGGTATTCCAGAAGGTATCATATTTGCAGACCTTGCTGTTGGTGGTGAAGGTTGTTTTGGATATGACCAAGGAACTTATAAAATTACAGCTTTAAAAGAAGTAATGAAAGATTATACAAAAGAATATGTAATTAAAGGTAAATTTAGCCACAAATTAAACGGGGAACAAGAAATGTTAACACCTATATTAGATGGATTTGAACGTTTTTATATTATGGCATTAGAAGATGTTGATGAAGATACATTTTATTTTTATAAAATGTCTTCAAAAGAAAAGTTTGAATTTCAAACGGAGGATATTAAATTTAGTACAGGAAAGAAAAATACAACACGTTTAATGAATAGTTGGAATAAAGAAAAATATGGTCCAAAACATCCAAATGATATTTGGGAACATGCAAAGAAAAAGATACAAAAAGGCTGGTTCATCCCATCTATTGATGAATGGTGTGCTTTTGCAGACCAGTTAGATATAAATAATGAGAATCACGAAAAAAAAGGATTAAGAGATGATTACTTTTCATCATCACAATATAATGATTTTTCTTATTTTTCTTTAAGTTTTTACAAATATACATGCAGCCATGAACCTATCAACGCTGTAAATTATGTTCGCTTAGCAAGAACTATTTGAAAGGAGAATTTTATGAATGAATATGAAAAGCATTGTGTCGAAGTTTTAGCAGAAAATGCCTTTTGGAGATTCGCCGCTTCTATGCCAAACACAATGTGGAAATATACCAAAAAAATAATGATGTTTTTAACAAAATATGACATCGTTAATTATATCAGTCTAGGTATAAGAGGATGTAATCAATTTCAATTAAATGGCGAATATTTTAAAGGACTAGAAGGAACAGGAACATGTATTGAAGAATTCATGCAACGATTACCTCAATTCGAAAATCTTCTTCTTGAAAATGAAGATTTCAAAAAATTTATTAAATATATGGAAAAATGGGAAACGATACCTAAATATGTTTTGAAAGAAAAAAAGACAATAGAAATAAATGGCAAAAGTAAGGATTTATACCAAATAATCGCCAATAAAGATTTTCCTTCATTAACATATGATAATGTTGCATGCTTAATCAAAAAAGGCACATCTGGAGGATATGTTGAATCAGAAAAAAATCTAGACCAAAATGGAAAATGTTGGATAGACAATTTTTCATCTATTATAGATTCAGCTTATGTGACAGAAGATTCAATTATAAACACAAGTACTATACAAGGAAATTCGCTTATAAAAGGAACCTCTCTTATTAAAAATTCTAATATTTGCGATAACAGTATTATTGACAATTCGATTTTTGAAGAAACGACAATTAAAAATAATGCTTATATAACAAAAAGTAGAATATTTAGAAGCACTATTCTAAATGATGTGGAAATATATAATGATTCTTATATATATGCATCAAAAATAATAGGAAGTATTTGGGTTGACCATAGTTCTATAATCTATAGTGAACTTAAAGGAAACATAAAAATTAAAAACAAGCTTATTCAAAAATAAAGAAATATATTAAAAAAACTAAGAAGAAACGGAGAAAAAACAATGAACTTATTAGACATGCAAAATTTATACGTAGGAATTGAAAAAAACTCAAACAACCCTTTTACAACACCCACTCCTTACGCTTCTATCGAGGCAGCTCATAAATTGCGGATGAGCATGTTGCCGATGCGGGTTTTAAAAGCATTTTTGAGGTATCTTCTCCTCTTGTAGGAGTTGATTACAAATTCGATTGCGATTATATCCTCAGCAAAGCTGATATAAGAAACTTAGAAGACACTCAAAAGAGCATAGAAAAACAAAGAGAAAACGCAGAAGATACTCAAAAAGAAAATTTTGAGGGATTTTCTAAGGCGGAAAATGAAGAATCACAAACTGGACAAACCAATGAAAAAACAGTGAAAAAACCACAAAAACAATGTATTGAAGTGGTGGATTGCTGTGAAAGAAGTGTTGTCTATGGATTTTTTGAGGGGTGCTTTGATGTCAAAGAAATTCAAGAAGCAATCTATGGAATCAAAAACACATTTGAAGACAATGAAATTGAATGGTTTGTTGAAGATATTGCTGAAGAATTAAAAAAACAAGGTTTTGATGTTGAATATAAAAATAAAAAAAATAAAAATTATATAACAATATAAAAAAGGAGAAAAATGGATATGAATAAAAAAATTAAAATCTTTAACATAAAATGGGATGTAGCGGATGGTACAGAAGAATTGTCAAATCAAGAAAAAAATGAAATTCTTTCATCACTTCCTACAGAGATTAATATAATGATTGATGATTTATCAAATTATGATATTAATGCAAAATCCTCTGAAGATGAAATTGCAGATGCTGTAAGTGAATGGCTTTCAGATAAATATGGATTTTGTCATCAAGGTTATAATTTAGAGGAGGATATTCTATGATTTATAAACCTGTATCATTAACTGAATCACAAATTGGAAAGTATGTTGACATCAATGGGGATGGAATCCCCGAAGGTGTCATATTTGCCGATTTAGCCATTGGTGCTGATAGCCTTTGGAATGGAACACCTAATACTCGTTATCGATATGAAAAAAGTTCTAATAAACTGAAAGAATATGTAGTAGTTGGTACTTATGTTCATCCTTTAAATGGTAAACAGGAAATATTAACACCAATATTAGATGGTGAAGACAGATTTTATATTATGGCTTTACAGGACATAACCCAAAACGAACATTATTGGTATAAAAATGCTTTTTATAAAAAAATGCCAGATTATGAGGAAACTACTTTGGAGGTATTTGGCTCAGGCAAACAAAATACATTGAATATGATAAAAAAATGGAATAATGCTGAATATGGGAAACAATCACCAAATGACCTTTGGGGACAAATTCAAAATCAAGTCAACGATGGCTGGTTCGTACCATCTATTAGAGAATGGAGTGCTTTTGCACAAGAGCTACGTATTAATATTTGTTGCGAAATTTCTGATGCTTATTGGTCTTCTTCACAATATAACGATGTTGGAGCTTATGGTATTGATTTTGATGTCGGTGATTTATCAATGGGTGGTACAATTATCACTTTCCACGCAAGACTCGCTAAAACTATATAAAAGAAAGAAGGACTCAACTATGGTAGAAAAAGATATTTATACAAAAAATGGAGAAGTAAATATTTCAAGAATATCAAATTGTAACTGTCGCTCAATAACTGAATGCGAAAAGAAATGTGATAAATATTCTTCATGTGACACCGTTGCTTTAGCAAACGATTTACAAAAAGAATATGAAGCAAATAAAAAATATACAATTGTAATTAAAAAGGATAATTCAAGCAAAGAAATAAAAATTTATAGCTCATTAAGATATGTTTTAAGACTTAGAAAAGCTCTTATCCAGGATGTTATTGATGAGTTATATGCGAATGAATATGAAGCTGAAGATATCATCTGGGGCTCAAAAGAATCTATAAAACATTTTGAAATTGAAGAAGCTAGAGTAGCTTTTGATATAAAAGAAGGATGGAAAAATCTTAAAAAGATTTGAAAACTTCCTTGCTTAGAAGAATAAAAAAATTATGAAAAATTACTTTATTAAAGGAGAAAATTATGGACGAACAATTTTATATTGATAGTTTTGATGAAAAACTAATGTATGTGGAAAAATACAATAAAAAATACAAAGGAATTACAAAAAAAAGAAAAGTAGAATTACTAAAACAAACATTTTCTGATAAAGGACATATTGCCTGTTTTATAGCTATTATTGTTTTATCAGCTATAGAAGGAAACTTAAACTATTTTATTATTAGTAGTTTAATTTTTATAATTACACAAATTATCATCTTTTTTACCATTACAATGAAAATGGATGTTTATCAATTATATAAAAAAACAGAAAATGATTTAAATAATTACTTTTGTAAAATGTCATCAATAAACAATAGAAATGAAAAAATTAATTTCTATAAAGAAAATAGAAAAGAATTAAATAAATTAATAGAATGTGCAATATTTCTTCCCCTATTTTAGATATAAAAATTGATGACAGTTTATATCCTAAATGTAGAGAATTAGAATATTATAAAAAATATTTTCTAACAGCTAAAAAAATATTAAATAAATCAATTAATATACGAAGTAAGGAAATAGGAACATGTTTCTTTCAAAACAAATCTTTTATTTTAGGACTTATCATTATTGATGCTTTTGTATTAATTACTAAAAATGATATTGCTAATTTAATAGCATGTAATTTCTTTTACATATTATTTATATTGATTGGTTATTTTCTTTTACAGAAAACAGATAACTACCTTCAATCAACAAAAAACGTACTAAGAAAAAACAATGATATTCTCGGAGAAATAGAATATTTAATTAAAAAAGGTACAGAAAAAGAAATAAAGAAATTTTATAGACTCAATGGTAATTTTTTAAATGAATATGTTGAGTATGTAAAAACCTTAGAAAAACCAGAGAAAAATGAGGATTAATATATGAATATTTTTAAAACAAAACAAGGAATAAAACTAGGAAATTTATTAGAAAGTTTTCTAAGTAAGAAAGTTAAGGAAAGAAAACAATTTATGCGAGTTTACAACTTAAATAATCTTGGTGGTGGCGAATGGCATAAGGATGAAACTATTGATGTTCAAGTCAATAAATTGTTAGAAGAATATCTAGATAAAAATATTGAAATCAAAAAAATTGCTATTTCCAATGCTCAGCAAAAAGCAATTGTTGTTTTTGAAATGGATAAATAAAATATTTTGTTGTAGAGATGCTAATGCATCTCTTTTTTTATGGAATCATCGAGATAGCGCGGCGAAATTGTGATTTTTTAATAATACACGTGGATGTGTGGATGATGTTTAACAAACAGAAATGTTTATATGAATATCTATTATATTGTTTGAAATTGACATATATGATATATTAAAAGTGTAAATTTAATCGAGAAAGGAGAAAACAACTATGGAAACAATTCAATTAAATTTAACTTTTAAAAATGATATGGTTGATACTTGGTTGGTTCAAACACCAATGCAACTAGAAGAAAGTAAAAAAGAAGATTTTAGAAAAGAAATCAATCAAGCATTAGACAAGGTTGGCTTTTATAACCCCTTTACTCTAAAGGCAGTTGTAGATGGAAAAGGCAATGTAAAAATTCTTTTTTATAATATTGAAAGATATAGTAAAAAAGAAATTGATACAATTTTTCATACTATTGATAAAACATACACTCAATGGTACAAAATTTCATTGTAGGTGTGATTATGAAAATAATATTATTAACAATCATCCTCTACTCTACAATTACTACTATTTTATTTGTTTTATCTGAGTTTTTTAACGCGTTTGATGAAGAAACCTTAATTATGATAATTTGTGGACCTATTTTATGGATATTCTATTTTATTGTTTATCTTATTTATTCTATAAAACATAGGGAATATAGTTATAGTGAATCAAATTATCAAAGATTTTTGAAAGTAAAATGGCCTATGTATCGTTTTGGGAATATTTTATTAATAAGAAATTATCCAAAAGGAATAAGTTTTTGGAGCTTAAAAAAAATTGTACCAGATGAAAAAAAGAAAAAATGATTAATTAAGAAAAAAAGAAGACTTATTTGTCTTCTTTTTTAGAAAGGAGAACTAAAATGATTTATAAAACTGTCTCACTTACCGAATCGCAAGTTGGAAAATATGTTGATATCAACGGAGATGGAATCCCCGAAGGCGTTATCTTTGCTGATTTAGCAGTTGGAGGTAAGTGTCTATATGGTGAAGGAATTTATGGCGAATATAAAATACCGACTATAAAAGAAGGATTAAAAGATTACATAGTCATTGATGGATTTGAAGACAAAATCAACGGTAAACAAGAAGTTCTTGCCCCTATTTTAGATGGGCAAGATAGATTTTATATTATGGCATTAAATAATGTAAATTCAGATGCTTTTACATGGTATGAATCAGCTACTTATGAACAAATTAAAGATTACTATACTATAACAAGTTCTAAATTTGGAACAGGAAAACTAAACACATTAAGCATGCTAATAAAATGGAATAATTCAGAATATGGGAAGAAAAAACAAAATGATTTATGGAATAAAATTAAAATTCAAGTACAAAATGGATGGTTTATTCCATCAAAAGAAGAATTTTCCTGTTTTGGAACCAGTCTAGGATTAACTAAATTAAATTTTTTAGATAAAGGATTAAATCCTTATTATTGGACATCTTCATTAAATAATACAAGTAGTGCATTTCATATATCTTTGATTCAAGAATGTATGAAACCTTTTCATATTTGTAATTTTTCTCATGTTCGTTTAGCAGCAACCATCTAAAAAATATAAAAAAATAAAAGAAAGGATGATTTTATGGTTTATAAAACTGTATCACCTGCTGAATCACAAGTGGGAAAATATATTGATATCAATGGAGATGGTATTCCCGAAGGTGTCATATTTGCCGATTTAGCTGTTGGTGGTGAAGGACAATGGGGAAATGAAGATTTTAAAGGAAAATATAAGATTCCTACAATTGAAGATGGTTTAAAGGATTATATAGTTATTGGTGAATATAATGACCAAATTAATGGCAAACAAGAAGTGCTTGCTCCTATTTTAGATGGTAATGACAGGTTTTACGTTATGGCGTTAAATGATATCAATGAAGACTTTCATTATTGGTATTATTCAGCTAGAAAGACAAAAGATTTAATTTTGTTACAAAAAGATTTCGGGCACGGAAAAGAAAATACTGTAACATTATTCAATAAGTGGTGTGATGAAAAATATGGAAAGCAAGACCATGGAGACCTTTGGAATTATATCCAGGACGAAATTAAAAATGGATGGTTTATACCTTCATTACAAGAATGGTGTGCTTTTGCAGAACAATTAAAAGTTACTGATGAAAATTTTCAAGAGAAAGGATTCATGGGATTTTACTGGGCTTCTTCCGTAACCACCTCAGATAATTTGGTGATACCTAGTGAAAAACTTGCCGATAAGATAGATTTTGAACACAACACTACCGGAGCAGCTAGTTTTGACTATATTTATCCTATTAGATTAGCCACAACATATTAAGAAAGGAGTATATATTTAATGAGTGAAGAAGAAAAAGAATGCTTAGCAACTTTATTTAGATTTGCATTAAACATAAAAAGGTCGGATATGCCTCCTACTATTTGGAAATATATTAAACTATTTATGCCTATTTTAGAAAAGAAAGAATTAGTAGTTTCTCATGCATCACATAAAATTAAGTATCATGTTCCTTATTTAATATTTAAATATGATGATGAAGATGTAGACGTGTTAATAGAAAAGCTACCAACATACGAAAATAAACTAAAAGAAAATGAAAATTTTCCAAAGTTTATAAAATATATGGAAAAATACCTTTCAACACCAAAATACATTTTAAAAGATACAATAAATATTACTGTAAATAATGTACCGAAAAAACTATATGAAATTTGTGCAAATAAACCATTTGTCGCATACAAAAATGACGGTACACGTAGCATTATACCTAAAGGCCAATCAGGCGGATACATAGAATCTGAGCAGAATTTATCACAAGAAGGTTCTTGTTGGATTGGTTTTGGAAATAATGTTTGCGACAATGCTTTAATAACAGGAAATGCTTACGTTGGAGGCGGAAGCAGTAAAATTAGAGGTAATGTAATTATTAAAGACAATGCTATATGTCATAATAGTTTTATTCAAGACAATGTAATCATTGCAAATAATTCTGTTATTAAAACTAGTTGTATAAAAGACAATGTAGAAATATTTGGAAATTCGATTGTAAAAGACAGTGATATTTTTGGAAACGTATGGATAGAAAATGCATTGATTGAAAACAAACAGTTAAAAGATAACGAGAAAATAAAAGGACAAGAGGTTAATTGCAGTGACAGATATTGAAAAAAAGTATGTAATTTTAATGATTCGATATGCATTAGAAGTTCCATCCTCAAAGATACCGAGAGGAATATGGAACAAAATAAAAATTATATTAGAACTGTTATCGAGAGAAGGATATTTAATTCCACGTTATGAATATCAAGGTATAAAACATAGAGGTAAATATCGCATTGAAGGTATATCTATTGATGAATATTTAAAAAATCCCATTTATTATGAAAAATTATTAAATGGTAATGAGGATTTTCAAAAATATATTAAATATATAGAAAAATATGAAAATCGACCAAAATATAAGCTAGGAGAAAATACTCACTCGTATTATATCCAAGGAAAAGAAATCATAGTTCATCAAATAGTAGCAGAAAAAGATTTCACGGCAAAAAATGAATTTTTTGAATATCAGCTTGTAAAAAAAGGAACAACAGCTGGATGGATTGAATCTGAAAAAAATTTGTCACAGGAAGGTTTCTGTTGGAATGAAAAAGGTATTATTTGCGGAAACGCTTTAGTTCGTGAAGATGCCTTTGTTTATAACTGTACTGTATGCGGCAATGCTCTTATTCAAGGAAATTCATTGTGTTCCGCAAGTACTATTAGTGATGATGTTGTGATTTCAGATGATGCAAGAATATATAACTCAAATATTAAAAATAATGTTGAGATATTTGGTAATAGCGTAATATTTACATGCAATTTATGGGAAAATATTTGGATTGAAGACTCTGAACTCTCATATAAAAATCTTAAAGGAAATTATAAAATGAAAAGAAAGGACTGATATTATGGCTTATAAAACTGTGCCACTTAATGAATCACAA